>Ga0123355_10000779_pt1 | contig 43586 bp, 27 predicted proteins | sample TergutEmb28metaG_3_FD_89872 | JGI IMG/M metagenome (GOLD analysis project Ga0123355, IMG submission 89872) | Embiratermes neotenicus P1 segment gut microbial communities from Petit-Saut dam, French Guiana - Emb289 P1 | ecosystem: Host-associated > Arthropoda: Insects > Digestive system > Gut ...
CTTTTGAACCATCACCACGGGATATTATTGCTCTTAACAATGCAGATTTAATTGTTTATGTTGGAGGACATGGAGAAGCTTGGGTGGATATGATTTTAGATTCTCTTGATCAACCTAACTTACAGCGTGTAGCTTTGGTAGATTTAGTGGATGTTATACATGAGCACGAGCATAGTCATGGGCATGACGATCATCATGAGCACGAGCATAGTCATGGGCATGACGATCATCATGAGCACGAGCATAGTCATGGTGAATTTGATGAACATGTGTGGACATCCCCGCGTAATGCAATATCAATTGTAAGAGCATTGACAGATATTTTAACGGAGCTTGACCCGGATAATGCAAATTATTTCCGTGAAAATTCGGAAGTTTTTATTTTGGAACTTGAAGAATTAGACAGAGCTTTTGCGGAAGTAGTAGCCGAAGGAAATCGCTCCACTGTTATTTTTGGAGATAGGTTTCCGTTTCGCTATTTAATGAATGCATATGGTCTAAATTATTATGCTGCATTTCCGGGTTGTTCTGCTGAAACGCAGGCAAGCCCGGCGACAATTGCATTTCTCATTGATAAGGTAAACGCAGAAAGTATCCCGGTGGTATTCTATACAGAATTTTCTGCTCGCATGATTGCAAATGTAATTGTAGAAGCTACAGGGGCACGCCCGTTTGAGCTTCATTCTGCGCATAACGTAAGCCATGCAGATTTTATTGGAGGGGTTACTTATCTTGATATAATGCGTCAAAATCTTGAACAGTTGCGGGAGGCTCTGAATTAATATGCCACTTATCACTTGTAAGGATGTAGCTTTTGCCTATGATGGCAATATAGTTGTGCATGGCCTAAATTTTACAGTGAATCAAGGCGATTATCTTTGTATTGTAGGTGAAAATGGATCGGGAAAGACAACTTTAATGCAAGGGTTACTTGGCCTAATGCGTCCAAAATCCGGAGAGATAGAGCTTGGCGAGGATCTGCGGCATAATCAAATTGGGTACATGCCGCAACAAAATTCATCTCAAAAAGACTTTCCCGCTAGTGTTTATGAAGTTGTTTTATCCGGAAGGCTTAGTAGCCGTGGTGCATTGCCATTCTACTCTAAACGTGATAAAGAAATTGCTCTTAGTAATATGGAGAAATTGGGCATTTTGCCTATGCGCAATAAAAGCTTTCGTGAACTCTCCGGCGGGCAACAGCAAAGGGTTTTGCTTAGCCGTGCGCTTTGTGCTACAGAAAAAATGTTGCTTTTGGATGAACCTGTCAATGGCTTGGATCCCGTTGCTACTTTGGATCTATACCGTGCAATTAATGATTTAAGCCGAGATACGAAAATTACAATAATAATGATTTCTCATGATGTGCGTACGGCAGTTGAGTATGCAAGCCATATCTTGCATTTGCAAAATAGCCGGGTTTATTTTGGTACGTCAGATCTATACAAAGAGACGGCGGCAGGCAGGAGATTTTTAGGAGGTGACATAGATGGAACTAATTCTTGAAATGTTCTCTCATACTTTTATAGTGCGAGCTATGATCGTAGGGCTTTTGGTTTCTCTATGCGCCGCTTTGCTTGGGGTTAGTTTAGTTTTAAAACGTTATGCTATGATAGGGACGGGTTTAAGCCATGTAGGGTTTGCTGCAATGGCTATTGCCGGGGTTATAGATATGGCAGAACTAACACTTGCATTGCCGGTTGTAGTTGCGGCAGCATTTTTGTTGCTTCGCGTTAGCGATAGCAGTAAAATCAAAGGTGATAGTGCTGTTGCTTTAATCTCAACCGGTAGCCTAGCGATAGGCGTAATTGTAGTTAGCCTTACAACCGGGTTAACTTTGCACATATGTAATGTTATGTTTGGAAGTATTTTTGCAATGACACAAGCAACAGTGCAGCTAAGCGTAGTATTAAGCATTGTAGTTATCGTGCTTTTTGTATTATTTTATAAACAACTTTTTGCTGTTACCTATGATGAAACATTTGCCCGTGCCACAGGAACAAAAACTTGGATTTATAAAACATTGCTTGCATTGCTGACTGCGGTTACTGTGGTGCTTGGTATGCAGATGATGGGCGCGCTTTTAATTGCAAGCCTTACTCTTTTTCCGGCACTTACCGCAATGCGACTTTGCAAAAGATTTCTTTCGGTTGTGATTATGGCGGCGGTTATTGGCGTATCTTGCTTTTTTGTGGGAATGGTATTTTCCTTTCAATTTGATTTGCCTCCGGGGGCAAGTGTAGTAGGTGTAAATTTAGTTATATTCTCAGTGTTTAGTGCTATTGGATTTTTTAAGAATGGAGGGCTAGCATAAATGAGAAAGTTACTGATAGCGTTTTTGGCGGTAGCCTTGCTTTTTTCGGGCTGTGCCTCAGACCCGGAAGATGTACTTGAAATTGGAGAGCGATTCTTTGTAAATCAAACTCTTAGCATTGTATTAAATCAGCATGAATATGTTGGACGCATGGTTAGGTATGAAGGCATTTTTGCAACATTCCCTGATCAAGGAACAGACACCCATTTAGTTTACCGTTATGTACCGGGATGCTGCTCGCCATCCGGTATTGTAGGGTTTATTGTGGAAATAGGTGATCTTGAGCCGCTTCCAACAAATGCGTGGGCAGAAGTGGAAGGCGTGTTTGAAGAATTTATAGACCATAATGGTCATACAAGTTTACGTGTAGCGGCTACTTCTCTCAGAGAATTAGAAGAGCGAGGATCGGAACTTGTTAGACCTTGATATTTGCACGAACTTTTAAAGAAGGCTTAGCTTGAAACGTTGGTTTAATCAGGTTTTTTGAAAAATATTAAAGGACAACCGGTCTCATTTTGTTACCGGTTGCCCTTTGCTTTTATCATTACTTACTTTTTTTATCCCGGGTTTTGCAATTTTCAGCTAAGGCCATAAGATCAAAGCCTTTCATGGCTCCTTCAACCAGCATTGGCAGTGCATCGGAAGAACATGCAAAGCTTGGGATACCTAAGTTAGCTATCTTCTGCCCTAAATCTCTGTCATAAGATGGTGTACCGCTGTCGCTGAGAGCCAGGAGTACCATACATTTTACGCCGGACTCTTTCATCTCCTGCAATTTGCGTAAAAGTCCTGCTGCAACGCCGCCTTCGTATAAATCTGATATTAAAATGAACATGGTTTTTTTAGGATTTTCGATTAGGCCGGCGCAGTAATGCACGGATTTATTTATATCTGTGCCGCCGCCAAGCTGTACACCAAACAGCATATCTACCGGGTCTTGGCGAACAACTTCTGTTAAATCCACCACTTCTGTATCAAATGCAACAACCCTGGTATCCAGTGCAGGCATGGATGCAAAAATTGCTCCCATTACAGATGCGTAAATAATTGAATCTGCCATAGATCCACTTTGGTCTATATCTAAAATAACAGTCCAGTCCTTGCTTCTTTTGCGCCGTTCAAAAAAGTAGAATCGCTCAGGGATTATCCGTCGATTGGCCATATCATAATTTTTAAGGTTTTTGGAGATAGTGCGCTTCCAATCTGTACCTGAAAGGCTGGGTAGTGGAGAATGCTCTTTTTTATTTAACGCACCTGTAACGGCGCGGCGCAAATCTGTTTCTATGCGCTTCATGATTTCATCCACCACCGCCTGTACAAGTGCCCCGGCAGATTCCTTGGACTTCTCCGGAATTTGACCTCTTAATGACATCAATGCCCCAACCATGGAAATATCAGGCTTAACATTAGAAAGGGTTTCCGGCTCGAAGAGGAGCTGAGTTAATCCTTTACGTTCGATTGCATCATTTTGTATAACACTTACAATGTCCGGAGGAAAAAAGCTGCGGACATCTCCCAACCATTTTGATATGTTAGGGAATCTTTGGCATTGACCGACACCTCCCCATCTATCATCAAGGTCAGTATCTTTGCCATCATATATAGCTGCCAACGCCGCGTCCATAATGGAATCTTCATCTCCAAGCATAGGAGAACCAAGCTGTTCTTCTGTTCCTTGCCCTAAAATCAACCGCCAACGCTTGCTTTGTTTTTCATCCATGCTTAAAACCTCATTCTACATCCCATATCCTCCGCTACGCCGTTGGTGTGGGGGCTATATGTCAAAGTCAAAATCATCAAGTGCAGCTAATGCGTTCTCTTCTTGTTCATTTAAAGGCTCTTGCAAGAAAATAGCTATATCTTGCGTACTTATTTCATCTACTTTCCATAACTCGCCTAAAAGCTCTGCTGCACTGTTTTTTTCTCTTGGATCAAAGCCGGAAAAAGCTCTCCGCAAATACACCAGCCCACGCTTAAATTCTTCATCATCAAGGCTTTTAATATATTCGTCCAGTTCCTTCCATAGATTTACGCGAGAAAGCAACGCATATCTATTGCGTAAACTCATACCTTCAAACCAACCTGCACCTAAATCTGCCGGATTGCCCGGACAAAGTCTGCGCGATATCTCTAGTGAACAAAAACTTTCATCTGCCAAATTTCTTTCCAACAAAATAGCAAATGCCAGCCCGGATAATTTGGAATTTTTATCATCTCCGGAGGCCAGATCAAATAACTCTTTTACCCATATATCATCATCAACCAAGTCTATGTTTTCTTGCGATACGCGGTGCATTGCCTCTATTGGTGAAATTGCCATATTTGCTGCCTTGTCATCACAATTAGCGTAGTCAACCAGCAACAACGCCCCGCGCAAGAAAAGTTGCTTAAATAATGGAATAATCGGCTTTGTATCAAAATTACGCAGATCTCCATATTGGATCAACTGACCCAAAGCATAACAAGCATCGGAGGTTTTTATAAAATTATTTGCTTCTGTTGTCAATCTTTGCAAAGTAGAAAGTGCTGACCCGATAACCGTAGTCAATTTACATATACATGCAGTGGTGATAAGCTTTGCCGCTTCAAATACATCTGCACAATCTTCCAACTTTTCTTTAAGAGCATAGGCAGTGGCTAACTTGATATTTTCACCTTTTAGCACAGCTTCCACCAGTTGAATTTCTACTTCCGGATTCCATTGCAAAACCCATTCTTCTCGCCAAGTAGCATCGGCTTGACGCTTTCTATCTAAAGTAGCAAAATTTATGCCAAGAAAGACCAATCTATGCAAGAACGTAGATCTATTTAAGTCCAAAAATGCAGATTTTGCAGACCTTACTCGTATATTTTCACGCAAGTCCAGCTCCAGCTTTGCAGATACGGTGGATTTATATCTTTCTAGTTTTAGCCGTTTAAGTTCTCTGTTAAAATCGTCTTGTAAGGGAGTTTGGCTAATCCCTTCAGGGAGTTCGCCAAATTCTGTACCAACATCTACGTATGCAAAGGCGGTTGCAAGTTTGGAAGCTTCGCCATGCCCAAGGCAAGCAACAGCACTGTCGTGCAAATCTGTTAAAGCGGGCATATTGCTGTTTCTTATATAAGCTAAACCCTTGGCAAGCCTTACTGCCTCAATTATATTAGAAGCACTTGCGTAACCGCCGCTTTTTCGTATTTCGCGACCCAACCTTGACATATACTCGGCGGGAAGATCTTCAAGCCTTTCATCTCGCATACATTCCCACATTAATTTGAAGTATGCAGGGGCTTTATTACCGGCACCATAACCGGTTCTGCTTGATAACCTAAAATAAGAGTGCGGCATTAATGTAAGTTGTGAATTACGCTTGGGTAGGTAATCAAAATCTCTGTCTGTCAGGGGTGCCGTATAAATAAGGCGTTCTGCATGGTATGCACCTGTAACAACAACTATTTCTTCCGGTTTGAAGCCTTCCTTTATCGCGTTTTCAATTTGCATGGCCATATAAGATTCTCTAATTAAATCTCTTGCGTTGATTTTTGGGGAAGCTCTTGCTTCAAGAGGCTCAAGCAATTTTCTAAGCTCAAAAGATTCTAACCACATGGTATTATGAAAACTGCCTTCATTAAGGTTATGTTCAAAATTTCTTTCAAAATAATCGTCATAGTTTTGGGCATTGCCTAGTTGGGCTACTTTTTCATAAATTGAGTTAACGCGGTTATGATAATCCAAATCTTTTGTTTCTGCTATTATATTCTCTCGTCGCCATCGATTTAAACCCAGCAATACATTAGAAGGTAAATCTATAAATCTGGCATTATCTCTTGCATAAAGGAGGGCTTGGTATTCCGGCGAATATTCGGCAAATGGATATAGTACTGTATCTACAGGCAAATCTTGAGTATAAGCAAGCATAGCAATGGGAACTTTTACTCCCGGGTGCAGTAAATGCTTAATAAGGTTGGTAGCATCGCTAGGGCCTTCAATAAGTACAAGCTTGGGTTTTACCTGTTTTAGCAGTTTGCTTAAATGATAAGATGCCGCAGGCGAAAGATGCCTAACGCCAAATATATTTACCCGTTCAATTCCCTGCACGCATTGTATAGGCTTCTCCATTGTGTCCCCCGCTTTTTCATGATATTTTCCAGATATTCAGTCCAAGCAATTTTGTCTTTATCTTCATCCTTAACAATGGCACCTTGCAAGCCTGCGGCTAAGTCGCTGTCACTAATATCACCGGTGCCAAAGCTTGCTGCAAGTGCCATAGAATTTGTAAGTAAAGAAATAGCTTCTGCTGTAGAAATAACCCCGCTTGGAGATTTTAGCTTGCTTTTATCGTCTAATGTAGCACCTCTGCGCAGCTCGCGAAAAATAGTAACAACTTTTTCTATAGCTTCGTCTGTAGGAAGAGCAGAACTAAGCTTGTAGCTTGAAGAAATTTCAGCAACGCGCTTGTTAACAATTTGGATTTCTGTTTCTAAATCTGCCGGAGCGGGAAGAACAACAATGTTAAACCGTCGCTTTAGTGCGGCAGACATATCATGTACACCCCTATCGCGAGTATTGGCTGTAGCGATAATCGAAAAGCCACGTTTAGCAGGAAGTTCAGTTGAAAGCTCAGGAACAGACAGGCTTTTTTCTGACATAATGGATATAAGTGCGTCCTGTACTTCAGAAGCACAGCGAGTAATTTCTTCAAACCTGGCAATAGAGCCATCTTCCATAGAACGGTAGATAGGGCTTTTGATTAAAGCTTCCTCAGAAGGGCCGTTTGCCAGCAACATAGCATAGTTCCAGGAATAGCGAATATGGTCTTCGCTTGTTCCTGCCGTTCCTTGAACCACTCTTCCGGAATCATTGCAAACAGCGGCAGATAAATTTTCCGATAGCCAAGATTTTGCGGTTCCGGGTTTGCCTGTTAATAGTAGCGACCTGTCTGTAAGTAAAGTTGCAATTGCAACTTCTACAAGTCTGTTGTGCCCTACATATTTGGGAGTTATATATACTTTGCCGGCCTTGCCGCCTACAATAAATTTTAGTACACTACGAGGCGACATTTGCCAGCCTATCGGTTTTTTATCTTTATCTTCCTTAATTAGGGCCTCAATTTCTTTGGCGTATAATTTTTCTGCCGGAAGGCGCAGTACATCTTGGCTGTTTATCATTTTTTTATTTCCTTTCTGAATTCCTCCACTTCTGCCGGTGTTAAATAAGAGGAAAGTTTTTTAAAATAATCTCTCATAAAAAGTGCAGGTATTTTTTTTGTACGCATATGCACTTTAAGATAGTCTAAAGCATCATCTCTTGCTTCTGTATTAAGAAGAGAAATAACCCCGGTTATATCTTGCTTTTTTGTAAAAGGTGCTAACCAGCGAATATCCTTTTTTTCTTTATTATACAAACTATTAAAGTACACATTTGTGCTGTAGAACGGTTCAAAAACATTATACATGCGCTCAGGAGAATATCGTGCTTGAGCCACTTCAAAATAGCTGGTAACTAAATTATCACTAGCGTATTCACTATGGCCACTATATCCTTTATAATACCTGTGGTTTTCTTTAAATACCTCTGTATATGCGATGCGCTCATAGATATATAATGAATAATCTAAAGGCAGTGAACGAATCACAGTATTTGTTGCCATCAAGTATCCCCCATAGGATTTTTTAACTTTGTTTTCTTTAAATATTTCTACTAAGAATTCCAAAACATAAGCATCAGACTTATTGCGTAGCGCAAGTAAAATATCTGCAAACTGATCTATATTTTTTATGTCTGTTTCTACTAACTCGTCATAACGTTTTTTTATGATTTTAAAAATTTTTAGGTTATATAGGGGGTCATTACATTTGGCAGCAGCAGCAATAGCAGGTTTAAAGTTGACAGATGAAAGTAATTTAATCATCTTATCTTTGCCTGCGTCAGAATCCAAAATTACAAGCCCAACCAGTGCCATATCCTTTATTGCAGAGCGGCGTTCATTGGCTAAAGCAAGCAACAGGTTCTCATTTTCTTTATTTTTGCCAAGTATAGGAATTGCTGCAAGTTGGATATGTTCATTGCCGGCTTTTATAGCATATTCTGCAAGGGATGCTATTTTTTCATAGTTTAAATTATCTAGTAAGGTAAGTCGTTTTACATTTGTTTTTGAACCCTGAAGGTCTAAATCTCTCAGCAAAAAAGGTATCATTGCAGACCCGAGAGAAGGAATCACTTTTTCAAATAAAAAGTCTATAAGAGGTGCATATTTATCCTCTAATCCTTTTGCGATATAAGGATATAACCTAAAGTCGTTAAACTGCTCTTCTTTAAATGCATTTTCAATAACCTCATAACGGTTAGATCCCGGTTTTGACAGTGCTGCAATAATGGGCGTTAAGGTAGAATAAGGAGCCGTAGAGTAAGGCAATTCTTTAATAAGTGGCTGATGCTTGATTTCTTCCATATCCTGATTTGTGGTATCCCCTTGTGTACTTAATATGGAATTGAGGTATATACCCAGGTCTGCCAATGCTACGTCAGGCTCGTTGCCGGTAAGTAGTTCTTGGGTCATTTCAGCCAATTTTTTTATGGCGGGGGCACGTTCTCCCAATTTTGTTAGGGCAGGTAAATGCTTTGCAATTTTTGGGTCATTTGTTGCAAATTTAGCCCCGGCTATAAACAAGCGATTAACTTCGCCTTGTAAGTCTGTGAGTACAGGTATTTTCATTCTGAGTCCCTCATTAATATTCAAGCCGGATAACCCGGTCGTCTGTAATAATTGATAGTGGCTTTGCGGTAAGAAGCCCTGTGTGAATGTCATTTTCGTATTTAACCAACAAGGCATGTCCGCAAAGCAATGCTTTGTCAATCATCACAAGAACAGGTAATGTATTGCCCTGCAATAGTTGTGATGTACCTCTGGTGTCTGTAATAGACATATATTCTTGATTTTGAGCATCTTTTAAAACGGCTAAACTATTGATTTTAAGTAACACAACAGGGTTTTTGTCAGCCAAAGGTGATTTAAGCAAATTTTTAACCGATTTAACTACCATAGCAAAATCGCCGGAAGCATGACTTTTAATAGTGATGTAATCTTTAGGAGTCCAGGGGCGCATAATATGTTTGCTAAAGCGTACTCTTGGGTTGCCATCGCCGGGGTAGATGTACAAGTTATCCACTACCAAAGGCTCCATTATGCTGTCATCTTGGTCAATATATTTTAGTGACTTATATGGGCGATAATTTTTTGTGGTATAAATTTTACCATTTTGCAGACATATCACATATCCTGTATCTACCAATTCTTTTTTAGCAGGGTCATCATACACATTAAAAGAAAGCTGAACAACATCTGCCTGTGAAATATAGCGTTTATAGGTATGAAGTTCTTCCAACTTCCAAATATGGTCAATTTGCTCTTCAATTTCGGTTGTAGTGTCTAACCTAAGAATATCTTCTGTATTTTGTTTTTTTGCAGTCAAATGCTCGCGGGCTTTTTTTAGTAAGGCACGCAAAAAAATAATTTGAGAAATACTTCCGGTAAAATGAGGATCATCGTCACCTATAAACATGTGCAATTCTCCAAAGGCAGTTTGTATGCCCCTGATACGATAATTGCCAAGTTGAGTGATTTGATCTTTAACAGCACTTAGGCTGCGGGCATCAATTCCTGCAAGCCCTGTTTTAATGATATTTTTTAAAAGTTTTTCTGCTATCTCAATGCCTTCTAACTGGACATCTATCTTTTTGGTAGCGGAAACAATTATTGCTTTATTTCGTAATATGTTCTTTTGTTTTTTTTCTTCCTTTTCTAATTTCTTTGCCTTGTAATTGGCAAGTTTTTCAGCAATTTCACGTTTTAACACGATCTCTGCCGGGATATCGCTTTCAGTAAATGTACTCCCCTGTACATAAGCATATAGTAGACCCATTACATGTTTGCATGGGAATTGCCTGCTTGGGCAGTCGCATCTTGGAATAGGTTTTGCTGCATCAATAAAATCCATAGAGCAACTATAAATTTTGACGCCACTACTAGAGCATTTTCCGAATAGTAGAACACCATCTGCGCTTGTGTGTAACTCTTTATAGTTACCCTTTTTAACAAGTGCTTTACCATTTGCGATTGCAGCGGGATTTGGGGCTAGGGAATCTATGTAGCCGACAGTTAATTCCATGCTATCACCTCTCTCAATTTTTTACTAAACTTGTACATTAACCTTATTTCATCGCCTTTTCGTCTTGTTTTATGTCAGAACTTTGTAAAGGTATATTGGAAAAATTTGTATTTGCGTCGTTGGCTTTTTCTTATCTGAAAAAAAACGTTTGAAAATTTAACGGAAGTAAGTTATTTGACAGGTCTAATATATGATATTTAGCCGCAAAGTTCAACATTTTTTATAAAAAATTTTATAAATTTTAAGGGGTTGAAAATAGCATATGCAGATTAGCAACCTGCAAAGAGATAGCGTTAGAATGGATTTTGCGCCACAATTGGGAGCGTAAATCAGCTAAAATAATATAAAAAAAAGATACATTGTGCTCTAGCACACAAAGTATCTTTTTTTGGCAAAGGGGTGAAATAACCCCATGCGTATAGGTGGTTATAATTCAGTTTTTAGGTCGCTATCCCAATTTATTTTATAGCACTTTCTGTTTCCTTACGGAAACTAAAGCGCAAAGATTTTGCAAAGCAAAATCTTCCCCACCTCCTTTCAGCCTAATTTATATAAGCTTATACAAAAAAGGCGTACAGGGGATCCTGATCAAAAAACGATCAACATCACCTGCACGCCTGAATATTTTAACTAATTAAAATTAATCAATCTACCCAAACCATTCACTCAAAAAATCCAAATGAATAAACACATGCAAACCATACACTGAAGTATCCAACGGTAACAAAATACAACCTACTTTACCCTTGTAAAAAAGGCAAAATTAAGTTATACTGTGCCTACTACAGCGACAGATCTTCTGTGTTTGCAGGTGATGCTTGCTGTGCATCCCCTCAGACGTTGGTTGATGTCGGCTAAAACATCGCCAAACGTTGTAGTTCCACTTACATTTTTAAGTTTATCATACATTTGATAATTTTGGCAATCCTTTTTAAAAAATTTTATTAAAATTTTAAAAATTTTAATAAAGGATCCATGTAATCCCAAGTTTGTAAAATATCAAACAAGGAGATTATGTGGATCCTTTGTTTTTCTTCATATATAATATTTAATAATGTTTAAATTTTTTTGCAGACGTATTATAAATTATTTTGACTTCTGCTTCATCTTTTTGCTTTTCTTCTATTGTTTGCAAGGTGAAGCCCCTTTTTTTTACCAGACCCTTGTCCAATAATGCTTGATACTCCTTAACCAAATCAGAATCTTCATAAAACGATGTTCCATTAAGTTTGTTGTTGCATATATCGTTTATTTCAGAGGCTAAACTCATTTCATTGCACCTCCAAGCCTTGTTTGCATACATATTATAACCCCATTTTTGATTATATAATCCTTGGACAATCGATAGAACTCATCAAGTGTATTTTTCAATGGCTTGTTTTGCCCGTAATCATCAATAAGCAATTTTAAATTCTGTAATTGTTCAAGTCCTATAGGGCGTGAATGGGATAACCAGCGTTGATTATTACCTAATTCTTTAGCAATTGATTCTGCACGTTTATTTTTTTCTTCGAGTGAAACAGGTTGTCCGTTAGATCTATGAGTAGTCCATGTTTTAAATTTGTAATTTACCAGCCATTTTTTAAGCAAATCTACGGTCAAATCTCTAGCTTGTTCATAAGTATGAAGTTCAGCTAAGTCAAAATCTCGCAAAAATAAGATTTCTACTGGGCTTAATATATTGGCCTTTTCCTTGGCAATCAGTTCGTTAATTTTATCTAAATATCCCAACGCAGGAACCCAATTACCATCTTTACTTTTTACTTGAGGGTCGATTGGCCCAAGCACACTTGCATATGTCATGTGTATGCTGTCTCCACTCATACAAAATATTGTACCTGCACTGTAAGCATATTCAGGTACATAAAAGTCAACAGTATCATAATGATGTCGTATTATATTAACCATTCTTTCTACAGCTAAAGCACTTCCCCCTCTAGTTGTAAGAATAACTGAAAGTTTGTCCCTTTTATTATCATCCTCTGACAGATCATCCATCATTGAAATGAACGGTTGCATAACCTCATCGTCTAATCTCCCATAATAATGAAATATGTCAGATTCAAGTATTTGTTCCAGTTTTTCAATTTTTTCTGTAATTAGACCCTGTATAACATTGTCTACAGCCCCCATAATATACAATCCCTCCAATTTTAAATATGTGTTTAATGGATCCGAAAAATATTCAATCAAGCCTATACTATTTGTTACCATTGTAAGCTGTATTTTACCATCTATTATATTTAACGTCAAATTTACTAGTTTATAAGGTTATATTTATCAATTTCATTTCTTCAAATTTTCTATAAAATGCAAATCAGTATCAGAAAGCCCATCAGCCAGTGCAGCTTGAATGATATGGTCAATCTCTGCCTGACTTTGCACCTCGCCACTATAGCTAACCCCATCTTCACTTAAAGTATTAAGGTTTGCATCATATATACTTTTTAATATGTCTTGATCTAATATTTTTTCTTCTTTCATTGCACAGCATACAGCTTCTATCAACTTTTCCGATTGAAACGGTTTAACAATAAAGTTACATGCACCCAACATAAGCAATTTTACAACTGTTTTTACTTGACTATGAACAGAACATATAACAATTTTCGCGTTGCTATCAATGGCTTTTATTGTTTGCACTGCATCAACACCGTTCATGTTTGACATGCAAAGATCCAATATCACTACATCAGGCGATAATTTCTCATACATTTCTGCTGCTTCAATGCCATTGCCGGACTCGCCTACGATAATACATCCTTTTTTAGCAAAAATAGACTTTATCATCATTCGCATAAATATTGCGTCATCTACAATCAATATCCTTTTTTCAAATAAATCTTCATCGTACCGGTCTATTGTATTTTCTTCATTTTCTTTTGCCGGCTCATTTTTAACAGGACTGTGAATAGGACTAAGTAATGCTTCTATATCCGCATCAAAGTTTCTACTCTCTTTAATAGGCGTATAACCTGTTAAATTTCTTATGTTTGAAGGAATTTCTTCACTAAACACCTTTTCGGCCATATTGTCGCCAAGTAAGAATAGCAGCTTTTCAGCTACTATCCCGGGATTTTCCCCTGCTTGTACAGATAATACGCCGGTCCGTATTATATATTGTTTTAAAAGCTCTACTCCGCATTTGCCCGACGCAATCATAAGCGATTCCAACATATCTTTGACTAATTCAGGATAAGTGCCATCTACAATAAGTGCTATTCCATACTTAACAAATGTCTCGTTAGATTCAATTGCTTTATCTTCCAATGCTAAAATACCTTCACGTCTAGCTGTGATAGCCAGTGAAATTAGCTCTTCAATAATAGGTATGCAACTAAGCTTTTCTTCAATTGTGCAATCGAAGTACTTTCTGTTTTCCAGTGTAAATATTGGTGGATTTAGATAATATATATCGGGCACGGCAAAATTCCTCCTATATTTGTGTATTTAAATTTCAATACAGGAAAAACCCCTTGAAATAAGGCTTAAAATTGCTTTTTTCAAAGGGTTTTCTTTTTATTTGCTGTTCAAAATCTTGCTACTTAGAAGTACTGTAGATATGCCAGTGTATTCCAAAGCGATCTTGTATGTTTCCACATAAAGTAGCCCAAAATTGCGGAGCTAATGCTTCAACGACTTGTCCGCCATCTGCGAGTTTATTAAAAACAGAAGTTACTTCTTCGACAGAGTCAAGAGAAAGCATCAGAGTGAAATAGTCGCCTGCTATTGGTGCTGTTCCTCCATCAGTCATTATAATTTGTGTGCCATATATCAACAATTCGGAATGCATTACGAAATTTGGTGGCAAAGACTCATCCATGCCGGAATTTGGTGGAGCATCGCGTAAATAGGCAACCTCTTTTACCACTGCGCCAAGTGTCTCCTTGTAAAATGTAATGGCCTCGTCGCAATTACCTTGAAAACTAATTGTTGTAATAAGCATGTTTATACTTCCTTTCACAGGGTTATGCCGCCTCGAGTATATCCAAATGATCCCACTTTTTCCCCTATTTTATAATATGCCCACTCTGCAAATAACAAACCGTCTACCTTTTCAATAATAACTTTTTGATTAGCATCCACTTTATCGTTATCTACATGCATGGCAACTACTTCTCCTAAAAAAAGGTCATGGTCGCCTACTTCACTTACATTAAGCATTTTACATTCTAAGTTAACGGGGCATTCTTCTATGATTGGCGGGGCTACTTCTGACGATTGCAGCGGAGTCAGTCCATATTCGGCAAATTTGTCTAGCCCGTCACGGCCGGTGGATGTGCCAACCAAATCCATTTTCTCCATGATAGCTACTGTAGTAAAATTAACAGTAAATTGCTTACATTCTACTATCAATCCATGTGTATAAGTTGCCTTTCTTAAAGCAATGCCTATGATACAAGGCTCTCGCAGGCCAATGTTAAATACTTCTCCGGCCGCCATAACATTTGGTTTTCCTTGAGAATCCACTGCAACAATCAAGCCAATAGGGCTTGGATACACCGGGCGAAATGGTGTGGTTATTCGAGTTTTTTCCATAGCATACCTTCTATAATTTTTTTTGGTAGTATATCACATCAACTCTATTGTAGCCAGACTAATAAATTTGATATAATTTAAAGTGTATTATTGTAAATAAAGTGGCATAAATCAATGTGAATATGATGAACAAAAAGGTTCTTATTTCGTAACGGTATATCGTACGAAACAAGAACCTTTTTTATTTTGATTTAATTGCTAAATTTATTTAATTTCAACTTCTCTATTACTGACCATCTACATATGGTGCAGGTGCTGTTAAGCCCATAAGGTGCCAGCCGGAAAACCCATTATTAGCTGTCATATTACCGGGAATATTATGGCCGTTGTCTGTACGTACACGGCTCAAGTTAGCAACCCTGTTATTAACTGCAACAATATCCAAGTTCCATGTTAATGGTAAAGCCGGTACTTCTTCATAAAATACTTGTTCCCATCTTCTGTAAGCATCAGCCAAGAAGTCAGGATCCCAAGCTTCTTGAGACATTATATCGCCAAGAACTTGTTCAAATGCAGGGCTTGTGTGACGTGGCATATTAAACAATGCATTAGCCGCCCAAAGTGTTGGATTTGGATTAGCTCCAAGGCTCCAGCCCATTGCAAATATGTCTATTGGGCCGTAATCTTCGCCATGAACAACGATATCTGTAAAGAAGTTCCATTCCAAGAAGTCACCTTGGTACATTACTACTCTAAGACCAATTTGTCTCCAGTTTTGGATGTTTAAAGGTACCCAAACATCATGAGTTGGGTTAGAGTGCTGCCCATAGGTAAATGTCATTGGTGTGCCATCCAAGTTTAATCTGTAACCTTCGGCATCTCTTTCTGTAAAGCCTGCTTCATCTAAAATCTGATTAGCCAGGGCTAAGTCGAAAGTAAAGCTTTCAGCGTCAGGATTAATAAAATTGCCGGCATTAAATGGGTGTAACACTGATGGTGCAGGTGTCCATAAACCTTGGCCTACAACATCCGACACAGTTTGGCGGTCACTTGCATGAGCAAGAGCACGACGTATTGCAACATTTGTTATTGGATGACCGTCTGCACGTGGTACAGCAATTGGATCGCCATTAGCATCTACGCCTCTTCTTCCTATCCTAAAGTTTAAGAAGGTAGTAGAAGCAGCAGCCCAGCCGATAAGTTGATAGTTGCTTGGGTTCATAAGGTTATATTCTGCCAAATTTGCTGCTTGATAATGGACAACGTCATGTGCTCCGGAACGCATTGCAGCAGGTACTAACGCAAAAGGTACATTTTCAATCAACATTCCATCTACGAGAGGAGCACCTCTGTAATAATTATCATTAGGCAATAAAAATACAGATTCGCCCGGTACAACAGTGTCTATTATGAAAGGCCCAAAACCAAGCAGTTGATCTCTGGCACGTGCATGGCCTTCTATGCCTTCATGGCCTACTTCGGCTATAACAGGCTCAAGGTGATGACGTGCAACAGGATTAACCCAAACACTGCCTGCAAACAAAGCAGATGGTGGCAATGGCTCTACATAATAAATACGCAAAGTACGGTTATTGTTTGAAAGTACCATACCGGAAATATAATTTGCTGTTCCTGCTCTGTACGCATCAACACCAACTACATTAGGTATAAAAGTTTCATCACTAAAGCGTACTCCTGTAAAGTCCGGATGAGCTATAAGTTCATAAGCAAACACAAGGTCATCCATTGTAAGCGGTACTCCGTCATGCCAGTAAACATCATGTTGCATTTCCATAATAACAACATTTGCGTCTCTGTCATATTCAAAGGATGCAATACCGCTATTTGTCCATAGGTTTGCTGCATCCCAAGCAACAAATGGCGATGTAATAACTTCTCTTACAAAACCGTCAGCAGCATCATCGCTATGTGTAGCTAAAAACAAGCCGGAAAATGTGCTGGCAGTGGCATTACCAAAGCGCAAAATGTTGTCGGAGCCTGTGCCCCTTGGTAAAACCGGTGCATCGTTAGTTGTGTAAGCAGGAAACTCATCTGAAGTTATGTGCTGTACCGGGGCGGCACCTCCACCGGCACCACCCGGACCGGCACAAGCTGTAAAAGTAAGTACAGCTACAAGTGACATTGCTAAAATTCTTACATTTCTGCTTTTTTTCATAAAATCCTCCTTTTAAAAACTTAACAGTAACATTTATGCATACCTTTGCTTGGGGTCTGCGACCCGCTGAAGGGCGTTGCCAACAAAATTAACACAAAGCATAATTGTGCAAACCAGTACTAAAGCCGGTGCCCATACCCATGGAAAGTGTTGCAAATACATAGGATTTATGGCATTTTGCATCATAGTTCCAAGGGAAGGAAAGTCCCATCCAAGTCCAAATCCTAAAAGAGACAGACCGGTTTCTATACCAATACTTGCAGCCAAAGTTAAAACAAAATTGGCTACAGTTACATCAACTAAGTTAGGAAGCATTTCCCTAAACATTATTACAATATTTGGTGTACCCAGTGTTTTAGAAGCACTAATGTAATCCATTTGCGATTGAGATAGGGCTGATGCTCTAAGCAACCTTGCCCTGCCCACCCAACTAAACGCAGTTAAAAGTGCAATGAAAACCGGCACAGTACGGCTTAATACTGAAAGGAGTGCTATAACAACCATAAGAAAAGGCACCATATTCCAAGTATCAACTATACGCATGATTATATTATCTGTTTTTCCTCCATAAAAGCCCGATATAACACCAATTACTATTCCAAATATAAATGAGAAAAACGTAACTCCAAAGGAGATAAGAAGGCTGTTTCTTGCAGCAACAAATATTAAATGAAATTGATTGCGCCCCAAAGAATCAAGACCCAACAATGTCCCGGAGTTTGCCGGAGAAACAGGGAGTGGCCGAGGTGTTACCCACATAACATCAAATAAGCTTTCTACTATAAAAGCTCCAATAAAAATTGTCAAAAATATAGCAATAAGCATAACTAAGCTTACCGAGGCTAAAATATCATGCTTTAGTTCATAAAAAAATAATTTCAAAAGACTTTTTGGTTTTTCTGAAAAACCACTTTCTAAACTTTGCATATTGACTACTCCTTCCTATGTTTTTATATTACTTGATACGGATCCTGGGATCTACTATAGTTAAAATTATATCAGAAAGCAACATACCTCCGGCAGCTATAACAGAAAATATTATAATAAGAGCATTTATCACCGCAGAATCCCTCATCAATATAGAAGAAAAAAAGAGTTGCCCCATACCCGGATATTGAAACATCATTTCAATAAACAAAGCACCTGTAAGCTGAAATACCAATACCAGACTAAAACCGGAAGCTGCGGGAATTAAAGAATTACGCAGTATATGCTTATTAAATATAACCTTAGAAGGCACTCCCTTAGATCGTGCCATAAGTACATACTCTGAATAAGTTCTATCTATTATATTAGCACGCAGCATAAATATTATACCAATTGTGCCTAACAATGCCCCCGTTACAGCAGGTAATATCATGTGGTATATCCTGTTCATTAAAATAACCAATGTATTGCCCTCTGATATTATAAGCGCGCTTACAGATCCGCCGGAAGGAAACCATCCTAAATTAAAAGCAAATAAAAGTATCATCAGTATGCTTAAAACTAAAGTGGGTAAAGATAGGGCAATAAACGTATATATAAGTATACTTTTATCTAAAACAGCACCTTTGTAACGCCCGGCTAATACCCCAAGTGGTATTGCTATCAGGTAGGTTAATATTAGTGTTACAATGGCTAACCAAAACGTATTAACTGCACGTTCGCCAATAATTTCTGTAACAGGACGGCGATGTATAAAACTTTGGCCAAAATCTCCTGTAAGCATACCGCCAAACCAATCAATGTATCTAACATACCATGGATTGTTAAGCCCTAATCTCTCGCGTTGAGCTTCTATTGCAGCAGCATCTAAAGATGGGTCTATCCTTCCCGAAAGGGCATCTCCCGGCATAAGATGAGAAAGTAAAAATACTCCAAAGCTTATAACTATAAGTTGTGGTATTAAAATTAATATCCGCCGTAATACTGTTTTCCACATATTTAAAACCTCCTTATCTATCTGTCGTTTATGGCATTGCTACAAAATGAGTGTTATTGTTTTCGTTTAAAAGGCGCAAGTCGTACACTGATCCGCCTTCTGCATAATATTTATTGTATTGGTTTTTATATTCCTCATTAATTGCATTGCGATGCGCCTCATTAGCTTCTTTTAAGTCCGGGTTAGTGCTTGGGATTGAAGCTATAAGCCTTCTTGTATATATATGGCAGGGATTTTGATAAATATCTTCCCTGGAGCCAACTTCAACAAAACGAGAGCTATGCATGATTATTAAAGTTTCACACATATGTTTAACTACTCCTAAGTCATGGCTTATAAATAAATAGGAAAGCCCTAACTCCTCTTGCACATCTTTCATATAATTTAGAACCTGCGCTTGAATAGATAAGTCAAGTGCTGAAACAGGTTCATCTGCAACAATTAATTTTGGTTTTAAAGCGATAGCGCGGGCAACTCCTATACGTTGCCTTTGCCCGCCGGAAAATTCGTGGGGATATTTTAATGCATTTTCAGGTGACATACCAACAATTGATAAAAGTTCATCTACCCGTTTTCGTTCTTCCTCTTTGGTTAACTTTTCAAAATTTCTGATAGGCTCTGCAATAATATCTAAAACACGCTTTTTAGCGTTTAGGGAGGAGTGTACATCTTGGAAAATCATTTGCACACTTTTCCTGTATGCAGATCGATTTTTACCTATATATCTGGTGATATCCTCTCCGTTAAAATAAATAGAACCTCCGGCTAATGGAACAAGTCCTAAAATAGCCTTACCGGTGGTGCTTTTACCGGATCCGCTTTCTCCAACAAGTCCTACTGTTTGCCCTTCGTTTACAGAAAAGCTTATGCCGTCTACGGCTTTAACATGTCCTACGATACGCCCCATAATGCCACCTCTTATAGGGAAGTATACTTTTAAGTCCTTAACCTCTAAAAGAGCCATTATCACGCGCCTCCTTCATTTTCAAAATAAAAGTCTTTATAACAAGTACAAAATACAAAATGATTTGGGCGTACTTCATGATAATCCGGATTTTCTTCATGCATACTACCATCTATCCAAGGGGTGCGGTGCGAAAAACGGCAACCTTCCCTAGGCATATACATTAAGGTGGGAACAATACCCTTGATTGCATTTAGCCTATGCAGATCTTCGCCTACATTAGGTATTGAGGCTAACAAGGAACGTGTATAAGGGTGTTGAGGGTTTTTAAAAAGATCATTTGCGCTTGCAAGCTCTACAATTTGACCTGCATACATAACCGCTACCCTATCGGCCATTTCTGCAACTACACCTAAATCGTGAGTAATTAATATTATAGAAGATTGCGTTTCTTTTTGCAGTTTTCTAAGCAAATCTAATATCTGTGCTTGAATGGTAACATCTAATGCTGTTGTAGGTTCGTCTGCAATAATAAGTTTAGGGCTACATGCCAACGATACAGCTATTGTGGCGCGCTGCCTCATTCCACCGGAAAGCTCATGCGGAAAAGAAGCATATGTTAGCTCAGGATTAACCATACCAACTTCTGATAAGAGCTTTATTGCCCTATCTCTTTTTTCTTTTTTATTCATGTTAGTGTGGTACGTAAGAGACTCTTCTATTTGTGGCCCTACTCTTATAACAGGATTTAGGGCAGTTAAAGGATCTTGGAAAATTACAGAAATATCCTTACCTCTAACTTTATTTAGCTTACTTTCGTTTAAGTCGAGAAGGTTTTGCCCGTTAAAGTTAACTTCACCTTCAATTCTTGTGTAGTTCATGTTATGCAACTTAGTAATAGAAAGGGACAAGGCACTTTTTCCACATCCACTTTCACCCACGATGGCAAAAACCTCATTATGCATAATATCTATGCTGACCCCATCTACAGCCGCATAGTACTGTCCATCTATTCTAAAAGATGTCCGCAAATTATTAATAGATAGCAATATGTCATCCATATATTTGACCTCCTTATCCGTATATTATAACACTATTGGTAAAAATGTTCAATCAACTGACAGCATTTCATTAAAACAATCTGAATTTACGTTAATATTGTACAATTTAAATGTATTAAACAGCAGTTTAGATGTCAAGTTTCTTGTCTGTTAACATAATTTTATATCGAATAAAGAGGATTTTTTTAGTGTTGATAAGAATCAATTGCAAGCAATACAAATAATTTGTGCAAAATTATACGAAAAAAAGCCCAACATATTGAGCCGGGCATAATACTTTTAGGCAAATGCAAGACTTAATTCTGCTGAACTCGTAAACTAACACATTTTCATTTTCAACCGGTTAAAGCGATTATTTTGATTTAGTTAGGCTCGTGTTAAAAACCTAAAAGAGATGGATCTACTTCCATAAAATCATCCAAATAATCCGGGAAATTAATAGTAACTCCGCCTACTTGTACAATTTGTGTATAAGTGGTCATTGTAACATCAATTACTTCGCCTTCAAATTCCATAGTGTAAGAAAAAGCCATATCCATTGATTGCAACTCATCTGCATTATTCAAAACAACACTAAAATCTATGTCGCCAAAATTTAAAGTGATGCCCATATCTAAGCTTAAACCAATGGTCTCCAGCATACCGGACACCATTCCATCAAGCAGTTCAGACATAGCAGAAGCTGTAAGCCTAAAAACTAATTCAATTCCACTATCAGTAGTTCTAACTTCTTGAAACGCAATGGCTTCTTCTGTAAAGTCAAGGATTCCGGTATTAGCTTGTTCTAAAACATCTTCCAAAGGAAAAGGCATTCTCATACCCATTCCCATCATGTCCATATAATACCATCCATTGCGGAAATATATGGTGGTTGGGATAGACATTCCTTGGATATCCATGGTCATTTCCATATGCATATCTACATCAGTTTCGCTATGCATAACTTGGGATGCAGTTGACGAAGAACGGATTTCTTCTACTTCTCCATCAAATGACATAATCATAATGGATTGTGATTCCATTCTAAGTGAGCCTGCTTCCATCAAAGTTTCTGATGCTCGCATATAGCGTTCAAAGGCTGCTGTTTCTTCAGGAGACATGGCACCACTACCACACGCCACCATTGTTAAAGTCATCATCAGTGTAAAAAATATTAAAATTGCTTTCCTCACATTAAAACCCCTTTCGTTATTTTACTTGCTAACGGAAGAAAAATTTAGCAAGCACACGAATAGGGATAATATCATATTTTTGGGATACAATCAATCCCTCAAAAAGAAATCGGCCAACGCATATACGTTAGGCCGATTTCTTGATCGCTTAGAATCAAAACAAAACTTTAAGGAAGGATCACATTATACCATGCTTAAAAACCGTTTTCAAGTATAAAATTATGTTCTGTTTTGTTTTATTATTATCGTGCAACTTGGAACATAGATATAAGGTTATGCAGCTCTTCTGCTTGCGAAGAAAGCTCCTCAGTTAACGAAACAGTTTCTTGCGACGTAGCAGAGTTGTTAGCCGTAATTTCTGAAATTTGAGATATTCCATCAGTAATTTGACTAAAAGCCATTGCCTGCATATCTGTACCCTTTGCAATTTCACTTATAATTTTTGCAATTTGTTCAGAATCTTCAACAATTTTCTCTAGGGAAGAAGCTGTAGTGTTAGCCATCTTCATTCCGCTATCTACTTGACCTATAGATTCATCTATAAGAGTGGCTGTGTCTTTTGAAGCGATTTGGCTTTTTGAGGCAAGGTTCCGTACTTCTTCAGCAACAACAGCAAAGCCCTTGCCTGCATCACCTGCTCTTGCAGCTTCTACAGATGCATTTAAGGCAAGTAAATTTGTTTGGAAAGCAATGTCATCAATTACCTTCATAACCTTTTGTATTTTTGAAGCAAAATCCTTGATTCCTTCCATAGAAACAAGTAAATCTTTCATATATTTATTACCGTCTTGCGCATTTAACAAAGAACTATCTGTAAATTCGTTAATATGCTCTATTTTCTTTAAGTTATTATCCATAACTTTGCCGGTGGTAGCAATTTCCTGATTTAGCTCATAAATGGTGGTAGATTGATCTATGGTTCTTGATGCCAGTATTCCGTTACCCGCTGAGATTCTTTTGGAGTTGTCAGAAACCAGCATAGCAGCTTCACTTATTTCAGAAATTAAAGAACTCATGGAGTTAATTAATTGTTCCATAGACTGCCGGATTGGAACAAAATCGCCATTATAATTTTGATTAAGCTTTACATTAAAGTTTTTAACTGAAAATTGCTGCAAGATATCAGCAACTTCATTAATGTAGTTTTTAATTACTAATATTGACGTTTTTAGCTCGCTACCTATTTGGTTGTATATATCAGCTATGGCGGCAGTATCATTGTCATGAGGCTGTGGAGTATAGTTAAATTCTAATAACCCTTTGCCTAAGCCATCTTTAAGCTTTTGGATAATATTCATTGCTTCAGTTTTTTGATAAATGTTAACTTTGTTGCCTTGCTCCTCGGCTTTCATTAAGTTGCTAACATTGCTAACATCAAAATTGGCAAACATTGCACCTTTAACTTTTCCGTTGGGATCTTTTATTGGATGCAAAACATATTCTTCTATAAGTATTTGGCCGGTAGGTGACTCAAATTCTAACGGGAAATTTACGCCTTGTCCTGTCCGCATAACTTGCTCAATGCGTTCATCCAATATCCTACCGTTTTCATCCGGAGAAATATCATAGTTAGTTTTTCCGTAGGTTTCCGGGGTAAAGCCTTGCTCTCTGGAAAGTCTGCCGGTATAGGCAATGTGAGCCTTTTCGTTATAGAAAGCAAATACACAGGGGATATTGTCCATATACCTAATAAGGGTATCCATTATACGGTTAATTCCTTCAACAACTGCAACATCTGCACCATCAACGTATGATGTATTGCCTCTTACAAATAAATTAACTAAAGAAAGTTCCCTTTCTATACGAGTTATTTCATTTAATATAGAAGCAGAACTAAGTTGCAAGCCATCTTCTGATTGTTGATAAAGTCTTAAAGAGTCGGATATAAATTTGTTAACAAACAAAAATAAAATAATAATTGCTATTACAGCAACGACAATGTTTATCCACAATATACCAACAAAAGCATTAACACCAACAAGCGTTGCTATAACTAAAATAATTAATGTTAATACTTTGATTCTGAAGCTAGAAAATAAAAATTCTCCCATAAGTTTTACCCTTTCTTAGAAGCTGTATTATACAGCTTCTTATACTCATATGGTGTTTATGTCCAAGTGTATAATTTATAATCAAAAAATTTAAAAAAATCCATTGCCAATATTATCTAACAATGGTACAATGGAAAAGTAAGATTGGTAATTACAACGTTCGGTTGCGCCTCCCCAGGCAACAACCGACGCATGAGGGGATGTCAACGAAACATCACCCTGCAAACACAGAAACTCTGTCGCTGTAGTATGCAACAGTATAACTTAGTTTTGCCTTTTTTACAAGGGCAGGGTTGGTTATTTTGTTCAGTAGGATACTTTGGTGTATGGTGTGGTATGTGCTTATTCATTTGAATTATTTGAGTGGATGGTTTGAATAGTTTAATTTTTTAGTTAAAATATTCAGGCGTGCAGGTGATGTTGATCGTTTTTTGATCAGGATCCCCTGTACGCCTTTTTTGTATAGTTTTATATAAATTAGGCGATGGAGGTGAGTCCAATGACTTGAAAACCTGCTATGCTAACATTAACGTAGTTGGGATAGCACCTAAAAATTGAATAAATACCTAAAGCCTATAGCCTGGGACGTTGCCTATGGCGAAAAAAAGATACTTTGCTAATGTAGCAAGGTATCTTTTTTATGATGAATTTCTTTATTTTGAATTTATTTTAAAGTAAAAATTCATTACCGCTTTTTTGTTTTAATCTTTGTTATAATCTGTTCTAATGGAACACTGGGACAATCGTCTGATAGAATTTTGTCGAAATTATCTTAATTCGTAATCTACGATAAAGAGGAGGGTATTTATAATGAAGGCGATAAAATTAAGCCTTAAAGACAGGTTAACAAAGCGGGTTTTAGCAATTGTTGTTGTTGTTACTATGTTGGTGTCGCTTTTGCTGGGGTGGTTGCCTAATAGGGATGTAGTGGCGGTGGGGGCGCGGGTTTTAGGGACGCCTATTAGTACTGTTGCACAATTTCAAGGTATGGGAGGTGTTGGTAGTAGTGGTGAATATCATCTTATTGATAACTTAACCATTAATTTAAATGAGCCTAACAATTTTCAACCTTTGCACTTTAGCGGAATCCTTGATGGAAGAGGGCATACTATCACTGTAACAGGTAACAGAACATTATTAAGTCAATCCTTAAATGATATCTATTGGGGGGCACTATTTACAGAAGTTACCGGAACCATTAAAAATTTAGATGTGGTATTAAATGTATCCATAGACATTAGAGACACCTTTAATACATTTTGGACGTCACCAAATTATATGAGCCACTGGTTTACAAGAGGGGGTTGGTATTTGGGGCGGAAAGCAACTCATCATTTTCCTGATGCATTTTTAGGGGGAATTGTGGGACACCTTAACGGTGGTGAAATCACAAACACCAGTGTGAGGGGAAGTTTTAATGTAATGCGTTCTATTGATACTTATCAGGACTATAGCACTAATCGAGAGCTTCATGCTGTAATACTTAATTCAAACTATTATGCAGGTGGCATTGCTGGGCAGATGAGTGGATCAGCACTTATTAGTACATGTTTTATTGATGGATTAAATATCATTGGTAACACTGGGACTAACTCATATAATGATTTTCGTTGTAATAGTCATTTATGTTGTGATCATATGAGTTGGCTATGGTGGTGGGATATGATAGATATTTTTGGTTGTTGTTGTTACGTAATTTGTTATGATTATGTATGCTGTTGCTATGTTGCATGTTGCTGTTTTCAACTTATAGGTCTTAATCGCACTATTTATCGCTATCAGGTATTTGCCGCCAACATTGTTGGACAACTAACAGGCGGATATATTACCAATAATTTGATTGGTAATAACAGTCAAGTTGATATTGGCAGTGTAAGTAACCGGAATTTTATTGGGTACGCGGGAGGTATATTTGGGCATAATGCATTTAGCACATCAACTACTTATGTAAATAGAAATGTGATTCGTGATGTAACAATAAGAGCATCAAACCATGGTGCCACAAATTGCAATTATAATGTTGATGAATTTAATGGAACCAATTATGGTTTTGTTGGTTATATTGGAGGTTTTGCTCAAGAGAACCCGATAGACTTATTGAATTTTGTTCATAATGTTACTACTATCATGACACCGTTTTGGACTAGTGGTGTTTCGCATTTTTACGGAACTATAAATAATCCAAGCCTGGAACAATTCGATGAGAGAAACAGGATGCTACCCATGTATTCCGATCTAAATATAGACCATTGGATAGATTCCAGAGATCTGAATCTCCTGAATATTTATAACGGGCCGACTTTAAGATGGAATACGGTTATGCCGCCTGAACCTAGGTTCACAGGTTTTGATGATGATGATGATGATGTATTTATTTTTGAACTCTTTCCTCCTACAGAAGTACAGGAGCCTTGGAGGGGTGACATTGACAGATGGACAGATCCCAATGATATCCGTTTTCGTATAGTCGTAAATAGTATTGCTCAACTTGCAGCACCAATACTCGAAAAGGATGATAACCGTCCTGGGGTATTTGAAGTAGTTATCCCGGCAGATGCAGATGGAAGCCTTTCAGCACTTGGGCTTGATGACGAGGATATAGAAATCTTTTGGTATTACGAATATCGTCTTGATGATGCACCTCCGGGTTCGCCAGATACTATCCGCTTTGATCCTCTTGAAGGAGATAATTTTATAGACTTGAGACATCATGAAGATGGTTTTGTGACTGTATTTATGCAAACGCAAATGAGGGATGCAAACGACAATATTTCTAATAGTGTGATTAGTGAGCATAGGATAACAGTTGCCGATTCTAGCTTTAATATGCCGGGACAACTTACCCCATATACTCCAGCCGATGAAGATATTGCTGAAGTATATGCAGAATTGTCTATGGACATTTCACTAAACGCAACATCACCTTCCGCATTAATACTGAATTCTAATCATGTAGGACTTACGATAAACTCAACTTCGCTTAACCTTAACAACAATGAAGTTAACGTTGTATCAAGTTATCCCGAAGGTTATATTATAAGTTATGAAACATGGGCACGTTTTCCTAATGCTTATGCTGATGAATCTGAAATTATTTTTGATATTAGTGTAATAGAATATTATCCTGATAGCGACCCAACTGTTATTATAACTTTAAGAGAAGATCCATCAATCTCTATTGAACAACCATTTGGAATTTTAGCTCAACCCCGTAGAGATAATGATGGTAACAATACGATTAATTTTTATTATCCAGATACAGCAAGGCGTGCAGATACACGCTTACATTGGCGCGTAGATGATAGTACATCTCCGATAGGAGGTCAAAGTGCTATAGGAGAGTCTCTAATAATTTCAGCTACCCAACTGCCTACATGTGATGATTATCCTATTGAAATTTTAGTATGGTCACAATCTTCTAATGACAGCTTTTTACGAAGTTCCCCTGTTACTATAGAAATTTATGTAGAAGGGTATGGCTGGGGATTAGAACGCATAGATTCTCCAGGACTGGACGGAAGAGGTTCGGAAGGCCAAATAATACTGTATTGTACCGATTTAGGACGTTTCATAAATAGAGATAACAATTCAGTTTTATTTAGATATCCTGAAGGAAATCTTATCCCTCCACAATCCAGACTATATATTTATTTTTGGCATAATTCAGACAGAGCCTTTATTGATCAGCGTACAATAGTACCCCCCGGAATATCTACACCACCAATAATTGAACCTTCTGCCGGGGGGAATGAAGGGCTTCTTAACCCTATAATTTTAAGACCGGGTAATTTGATAGATAATGTCTCAACTGTAATTTACTATGAACTATACTTTTTTGGTGATGCTAATCCAATCGTGGGATACACACTACCGTTGTTAAGGACGGATGCTCACACCATTGAATGGGACACCATAAAATATTATTTTAGAGGAGAAGAAATGAGGCTTACTGCCTCTGCTATTGAAACTCCAATAGGCGGTGTTCAGGTTCCTATTCCAAATGCCCGCAGTGATAATACAATAAGAGTATTCCACCACACGCAAAAAGCTCGTGATGATCCTCCACTGATTATAGATATTAGATCAGGATTACCAGGTTCAACAATTAATGCTGATAGAACTCACTTTTTTGCAGAAGGGGAAAGGATAGGTATTAGGCTCCCGGATGGTATTTTTGTTGATGACTCTTTACAAATAAATATTAGTACAGGTGATATGATTGTACACGCTCAAAATGACGGATCTTTTGTTATTGAAGCAGATATGATTGATAGAAATAGTCTCACTATAGATGCGTGGTATACTCGTACTAATTTCCCAGACTCAAGACCAATTAGAAGAATAGTCAATATTAGGGCTTATCCTAGACAGCCTATCCCTTCAATCCCTACAAATGAACGTATAAGAAGAGGAGAAACATTAAGATTTTTCCTGCATCCTGATGATTTTATGAGGGCAGAGCGAGTTTATTATGTACCATATGATACGGAATCTCCGGATTGTTTTACCGAGTATACCCAACGATTAGCCTTTGACCGAATACCTCCGGGTATGATACGAAACTTCCGCCCTGTTGTTATTGTCACTAGTGAGGCAGCAGTTGGATATCTTGAAGGTGCTATGCCAATTTTCCGCTATTATTTAAACAACATAGCAAGTGAATATAATTTTGGAAGGCCGGAAATATGGCTTTCTAATAATAACGAGTATAGACTTTTAAGAGATTATATCAGTCCAAGGGAAACGAGACCACTTACCGGTGCCGGGCAAAATATTGTTGTGGATACAGTATTAAATACCAGAAACCCCAATTTTCATCTTGCCCTAAGAGAAGAAGCTTATTTAACATACAATTTCCAAACCCAGCTTCCAACACCAGAGGGATTGCCATCTGATGAAACAGAAGATGGAATGTCAAGGAGAGAATTAGACTTTAATTACACCGTTTATTTATTTATACCGAGGGATGAATTAATTCAAATTTCAGCAAATCCTCGAATGTACTATACAGTAAATGAAGATGACCCTGAAGTAATTTGGAATCCACTCACCAGAAGATACGATGTAACTAATGGCACATTATATAACCACGATGAAGGTATTTGGGGGTATGACAACCAAGAAGGCAGGTTAACCATAAGAGCAATTGCTGTATTAGAAGGGTACGAACCCAGCAGAGTTAGTGCCTTGCGGTACTACGTACGGCCTCAAACCAGTGTTCCTTCACCAAGTGTCCTTCCTCCAACCAGTACCGTAGTTGATGCAGATGCTGATAGAATAACGGTAGTGGAATCAGGTACGCGCATATCGCTTTTTGCAGCTATTGCAAATGCAAGAATCAGATATGGTATTGGTAGCTATGTTACTAGTGACTACGTTCATAATCGAACCCAAATTGTGGCTAGGGGTGAGCCTGGTGATTTGTTTATGGTTACAGCCATGGCGTTTCTAAGAACCGGTAACGAAATAACCGGCGAAGAGATTCTAAGGGATAGCGAACCCGTAACTTTTGTTTTTAGGATAGCAGATCAGGTAACAGCACAACCCCCAACTTCTTGGCCTGTAACCACCAACGAAAATGTAGCAGTAGTACAACGTGGTAGTAGAGTAACACTACAAAGCCCAAATGGACTGCATGTTATTTATAGTATAGATGGACGCCCAAATCCTGAGCATGTACGATTTACAGGCCCGGAAAATAATCGACGTCTTGAGCATGTTAATAATAATGCAGTAACCAGGGCAACAAGGATATACGATAGCGCAACCGGTATAACCATAGAAGGTGAACTTGGCGGCTTAGTTAACATAAGTGCCATGGCCTTTGCAGGCCCGGATAACCAGAGCTTCCATAATAGCGATATCGTAACTTTTACTTACAGTATAGAAACTCGACAAGCGGCCACTCCTGTAGCAACGCCTACAACCGAGGATGGGATTCCTCGTATATTACCTAACAATAGCTTGATAACTCTACGTACACCTACAACAACAGCAAACATATATTATTCAACTATTGGCACACCCATTCCCGGACATGCAGATACTACTACTTTAGGGGCAAATAGCGGTACCATTCAAATCTCCGGTGCTCCGGGAGAATTCGTCAATATCCGTACCATTGCTATAGGCAATAACATGCTTGATTCCGACATGGCCTTATTCACATTCCAAATTGAGGAATTGCAAGTGGTACAACCTCCTACTGCATGGCCTCGTACTACCCCGGAAGAAACCGCAATAGTACCTTTAGGCAGTTATATATTTCTGCAATCTGAGACAACAGATGCTACCATCTATTATAGTAGAACCGGCGCACCCAACCGTCGGTTAACGGATGGAGGCATTCGCGTAGAAGGCACTCCCGGTACAACTTTTAGAATACATGCACAGGCAACAGCTCCGGGTATGCGAGAAAGTGATATAGTTATTTTTACCTACCAAATTGCAGACCTAAATGTGGTGCTTCCTCCTGTAGCGTGGCCTCGCACTACCCCGGAAGAAATTGCAGTGGTGCCGCTAGGTAGTCATATAGTGTTACAATCTGATACGCCAAATGCTGTCATAAGTTATAGCAGGAGTGGTACGCCAAACCGACCTTTCCCAAGTGGGGGTATCCCGGTGGAAGGAGATCCGGGCACCACTTTTAGGATACATGCAAGAGCCACAGTTCCGGGTATGCGAGAAAGTGATGTTGTTATCTTTACCTACCAAATTGCAGACCTTAATAGAGTACTTGCTCCCACTGCTTGGCCTCAAACTACCCCGGAAGTAGAGGAAATTGCAGTAGTAGCTTTAGGCAGTCATATATTCCTTCAATCTGATACGCCAAATGCTACCATTTATTACAGCAACACAAGTGTGCCTGACAGACTCTTTCCAAATGATGGTATTCTTGTAGAAGGTACACCGGGCAGTACCTTTAGAATACATGCTCATGCCAGAGTTCCGGGTATGCAGGAAAGTGATATTATTATTTTCACTTATCAAATAGAAACCATGAATGCTGTAGCTGCTCCAATCGCTACCCCGGAAACTAGTGACAGCGAGCCTACTATAATGTCAAGAGGATCTTCTATAAGACTACGTAGCCCAACTGCAACGGCAACAATATTCTATTCATTAGAAGGAATGCCGGTAGTAGAAAACAGGGCAGACGGAAGCTTCCACCCGGCCGAAGGTACCAACCAACTGGATGTAAGCCAAATTATCACTGTGCCTGACGATTGGGAAAGTGAGTTCTTTGTAATAAATGCTATAGCTGTAGCTGATGGAATGTACGATAGCGATATTGCTACCTTTACCTATCGCCTCCCGGCATCAGTTCATCCGGTACAAGCAAATCCCGGAAGCAGAACCGTTGTCCGCGGTACAGAAGTTTCGCTCTCCACTGCAACACAATATGCCACTATATACTTTGAAATCTCTTCCGCATACGCAGAATTAACAGACCCAATTCCGGGAGAAAGCCAAGTATTTAATTTGCCAATCGTAATAGAATCTGACACACATATTCGTGCTATTGCCGCAAGAGAAGGGGAATTTAGCAGAATCACTACATTCTCATATACCATGGCAGATCAATTACCGGCACCAGTACCGTCTATCCCCAGTGGCTCTATTGTGCCAAGAGGTACCATGCTTAACCTTACAACTACCGAAGGAGCAAGCATCACATATACCAAAGATGGTACAGATCCAACCAACCCGGATAACCCGTCCAGGATGCATGGATCAACCATTGCCCTTGATGCAGAAGCGGGTCAGAGTATAAGCATCTCTGCTTTTGCTCATATGACAGGGCAGACTCCAAGTGAAATTGTTTCCTTTACGTACTCTGTACTGGATTCTAATGCGGCTATAGTAGCGCACCCTCCTTCCGGCTCTGATGTGCATGTAGGCGGCTGGATTACGCTGGTTACGCAAATCACAGGTGCTGAAATAAGGTATGCTGTGGGGGATACGGATCTTGATAATAACGCCGGAACAATATCATCCGGCGGAAGAGTGCAAGTCGCGGGGCAACCCGGTGGAACCTTTATAATTCGTGCGCAAGCGGTATCAGGATCAATAGAGTCTATGCCAATGATGTTCTACTATAATATATCTTCACGGGCGCATCCTCCAAACCCAAGCATCTTGGACGGGGCACGTGTCACACAAGGTACCCGCTTAGCCTTTAACGTACCTAACGGAGTTGTTTATTACAGGGTTGACAATATTATAAATGGCCTACGGACAACGGGCAGCTTGCAAACTTATACAGGGCCATTTGTACTACAAGGTGATCCCGGTACAGAAATAAGGGTAACTGCCTTTACACGAGCAGAAGGCTTAGAAGATAGCGAAGAAAGAGTTTTTTCATATCGCATGTCTAACCAAACTGCGCCACCTGTGGCACGGCAAGTAATAAGTGATGGCACGTTTAATCGCTATGTTGATATCAGCGGTGAGATTAATAACGTAGATAGAAGGCAAGGAGTCATGATATCGCTTTCCGGTGCCACGCCAAATGCTGTAATCTACTATACTTCTAATGGAACTGTGCCCCCTGTCGGATCTCCTGAATGGATTCGTTATGAAGGCCCATTCTCAGTGCATCGGTCTGTAACAATAAATATGTTTGCAATAGCCCCGGATATGGATCCAAGCGAAAACGAACGTCAGCACATTAGAATTAATTTCATTGGAGATGAAGATTACGACGAAGAATTTGAAATTGACGATGACATGGATTTTATTCTTGTCTATACTCATCTTGAAACTGATGTCCAGTTGCGCATTAGATTTACTGAAGAAGGGGAAGATCCAATCTTGCCTGAAAACGCACGACTGGAAGTAGTAAGACTGGAACCGAACGATGATACCTTTATCGGCGTAAGGGATAGGGTTATCCGTGCAAACTTGAGTGCTAACGGCTCTGAAGTGGTAGATGTGCAGGTAGTTGAACTTTATGAAATTCATGTTTATGTAGAAGAAAACGGACAAACACGACGAATCAACAATGGCTTTGATGAAGGTAGCATAAGAATTGGAATTCCTCTACAAGATAGTTATAGAGATGCTATTGTAAGAGTATGGCATATTCCGAATGAAAATGTGTTGCCAAATCCATTATATACCATAAGAAGAGGCAGCAGAGGTACGATTTTCATTCAACCGCCAAGCTTTAGCCATTTCGCCGTAGTAGTCCCTTATGTAAGCCATGTGAACCAAAACCAAGGCTTTAATTTTCAATGGCTTATGTTAATACCGCTATTAGTTACATGTATAACTGTTCCTGTTTTCATCATAAAAAAGAAAAAAAGGGATTCCTATGCACCACTAATAGAAAATGATACAGAAGAAGAAAGTGACACAGAACAGTCAGTATAATCATGCATAAAAAGTGACAACACAAAGACAAAATGACAACAAGACGGCTGATAATAGCCGCTTAGTTGTCATTTTCGTTTTTATCGGCTTCTGAATATTCAGACTTTGTTTCCAAAAAAAGGGCTAAATTTGTATTTCAGTATCGCTATATTGCATCTTGGTATTAACCCCATTACGAATTTGGCAATACTACCGATACAATACTGTGGAGGTGATTCCTTGATAATAAAGCTCGAACAGGATTCAGCAGTAAAGAAGGGCGAACTTATCATTAAATATTCAGAGATGGACAAAGAAACAATTCGTGCTATTGCTCACCTTGAGTTAATAAATACAAAGATTAAATGTAGTAACGATACCGGCGAAGTTTTCGTTAGGGTTTCTGACATCTTCTACTTTGAAAGTGTGGATAAATCAACCTTTATTTACTGTGAAAAAGAGGTGTATGAAACAGAGTTGAGGTTATATAAAATTGTGGAGGATTTTGCATTGGCAGGTTTTGTACAAATAAGTAAATCTTGCGTGTTAAATATAAAAACGCTGGATTCAATTTCCCCCTTATATAACAGCCGTATGGAAGCAACATTAACAAATGGCGAAAAAGTTCGCATTACCCGCAACTATCTAAAAGGCATTAAAGAAGCATTGGAGGGCATCTGAAAATGAAAAAATTATTAACAAATACATTTCTTACAACAGGGGCTTGTCTTATGCTTTTGGCTTTGATTGTAATAGTGAATCAAAGTCACAATGTGGATTTTGTTACTACAATTATACGCACCTTTGCTTCGCATTTGGTAATTAATGCTGGTCTAATGATTACGGAACGGCTTGAATTTAGATATCGTGCATTAAATCATGTTATAGACTTTGCGTGGTCAACGGTTGTAGTAATTATAATTTGGGTGGGATTAGGTTGGTTTGAATTTACCACGATATGGGTGTTATTGGCTATATCTTTGGTGGTGCATTTTATTATCTTTATTTTGGAAATGCATCGTTCTCATAGTGAAATAGCTGAAATCAACAAGTTAATAAAAGAAAAAAGGCGTTAAGCCAAATATTGGAGGTATTTTATGAAGTCTGCAAGACGAATATTAGCAATGGTATTAACTGTAATTCTTGCTGTAAGTGGATTGCCTACGGTTTTTGCCGCCGAACTTGTACCTATAACCGAAACAGCCTACATAAATGAGCAAGAGGAAGAACGGTTTTTTGTTTCTGCGGAAGAACAGAACGTAGAAGCATTGGTTTTGGGAGTAGGAGAAAGCGTTGACCTTGCTGTTTTGCTTGGCGAAGGAATTATGCTTGCTGAAATTACAAGCGATGAGGATTTTGTACCGGTAAGCCCCAATGTCCTTACGGAAGATGGAATTGTAAGAATTGAAGGGCTTTACCTTGGCGAAAGTGACGTTATGGTTACATTTTGGACGTATCCTAGTTGGAATGTTTCCACCACCACACCAAGTGCGCTTGCTGTGACAACACCGAGTTCGCTTAACACAAATATTTACAACATTGTAAAAACAATTAGGGTTTATGTAATCGAGCCTGTGGCTTTTATGCCTTTGAGCTATAATGCGCCTACATTTTTTGATGACTTTACGGTAGACACTTTGTTTTGGGACACTTCCGGTCATCAAACAGAGCATAGTATGCGCAGGTATAATGATATGCTTGTTACCAACATTCAAAACCAGTGGAGCCGCGCCGAAGTCAGAGGCAGACATTGGGATAACTTTATTGCGGAAATTGATTTCAAATTTACATCTGCTACAGGGGTTGATTTTGCCGCCTTTCATATACGATATACGGCGGCAGATAATAATTTAGCTTTTCTAATCCGTGATGGTAGCGTACAAGTTATACGCAACTGGGATTTGTCTGTTGCGGGGGAATTTATTGCATATCACCCTTTTACTCGTGGCGAAATGCACAGGATTAGAATTGAAGCACAGGATGAAATTATAAATTTGTTTGTGTGGTGCGATAGTAACGTCGATTTCATACAATTAAACAGCACCCCTATCATCAACGGCACTACAGGGCAACCGCCACAAGAAGGCAAAATTGTATTGCGTGCATGGCAGGAGCATATAGCTATTGACAGAGTAATGATAGTTGATACCAACCCACAGGATTTTTTCTTTGCAGATAGTATGGTTAGGGTTGAATTAGGAATACCTACGACAATAGCTTATGTAAACGATACCGGTTATGGGATTACCGGTATATCGTTTATATCTAGCGATCCCGACATTATTTCAGTTGATAGTAATACAGGTGTAGTTACTGCAATTGCCAATCCTATGAACATGGACGCTGTAACCATTACTGCAACGGCTACGCTATCTAACAATGAAACTCGCACAGCGTCGTACAATGCAGTGGTTTTTTCACGACTTAGTAGCTTTAGTTTTATTTTGCGCTCGTGGCTACAGTCAAATACTCACACCATGCGTGTGGGCGATACTTTAAACTTAAACGTGCATACACAACCTATACATGTTACAGATGTTGAGTTTGATTGGACAACGAATGCCCCAAGTATCGTTGAGATTGTTGGAAGTAACCAAATACAGCGTGGTATTCGTGCGTTAGCCCCCGGAACTGCAACGGTGCGTGTTACTCACCCCGAAACTTACCCCACAACAGGAGATTATACAGAAGCCACCATCACTGTATTGCCTAGAATAACCACAGCAAACGACCATGTTTTTACCAAAGGACATATACCGGAAGCTATACCGCCGCATTTTTGGGGCGTTAACTTGACCATGCCGATAGGTTTCATCAATAATTGGTTTCACAACGACAACTCTGCTTATAATCAAATGCTAGATGCAGAGCTACCTTTTTTGCAAGAACTTCAATCCCAACTTGTGCGCGTTATTTTAGAGCATTATGATAGCCAAACGCACTCTTTGTATGGAGTAATCCAAGGGACGCATAATCAGAATTTCCACAACGCTAATATCGTTCCTTTGTCTAATGTGCTTAGACAGGCAAACGACTTGGGTGTACCGGTATATATTGCAACAAGTACCCACAATTCCGCAGACCATAAGGTGGAGTTAATCAGTGCCGCATTAGACATTGTAGACGCACGACCGCTTTTTGTATCTATTATGAATGAACCCCATGACCCCACTGATGATATTGCAAATATGGCGGGAAGAAACCCACCCGCAGACGTATACGCTTATATGGAAATCGTCAGACAAGTATCACGAAGACTCCGTGCAGAGTATCCAAATGAAGATATAGTATTAGCCGTATGCACAAACGCAGACAGCTTTATGTGGATTGACCCTGCGGATTTAGGTACTACGGGTACACTTGCCCAAAGGCTTGTCTCATGGACAGAATATTTATCCCGCCCGGAAAATCGGTACTACTTTGACGCAGTTGTGCATTTTTCATATTCAACCGCGCATGGCCCGGCCTTTTTTGGCGGAATAACAACCGACCAAATTATGTCAACTTTTTCATACCATGCAGCACGGGAATTGCAAGTTATCGAAAGGCAGAACAGTCTTTTCCCGGACGAAGAAATTTGGATAGTTGAGTTTGGTGACTTGCCAATTTTTATGTTTCCTCATGCCGTTCAAAATAACTTCCCAATGGATGAAAACATACGGGCGCAATGGCAATATATGAAATCTTTGGGTAATGCAATAAGTTATGCACAAAGGCAACTCTCGTTGCTTAGGCATGGTGGTGCCACTATGGCACTGCACTATTCTTTTAACCATTCCATCGGCTTTGGGGTTATAGAGTGGAATGCAGACCGCGCTTATTATGGTTATATTGATTTGGTGGCAATGCCAAATTTTTATGTTTTTAGTGAAATGGGTAGAATTTTTAACGAACACACTCATTTCTTTGACCTTACACCGCCTAGTAGCAACCCAACTCCTGTGTGGTTTGGTTACTGGCTGGGCAGTTACCCTTGGACAGGCAGCATTACGCTTGATGTTTACCGATTAAACGGATTGGCGTTTGGTGATGAATATGGCGCAAAGCAAGCTGTTTTTGTTAATACATCGCCATATCCTGCAAATGTTAGTATACCTTCCTACTATTTTAGAAAGATATGGAGTTATGGCGATGGCTCAAATCCTCTGCCGGATTTTGCAGTAAACACGGTGGAGCATTTCACACATCAACCAATTCATATTCCACAACCTATGATTCATTCGGGAGGTTTTACCGACACCCTTTTCGTTCCGGCCTACAGCATGGTAGTAGCCGACATAGGAACTTTTTACCCTGTAACAGTAGAACCTGCGGTAGCTGATTATGTAAGCGTAAGCCATGTAACAGCAATGGAAGGGGATATTATCACCGTAACAATCACCCCACCAACAGGGCAAAGGCTTGTAGCAGGCGGAATAACAGCAACAGGCGTAATCGTATTTACAGATAATACAACAGGCTCAACAACAGTAACTTTTGCAAAAACAGCAGGAGCAACAGAAGTAAACGCCACATTTGAAAATATACCACCCGATATCTTCACAATAACATTCAATCCAAATAGCGGTACAGTAGCCCCAACAAGTGGGCTAACAGGAGCAGATGGCAGACTTGTGACACTACCAACGCCCACAAGAGCCAATTACAATTTTGTAGGTTGGTTTACTCAAGCAACAGGGGGAACGCCGGTAATTGCAGGAGTAACAGGCACAGTCTTTGACGCAGATACTATCATTTTTGCTCAATGGACGGCGGCAGATAACAACCAAGGCGATAATAATCAAGGCAACGATAATAATCAAGGCAACGATAACAATCAAGGCAACGATAACAATCAAGACAACGATAACAATCAAGACAACGATAATAATCAAGGCAACGATAACAATCAAGGCAATGATAACAACAATCAAGGCGGTAATAACCAAGGCAATGATAACAACAATCAAGGCGGCAATAACCAAGGCAACGATAACAACAATCAAGGCGGCAATAGCCAAGGCAACGATAACAACAATCAAGGTGGCAATAACCAAGGCAATAACAACAACAATCAGGGTGGCAATAACCAAGGCGGTAATGGTGGCAGTAGCGAAAGCCGAAATTACGCATGGATAACTCCAAACCGAAACACATTCGACACAGCAAATCCGCAGGACATAACAGTAACCTTGCATAGTGGAGATTTCAATTTCCGCAACATAAGGTTTGGAAATGTGACATTTGTAAGGGATAGAGATTTTACGGTAAACGGCAATAGATACACCATAAGTGCAGATTTTCTTTCTACCCTCGATTTGGGGCAACGCAGATTAACATTTGAAATGAGTGGCGGCACAAATCCAACACTTACGCTAACGGTAATTGACGGAACAATAACAACACTGCAACCTGTACCGACGCCACAGCCCACAGAGCCAATGCTAACACCACAGCCTATACCCGATCCAATGCCACAACCTACGCCAACACCCGTACCATTTCCATTTATAGACGTAAGCACAACAGCATGGTATTATCCGTTTGTGAGAGCAGTATGGGAACAACAGCTATTCCAAGGCACTTCCCACAATACGTTTACTCCACAAGGTAGTATGACCCGCGCAATGTTTGTGCAAGTGTTGGCTAATCTGGAAGATGTAGACTTATCAGCCTACAGAACACGAACCGCCACATTCAACGATACTTTGCCGAACACATGGTACTTTGCTGCCGTAGAATGGGCGGCAAGTCAAGAGCTTGTAAGTGGTGTAGGCAACAACAACTTTGCCCCAAACAGACCTATCACCCGTGAGGAAATGGCGGTAATGCTTAACCGATATATCGTGAGCAGAGGCATAGTCTTACCACAGGGCGAAATAAGCCTATTCGCAGACCATGATAACATATCTTATTGGGCGATTGAGGGTGTAACCGCAATCCAAGCCGCAGGGATTATCACAGGCCACCCGGACGGCAGATTTGCCCCACAAGATACAGCTACTCGTGCAGAAGTAGCTACTATCTTTGCAAGGTTTACAGAAGTAGCAGACCTACCACGCAGGGATGGGTTATCCATAGTCCAATCTATAGATAAGACCGAAGAATAAAAGCAAGGTAATTCAAAAGCCCAACTAATAGGAAAATTATCCTGTTTGTTGGGCTTTTGCAGCAAGAAAAGGATGACAGCACAAATCCAAAGTTCTTTCCGGGATCTTTTGGAGAAGAACCAAGTTTTCACGGAATATGTGTTATAATTATTGCAGAGGTGATATTAATGAAAAAGCAGAGAATATACCTGTATGCAATGCTATCGCTTATTATTTTAAGTAGCTGTACAAGCCAACCAACAACAGATGATACTTATACTCTTTATGTAGAATCAAGTCCGATATCATATCCAACAGATTTACCGGAAGAAGAAGCTCCCTACCATGATATAGCTTTTAGACCGCTGGGGCCTTCACAGGTGCAAGAGGCTTTATGCGTTACCGAGTTAATGGGAAACAATCCATGGCTTGGCTATTCCGGCACAATAGAAAAACTACCGATATTTGCAAATCAAATATTTGCTAACTATGTTCCGTTTTATCACTACGAGGCAAATAATAAAATTGCCTTTACTGAAGAAGATATGGTTGAGCTGGTAAAAGAAGCAGCTTTGGCTATTGGTTGGACTATATATGAAATGGAAGTTAAGTCCCACAGCTTGGGTCATATTGAAGTTATTGCTCATATGGATGAAGGTAGGCGCATTGATATATGGAGAAATGCCAAAGCATTAGTATTTACCTTTGAAGATGATTTGGAGTTAACCCGCGGGATATATGGTCGCACTAAAGAAGAGGCGGAAGAAACCGTAAAATACTTGGTAGAACGTTTTTCTCATGCGTTGAATATGAAAAATCCAACGCCAAGCATTACTAAATCTTATAGCTTTAATGGGGAATATTTAATTGAATACAGAGCTTTTGATGCAGGTGACGGAGATATAGTAGATGCCATTGTAGGCTACAATTTTAGTGGCGTAAATTTTTGGATGAGTCCTTATTTTGATGAAAGAGGACAGTCAGATAGAATGCGGTTGCATATGCGTTTGAATTTACCTCAATTATCAATATCGCAACCTATAGGTGAATATCCGATTATCACTGCTGATGAGGCCAGAAGGCTGTTGTTGGAAGGGTTTTATACTTCTACCATAGGTGAGATGCATTGGCCCGGGGATGAATTAGCTCTTCAAGCCCCTGTAGAACTGATGTATCTCACAGGACAATTTTATGATGTTTTTATGCCGTATTATGTGTTTCGTATAGAGATACCCGAACATATTTCAGGTCGGCAAATGGCTGAATCTTGGCCCGAAAGGCTGGAGGAGCAAAAAAGTTTTGGCTGGTGGTGGGTTCCTGCAATACAAGAAGCATATTTGCCATATCCACCTTTACGCGAGATTATGTTTAATTAACTTTATTATAGGAGAGTGAAATGTATACTACATCAGCCAAATTGACCTTTTATATCCCACATGCAAACTCCCTAAAAGACAAACGGCAAGTATGCCGCAGTCTTATAGATAAATGCCGACAACGATTTAACGCCTCCATATCCGAGGTAGATACACAAGACTTTCATCAAACATTAACCGTTGGCATAGCTGTGGTTTCCGGAGATGCAGCACATGCTCAAAAATCAATAGATGAGATTATCCGTTTTATGGAAGGTCATACAGACGCGGAATTAATGGAAATTGAAGTATAATCGAATGATACAGCACCTCCACTTCGCACTAACATGCTTCGTGTCGGTGAAGGGGGCGCAATTTTCACTTGCATCAACACGTAAACGTGTTAATATCAATCGGAATTGCTATAAACGGCAAATTGCTTTCACAGTTTTGCCGTTTTTTTTATTCTCACGAAGCTAACCTGTTTCACTATTATGCTGCTTTCCAACGCTTTAATGTTGTCCAACCGGTGACAAAATGGAACCGGTTGCAAGCCGTGTATAAAGAATATGTTGTTAGATCTTTAAAGTCAGATCGAGTTATGTTAAACTGGGACTATGAATGCGCAAAAAAGTACAAAAAAAGCGGTAAATATTGAAGTTTCTACATTATTATACTAAGTAATCAAAGTCAGATTGCACATTCATATGAAAATAAAAATACATATTTATGGAGGTTATTGCCCATGTTTAACAGTTTAAAGAGCAAGTTGATCGTCCCCACTTTACTTGTAGTTTTGGTACTGGTTGGGGCAATTGTTATATTTGCAGTGATGCAGACTCACCGCTTGTCAGATAACCTTACACATGATCGTATTATATCTATGTCAGGATTCTCAGAAAACTGGTTAGAGACCTTTGACGATATGAGTAGAGTGGTGGCTTTGTCTGTGTCCAGAAGCCCCGGCCTAATAAATGCCATTGATACATGGATGGATGGTTACAGACCTGCTGCTCGTGCTGAAATGTTGCCATACTTGCAAGTTACAGCCCGTGAAATGAGTGTTAGCAGTTTTATAATCCATGCCAATGATGGCACTGTCATTTTGCGTATGCATGACCCGCGAACTTTTGATGACGACAATAGTAATTATCATTTTGTAGCAGCCGCTATGCAGGGGCACACTACTACTACTTATGCTGTTACAGACGACATACCATTTGGACTGTTAACTACCATTCCCATAAACCGTGATGGACAAAATATCGGCTCTGTTACTGCAATTTTCTATATGTTTACAGAAGAATTTGTAGACGATGCAGCAAGAATTTTTAATGCACAAGTTACCGTTTTTGCCGGAAGTCGCCGTGTAGCTACTACCCTGCGTGATGAGCATAACAATAGAGTAATAGGTACACACTTAGATAATGAAGAAGTACTTAATACTGTGTTAGCGCAAGGACGCCCTATCTATTTGCAAACGGAACTGTTAGGGATGTCACATACTGCAATGTACCTTCCGCTTCGCGATGCTGCCGGGGTAATAATAGGTATGTTTTCTGCCACCTTTTCAAATGAATATGCTATGTCTCAAACTAATACCATGGTTGCTTTGCTTATTCTCATCGGTATTGTGGGTATAGTGGTAGCGGCAGTACTTATGTATTTCTTAATTGCGAAATCATTAAAACCTCTTACCACTCTTTCAAAAATTGTAGAGGATGTATCTAGCGGTAATATTAATGTAAACATAGACAGGTCAAACTTACCTAAAGATGAAATAGGTGTGCTTACTTATGATGTTTCCATCCTTGTGGATGTCATAAAAACAATGGTGGATGATTTATCGAGTGTGCATACAGAATATGTTAAATTAGGCCATATCCACTATAGAATTGATGATAGCAAGTACCAAAACTCTTTTAAAGAAATGATTGCACTGGTAAATCAACTTCTGCATTTAACTACAACAGATATAAAAGAAATTGTTGATACATTGGATCTTATAAGCAATGGCGATTTTAGCAAAGAGGTACAACATAATGTTTGGATAGGCGAATGGGTGATGGTGCCTAATGCACTTAGCAAGCTTATCAACAATTTAAAAGGGGTTAGCACAGAAGTAAAGGCTATGATTGAAGCAACCGCCATTAAAGGCGATTTAAGTTTTAGAATTAATGCGGACGATTATAAAGGTGACTGGCATGACATTATGGAAGGGCTTAATAACATAGCACAAGCTGTGGATAGGCCGCTTAAAGTTATTGAATTATCTATGAGAGAGATGCAATCAGGTAATTTAAGTTTAGATAATATTAATAAGAAAATTGGCGAGGTTGGCGTTGATGGAGATGCAGAACATTATAATGGAGTGTTTAGAAATATTATAGCTGCTTTTGACGAAAGCCTTATTGACGTAGCTTCCTATGTTAATGAAATATCAGAAAACTTAGTTTTAATCTCTAATAGACCTGTCCCTGAACCAAGAAGTATGATAAAATGCGTATGGGTGAATGAGAATGAACGCATACGAAAAAATAGAGAAATTGAATGAAAAAGAATTCAAGCTGATAACGGGAGTTACAA
>Ga0123355_10000780_pt1 | contig 43563 bp, 34 predicted proteins | sample TergutEmb28metaG_3_FD_89872 | JGI IMG/M metagenome (GOLD analysis project Ga0123355, IMG submission 89872) | Embiratermes neotenicus P1 segment gut microbial communities from Petit-Saut dam, French Guiana - Emb289 P1 | ecosystem: Host-associated > Arthropoda: Insects > Digestive system > Gut ...
ACAACATTTGCAGTGTTGCCAGTAATATTCCCGCCGTTTAGTACAAATGTAACGTCAAACGGTGTTGGGGGTATTTCTGGCTCCCATACAGCCCTGAAATATACATCATCATCAGGTGCTGGTGTAAGTGCTGATGGTATCACAAGCGTATCTGTTAAATCGTCTTCCATTGTCCAGTGCGAGAAGGTAAAACCAAGCCTTGTTGGTAACGGTACCAATGCAGCTGGGATTTGCGTATTATTCGGGAATGGCCCAATTTGATAGTCGGCTGTGCCATGCCCGGCTACTGTACCACCGGCTAAGTTGAATGTTGCCACAAAATCATTGGCACCACTAACCAATAGCCATATCGCGTTAAACGTAATATCTGCGTTTGGAGGTGCAGCAAGTGCAGACGGGGTAACAAATGCATTTCCGCCACCTTCTACTCTCCAACCTTGGAAAATAGCGCCGTCAGCTCTTGGGGTTATCATATTAGGGACGTCTACCGCAGGGATTTGGGTGTTTACGCCAAATGGGCCTCTGGTAACTACTCCGCCAATACCTGTACCAAAGTTGGTAGATACTCCACCACCCAGGTTAAATACTGCTATAAACTGGCCTGGGCCACTATATGGTACCCATACAGCAGTAAACGAAACATTGCTATCTGGGGCAGTAGCTAGGTCAGATGGTGTTACAACATCGCTTGTACCTGAGATTACCCAGTGTACAAAGTTATGCCCTGCTCTTACTGGTGTTGGCACATAAGAGCTTGGGATTTGAGTATCATTTACAAACGGGCCAACAATTACAGGGCCTAAGCCATACTCGCCATAATTACCACTGGCTAAGTTAAAGGTTGCAAAGAAGTTACCGGGGGTAACAACCGGCGCCCATACAGCTGTAAAGGTCAAGTAGTCATTGATAATGACATCAAGAATCGTTGCTTGGGTAAAGGTTGCACCGCTAGGCTCTTGTCTCCATTCTACGAATGTAAAACCTACCCTACCGGGTGCGGGGACTTCGGTACTTGGTATTGTTGTGCCGCCTAAGAACGGCCCACTGTTTACAGACCCTGTACCAAAGGTAGGACATGTACCGCCGGCTAAGTTGAATGTAACATCATACACAACTCCGCCAACTGGTATCCATCTGGCAGTAAATGATATATCTGCATCGGATGTCACTTGATGTGGGTTAACATGCTGCATTGGTACTGCGCCGGTTACTACCCAACCCAGGAATAAATGGCCAGGCCTTGTTGGCTCAGGAACGTCAGCTACATTAACCGCATCGCCGTTTGCTATTGGTCCAATAACGGCACTTGGCAACGAGCCAAATGGGGCATATGTCCCACCTGCAAAGTCAAATGTCGCAAAATGATGACCAGGGACAACTTGCGGGTCCCACACTGCTGTAAATGTTAGAAGCATATCATTTGCCAATAGCGCCGCTGGTGATATGGCCGCTGGCGATACAGGAGTATTGTTGGCACCAATTACCCACTGTACAAAGTTAAAACCAGGCCTATCCAACACTGGGGGTGTTGGGATATCGCTTGGGTTAATTAACTGGTTTACTGGCAAGTTTGACCTATAAATTGGGCCAAGTGGGTTAGCTATATGTGGGGGATAATTACCACCAGATAAGTTAAACCTTGCTGTAAATTCAAGACCTGCATCTATATCCCATACGGCTTCAAAGCGCCAATGTTCCTGGGTTATAGGCATGGAGTTTACTACGGCTGGGAGGTAGTAGTTTGGTGGCACGACGGGGCTAATAACGTTGCCCAGTGCGTCAACTCTACGCCAACCTTGGAAGCTAATCCCAGGAACGCTGTGATTAACCACTGGTGCAGTAACAGTAGCTACACCGGCATTGGCCAAAGGCACTAGCCGCTCTACAGGTGATTGTAGGTTTGTAGCCGTATCATATCCGCCATTTAAATCAAAGATAACCGGGATATAAAGTACAAGCTCAAATGTTATTGTTGTTTGTGTAACCACTTGACCCAAGGCACCATTGCCCGCAGGGTCAATTTGGTTGGGGGTACCAACAGTCAACTCCCACCTGTATGTTGTATTGGACGGAAGTGTAAATACAGGTAAGTGGTTGGTTGCAATTGCTGTACCAGAAGGTACAAAAAGCACAACAGTGTTGGGGTCGTACTGCTCGCTATAGTTGCCTGGTGCAAGCAATATGCTTGGTGGTGCTTCAAATCTTACCTGGAAGTACGTATTACTCCACTGTGCAATAAATGTCGTTGGGTCTGTTATTGCGGCGTTGCTTACATCAACCCTAGACATCAACGCAGGAGGAGTTACGCCCATCTGATGCCAGCCTATATGTGTCTCCCTAACATGCGAACCTGCAGGAAGATAGTCTGGTACATCTGCAAAAGGAACAGACAGGTTGTACCTGATATTTCTAAGCTGGTCTGGGTGGAGTGTGGACATGGATATACCTGCCACTGCGCCAAAGTTAAATGTAACTTGTGCTCTCCATACAGCTACTAGATACACATTTGCTGTTATAGGAAGGGTAAGATCCACTATCGGTGCGTCAGGTGCAGCTCCTAGAACTTTCCACCCATAAAGGGCGAAACCGGTCCTACTTAGCGCAGCCTCTAGTGCGGCTATTTCAAATGCAGGTAATATACCAGTAATGGCGTCTGCATTAATTTCCAAATAGCCAGCCGCATTTATAGCCGGGTTAACATGTGTGCCCAGATTAAAATCAAATGATGCCCTGTGGATAGGGTTCCATTCTGCTTCTAGTACTACATCACCAGTGACAAATGTCAACGCCCCTGGGGTAACAGATGTGCTTGCCCCACCCATATGCATTACCCAGTGGGAGAATGCAAAGCCATCTCTTGTTACAGGCGATGGGACAAGGGTTGATAGGTCTTGATTGGAAAATGTTGGTACTGTAGTCGCAGGTGCAAATGGCAAACCTGCGAACAAACCGCCACCAAGGTCAAATGTGACATCAAATGTCGCATTGCCAAGTGCCGGACTCCATACAGCATAAAAATTTATATCGTCGTTGATTGGTAACGATGGGTCGCCGACTGGGGCGTTCAAAGCTGGGCCTGTTGCCCAGTGTGAAAAGCTTGTAAAACCAGCCGGTGGGAAAATCCCGCTTACCGAAGGTGCAGATAATACATCCGGTACCTGACTGGCTGGGATAGTACCGCCACTAGGGATTTGTGGTACTACTGTAACCAATGGCAACGGGATACCGGTAGCATCTTGGCCACCCATAAGGTTGAATGTAACATCAAACGGGCCTTGTGGGGAAAACGGTAGCCATATAGCATTAACAATAATGCTACCGCCACCCAATATGGGGTTGGCTAATAACGGGTCAGCACTCCAACCTCCAAATGTATCGCCATTTGGATGCCAGAATAAGCTGTCATCTGGTAATTGTGATGATAACAGGTTACCACCTATGCCATCTGGTGTAATACCTTCGGGTATCACTTGAACAGATGAGATACCAGAGCCCATACCACCACCAGCGTAGAATGTATGGCCAAGACCTAAATTAAATGTAACGGTAGGTTCGGGGCCTATAAAAGCTGTCCAGTCAGCAAAAAGTATTGTATCCGTAGTAAATGTGTCGATTGAGAGGTCAACAGGGACACCAAGAGCACCGCCTGACAACCACCCATCAAAGTTCATGGTATATGGCATTGGCCATACTGGAATGCCAGGGGCAGACACCATATCAAACGCGTCTGTTGTTGTGAACTGGTTGCCTGAGTTACCAAGCACACCATCCCACACACCGCCGGCTAGCTGGAAGGTTATGTTAGCGCTAAGTGGCATTATTGGAATATATCCACCAGTTGGCACAAACGGTACATAAGCCGGTGTATAAGATGGCCCAAAAGCCGGCACATACCCCTCGCTCCACAACGCTATGTAGAGCTTACTAACAAAACTGCCGGTTGCGTTGTAGTCCATAAACTCGTCATGTACCACGCTACCTATTTGGGTCCACCCGGCAAATACAGAGCCGTATCTTTCGGGCATGGGCAGGGTAAAGCTTTCACCACCCCGTCTTGTGATGATTACGTCGTCAAAACTCCCATGGACATGGCCGCCGTCTAACATGAAAGTGTAAATAACCACATCGTCAGAACCACCAGGGACTACACCGCCTGGCTGGGCGAACAAGCCCCATAATGGGATTGCCATAAGCGTAAGTAAAAGGATTGCCGCCATGGCAATATTCTTCTTCTTCACTTAGTAAAACCACCTTTCTTTTTTGTATTAAAGGCGCCTCTAATCTTATAACCTATGTAAGACACCATAGTGGACAACAACTTGCGGACATTTGCTGCAAATATGCACAAATACGCAAAGGCATTCTAACTCAACATTGACAGCAATGTAAAGTTAAGTTTGGGTTACGAGTACAACCAAACCTCCCTTTGGCAACGCGCAAACCAAACATATAAAAACAGCAAAGCTGTTTTATGCAAACTCTGGACAACTTAAATTGTAACTGCTTATCGTATGTACATCCCTTAACACTGCCTTAGCAACTATTGTTATATTGCAGTTTAGGGAAAACCCCCTAGTATCTTCACCCTTATATGGCGGACGGTGCAATGCATTTCACCGCCCGCAAAACTTGAGCGTAATAACTAGGAGTAGTGCCCCCGACAGGACTTGAACCTGCACGGTCTCCCACCAGAACCTAAATCTGGCGCGTCTGCCAATTCCGCCACAGGGGCATGACTTCGGTATATTGTAATATGATGCGCGGAATGAGTCAAGCTTTGGGTTTTGATGATACCGATAAAGGTTTTTTTATGTACAAATCCCTAAAAAATGTTAAAATCACCTCATGGATATTACAAAACTCACTGGCATTGGCGAAAAACGCGCCCAAGCCCTTAGGGCCGTAGGTCTTAACACAGTATTTGACTTGATAAACTACTTCCCAAGGGACTATGACGACCGTAGTCAAATAAAAACCGTGGAAGAACTAATCCCTGGGGTAGTTAACACAATCCGCGGGGTGTTGGCAAGCGCTCCAGATAATATTAACCCACCGCGCAAAAGAACAAACGGCAGACCCCTTACCATCACCAAGGCCGTACTCAATGATACCACCGGCAAGCTAGAAATGGTATGGTTTAATCAACCATATCTAAAAAAATATTTCCGTACAGGGCAGGAATATATCTTCACAGGCCGGGTAAAACTCGATTTTAAAAATCATCTGCAAATGGAATCACCAGACTATGAGCCTTGTAGCGAAACGCTGCTTTCTGGTGGGAGGATTGTGCCTGTCTACACAACACCCAAGGGTTTTTCGCAAAAGACCTTTAGGGCGCTTATTTACCAGGCACTTGATGCATGTAGCGGCCTTGATGTGGGGGTATCGTCCCCGTTTTATGACAACCTGCCATATTGCATAAGGCAAGCTAACCAACTATGTGACCGCAAAGCGGCTCTTTATAATATCCACTATCCCGAGTCTAACCAGGCTTTCATGGCGGCGCGGCAGAGGTTGGTGTTTGAGGAGCTATTTTTTATGCAGATGGCGCTGTTTACGCTCAAGGGCGCAAATGCCGAAACACCTGGGATTATGCTTTGTGATATAAACATTAATACATTTGTTAACGGCCTACCATTTATGCCAACAGCCGCGCAGTTACGTGTCCTTCACGATATAGCCTCGGATTTTAAAAGCGGTATGCGTATGAACCGGCTTATCCAGGGGGATGTAGGTAGCGGCAAGACAGCCGTTGCCATGGCAGCAGCATACATGGCAATAACCAACGGGTACCAAGCTGCGATTATGGCCCCAACCGATGTACTGGCACAGCAACACTACAAAGATTTTTGCCACAATTTTAGGCAATACGGTATCGAAACGGTACTTCTTACTGGTGCACTAACTGCCAGTGCTAGGCGTGAAACCCTTGCAAAAATCGCCTCTGACCCCAAAATTATGATTGTGGGTACCCATGCCCTAATACAACCAGGTGTTGAGTATGCGCGGCTGGGGCTGGTAATAACAGACGAGCAGCACCGCTTTGGCGTCAACCAGCGGTTTATGTTATCAAAAAAAGGGTTGGAAAATGCACCCCATACATTGGTAATGACAGCTACCCCAATACCACGCACATTGGCGCTTATCTTATATGGGGACCTAGATATATCTGTGATAGATGAGCTGCCCCCAGGGCGGCAAGCTATAAAAACCTACTGTGTAGATTCCCACTACAGGGGGCGGGTACATGATTTTATACGCAAGGAAGCAGACGCGGGGCGGCAAGCATATATTATCTGCCCTGCAATAGAAGACACAGCCACCGAAAATGAAACAATACACAATGAAACGATAAGCAATGAAACGATACGCAACGTACAAGATTATACCCGCGAGCTATCTGCCGCCATGCATGGCTTAACAATAGCCAGCCTACACGGCAAAATGAAACCCGCCGAAAAACAGCAAATAATGGACGATTTTAAAGCCGGTAAAACCCATGCGCTGGTATCAACCACAGTTATAGAAGTTGGCGTACACGTAGCCAACGCCAACCTCATAATAATAGAAAATGCAGAGCGCTTTGGCCTTTCACAATTGCACCAGCTACGCGGCAGGGTTGGGCGCGGTACGGCACAGGCGTACTGTGTATTAATAACAGATGCAAAAAGCAAAATAACAAAAGCACGCATGAAAGCCATGACCGATACTACCGATGGTTTTAAACTGGCCGAGCTTGACCTAGCACAGCGTGGTGCGGGCGATTTTTTTGGCACAAGACAACACGGCTTGCCGGATTTTACTATTGCTAACCTGTATACGGATATAGAAATACTAAAAAAAGCACAAGCCGCCGCTCATGCTGCTTACAAGGGCGAGATTGTGCTTAGTGATGAAGAATCAAAAATGCTGGCTATGAATGTTGGGCTTTCGCCTGTGTTGTAAGAAGTTGTATTCAACCAGCAATGCATTAATCTCATTGCCAACCAATAAAATTACAGAAATTAGATTAAGCCACAAGATTAAAATAAACACCCCAGCAATACTACCATAAATTGCTGGGTACTGGGTAAAGTTTGTAATGGCAAAACCAAACACGCCAGAGGACACCGCCCAGGCAAGTACAGTAACAGCCGCGCCAGGCAGCAATTGCCTAAGGCGTATTTTTTTTGCTAAGGCCAGCTTATACATTAACGTGGTGGCAAAAATCATCACCGCCAGCGCCCCGGCAGTGCTAAGCGGCATAAACAGAGCCTCCAGGTCGTCATGTACAAACAAGTCCCATATATACCTGCCCAGCACTAGTAGCGTAAGCATCACCACAATAACCAGCGCAAACAATAGCATCATAGCCAAACTCAAGGCCACTTGCTTTACAATACCACGCTCGTCGCGGGTATCGAAGGCGGCATTGGCACTGCGTATTATTGCCCTAAACCCGTTGGCAGAGTTGTAAACACTAAAAAACAAACCAGCCGAAAGCAGTCCGCGGCTACGGGTTTCTTCAAGCCCATGCAAGAAGTCCGCTACAAGAATAGCCACATCTGCCGGCAAAACATAGTATATTGGGGCTAAAATAGCAGACGTGTCAAAGGACGTAAAACCCAGTAATGACATAAGAAATATCAAAAATGGAAAGAACGCTAACAACACCCGGTACGTAAGGCTCGCGGCGCGCTCTAGCACCTGACCGGTTTGGCATTTTATTATTAAGCTTAATACAAAAATAGCTGGCTTGGACATAAAAGCCTCATTTAAATAGTAATTATTTGTTCTTGTAACCATTATATCCATGATATGATGGCGTATACAAAACTTGCATAGGATAGGTGAAAATTTGGATAATATAGTTATGGATATCTACAGCCGGCTTGAGTCTTGCTATGGCAATCTTAATTGGTGGCCGGCTCGTTCCCCATATGAGGTGATTGTGGGGGCAATTTTGACCCAAAATACTAACTGGAGCAATGTAGAAAAAGCGCTGGCCAATTTTGATGGTGATATTACACCCATGCGGTTGCTTGCCCTTGACTTGGATGAATTGAAGGCGCTTATACGCCCAGCTGGGTTTTATAATCAGAAGGCAGATTATTTGGTGACGGTGACAAAGTGGTTCGAGCGCTATGCGTTTGATGTGGACACAGTCCGGGCCAGGCCGCTTGACGAGATACGGGCGCAATTGCTTGCCCTACGCGGCATTGGCAATGAGACTGCGGATTCTATTTTGCTGTATGCATTTGGATTTCCAACCTTTGTGATAGACAAGTACACGCTGCGGTTTTGCCAGCGCTACCCACTAGATGCCGGTAGTGATTATATGTCCGCAAAGGCTTATTTTGAAGCGCATCTGCCGCGAGATGTGGCTTTGTTTAATAATTATCACGCGCTAATTGTGATTAATGCCAAAGAGCATTGTAGCGCAAAAAAACGCTGCGAAGGCTGTCCACTAAGCGCATATTGTCAGAAGCTGTAATTGCAGCAAATTATGTATGATTTCTTGCGTATATACATGATGGGGAACTCGCATGTATATACAAAAGGTAAAGGAGGCATGAAATAATTCATGAACAAACAAATAACCATAACCATAGCCAATACAGGCACTGCCATCATCCCCAAAGGCACGACTTTGCTTGAGCTAAGCGCATCTTACGCCAACACAAAACAATGGCCTATACTGGTAGCCACAGTTGACAATGAGCTACAAGATCTTTCTCGTAAACTGTTGTTTGACTCCACTGTCGAGTTTTTGGACGCAAGCGACCCCAACGGCTTCCGCGCATACCAGCGCAGCGTGTCATTCTTGATGGTGTATGCTGCCAAGGTTGTACTTGGTAAAAAGGCCCGGGTAGTCATTGGGCATTCTATCAACAAAAATTACTATTGCGAGTTACCAGAGCATCACGAGCCCATCTCTCAAGAGCTCTTGGAAAAAATAGAAGCAGTAATGCGCGAAACAGTAGAACGCAACCTACCCATAGAGAAGCATACCCTTCAAAAAGAATACGCGCTAAATCTAGCAGCTGAGTTTGGCTTATACGACAAGCAGCGGCTGTTAAAGTACCGCCACAACTTGACGGTAAGCTTCTATAAGCTGGACTGGTTTTACAATTATTTTTATGGGGAAATGGCTCCATCTACAGGCTGCCTAAACCATTTTAAGCTGGTCAAGCGCTCTAGAGGGTTTATGCTACAGTTCCCAGACGCTAGTCAAGGCAACGAACTTGCTGAGCTTGCACCCAGGCACAAGGTATCCGAAGTCTTCGAAGAAGCAAGTGAGTGGGCAAGGATAATAAACGCCGACACAGTGGGTGCGCTCAACGACAAGCTTTGCCAACATGGCAACGGCATGATTATCCGCGTAGCAGAAGCCCTGCACGAGAAAAAGACCGCACTACTGGCGGACCGTATCGTAAACGAAAACCGCCCCATCGTGCTTATAGCCGGGCCAACGTCTTCCGGTAAAACAACATTTGCGGCAAGGCTTAGCACGCAACTACGGGCAGCAGGGGTGACACCTCACGTTATAGGGTTAGACAATTATTATCACAACCGCGGCGACGGCCGCATCCCACGAGACGAACATGGCAACGAAGACTACGAGACAATAGTAGCCATTGACACAGCACAAATAACAAAGGATTTGCAAGCCCTACTTGGTGGCGAACGAGTCGAAATTCCAACATTTAATTTTTTGACCGGTAAGCGGGAATACAAGGGGCGCTTTTTGGAGTTGGCCAAGGGAGACGTGCTTATACTAGAAGGTATACACGGCCTAAACGAACAAATAAGTGAGGGCATACCATCAGCGCATAAGTTTAAAATTTTCATCTCTGCACTGACCCAGATAAACATCGACGACCATAACCGCATCCCCACAACTGACACAAGACTCGTGCGCCGTATCGTGCGCGATTTCCAATCCAGGGGGACTTTGGCGGTGGACACGATAGACCGCTGGCCCTCTGTACTAAGGGGCGAGGCAAAATATATCTACCCCCACCAAGAAGAAGCTGATGCCTTTTTCAACTCTGCGCTAATATATGAGATGTGTGTGCTAAAACAATATGCAGAGCCGCTACTGTTTGACATAACGCCCGATATGCCCCAATATACCGAAGCTCGCCGGTTAGTCAAATTTCTAAGCTCGTTCTTGTGTATGCCCAGCGAGAATATACCGGTTAACTCTATCCTTAGGGAGTTTGTGGGTGGAAGTTGTTACAGCCATTAAGGTGAGTAAAATGATTTAGCAAAATAAAGGAGATTATCTAGAATGGAAAATTCGAACAGGAACAAAAGTAGTGTAGTACCTATTATAGTGGCATTGGCTGTCGTACTTATTGCAGCCGTAGCCATATGGTTCTTTGTCTTCAACGACTCGTCGCCGCTGGCAGAACGGGGAGCTTACAACGACGGCGATACTGCTAACAATAACAATCAAGAGCAAGATCTAGCTCCCGACACAAATAACAACAACGACGACATGACAAATGACGACACAACAACTATAAATGACAACGAAGGTTTTACATGGCTTGTACAACCCAGATATGACGAAATGCGCTTCTTTGAAGGCGGCTTGGCGGCAGTTAACTTAAACAATTTGTGGGGTTTTATTAACAAATACGGGGAAGAAGTCATACCCCCGCAATATTCAGACCATTTCCCGTTTAGCGAAGGCTTTGCCGCAGTTAGTATTGGTGCAGATCTTAACGAGTGGGGAAGGCCCGTTGGCGGCCAGTGGGGCTTTATAGACACCACAGGCAGGGAAGTTTTAGCGCCGCGTTTTGATAGTGTGCTGCCCTTTAATAACGGTATAGCGATGTTTAGAACCGGTAGCATACAAGACGAGTGGGGCTGGCCAATAGGCGGCCATTGGGGCGCTGTGGATACATCTGGCAACATAGTTATAGAGGCTCTTTTTGACGAATTCCACGGATTTAACGACGACTTGGCAGCGGTAAGGGTCAATAGCGTCATAACAGATGACGGGATGATATCCGAAGGCGAATGGGGCTTTATTGACAGAAATGGCAATATGATAATCGAGCCCAATTTTACTGGGGCTTCGATGTTTAACCATGGGTTTACATCTGTAAGGGTGGGCGGCACATGGCAGGATTGGCAGGTTGTTGGTGGTGTGTGGGGCATAATAGACACAAGCGGGGAAATTATTGTATCACCACAATATGACATCATACATGGTTTTTCGGACGGTCTTGCGGCTGTGATGGCTGGCAGCTCTTTTGATGAGCAAGGTTTTTTTGTTGGCGGCCAATGGGGCTTTATTGATACATCTGGCTATGAAGTTGTACCTCTGATATATGACTCTGTCGCGGGTTTTCATGAAGGGTTTTCTGCTGTATTTGCAGGCGATTATTGGGGCTTTATAGACATGACAGGTAGGGTGACGGTACCCCTTATTTATACCGCTGTGGCTGGGCAAACTGCATCAGGTTTTGCTGCAGTTGCAACCGGCGGCATAAGACACGATGAGCTTGGGCATGTCGAAAGACGCCAATGGGGCGTTGTAGATATCACAACGGGCGAAGAAGTTATACCGCTTATATACGACTCTGTTTGGATATTGAACGATGAAACAGTAGCAGTATTGGTAGACGCAGATATAAACAACGAATGGGGCAGCGTAGAGGGTGGCAGATGGGGCCTCATTGACATGACAGGCCGCGTAATATTAGAACCAAAGTACGATGTGTTGACCAACAGCGGCGATGACGATTTGCTTCGCGTGTTGGTAGACGGTACACTCACCGAGTGGGGAGGCTTTACCGGCGGCCAATGGGGCGTTATTGATATGACCGGCCACGAGGTAATACCGCCGCAGTACGATGATATTTGGTCCTTTGTTCACGGTTTTGTACCAGTAAGGGTTGGCGGTACAGCCAATGCTCAAGGCATAGTAGAGGGTAACTACTGGGGTGTAATAGACCGCACAGGTCATATGATAATATCACCAAATTACGAACAAATTTGGATCCTTTCGGAGGATGTTATTGCCGTCATGAATGATGCAGAAAGAGACGAATGGGGCAGCATTATCAGGGGCCGCTGGGGCTTTTATGATACCCGCGGCAATGTGATTATCCCACCAAGCTATGACAATATAGGCTTTTTCTATGACGGCCTTATAGCAATAATGCATGACGGGCTTTGGGGCCTTGCACGTATTAGTTGATTTATAGCAATTCCCCCTTTAAACGGTCCCGGCCGAGCTGAAAATAGCGGACGTTTCAACGCTTTTTCAGCGATAGTCGGGGCCGATTTAAAGGTGAATTGCTTTAACCGTATTTTACTTCCCGTACCGCATAGCCTCCAGTTTGGCCGCTGTTTCTTTATCCAGCAGGCCAAACAGGGGGTTTTTCTTTACTGGGGTATTTTCTATGTGGCGCTGGCGCAGTTGCTGCTTTGCGTTGTCTATTTCTTTCCATAGGTCTGTGGCGGATATGCGGTTAGCGCCTTGGCCTAGGATTATCAGTTGCTCTAGGGCATCTGATGTGGCTACGGTTATGCGGTCACGGCTTTTGCCTTCTTTGGAGAGTTTGTAGGCGGCTTGCTCTATGTACCGGTCTGCGGTTTCGGCTTCTTTTGTGAACACGATTTTTACATTGTTGTATTCTGTTACACTTCCTATGCCACCAGGCACCATGTGCGCATCGAAAACTATGATTACGCGGTAACGGCTCAAAGCCATAAACTCACACAATGCATCACAAAGTTTTATGCGTGCACCGTCAAGCGAGTCTGCGGCTATAGCTGACAGCTCTGGCCGTGCGTGTATAACGTTGTATCCGTCTACAAGCAGGTAATGGGCGCGGGTTTTCATGCCTGGGTAGGCAGTGTAGTTAGCATTTTTATTGCCGGTTTGTGCGCCCCTGTGCGAGTGCGTACTACCTCATATATAAGCACACCAGCCGCGACAGACACGTTAAGAGACGACATTTGCCCCAGCATTGGGATGCTTACATGAAAATCTGCAGTCTGGGACACAAGGCGGCTTACACCCTCGCCTTCGGCGCCCAGTACAATGGCTATTGGGCCGCTTAGGTCGGCTTCGTACATGCTTTCACCGTTCATGTCGGCACAGGCTATCCATAGGCCGGCAGCCTTTAACTCTTCCAGCGTACGGGTGATATTGCCCACACGGGCTACGGCCATGTGGGTTATTGCCCCGGCAGAGGTCCTTGCTACTGTGCCGGTAAGGCCCACAGCGCGGCGCTTAGGGACTATAACACCGTGCGCGCCACCAGCCTCTGCTGTACGAATTACCGCACCCAGGTTGTGAGGGTCGGTTACGCCATCCAGTACTAGTATAAACGGGGGTTGGTTGCGTGATTTGGCAATGGCTAATATATCTTCTATTGTTGCATATGGGATTGCGGGGCACAGGGCTATCACGCCTTGGTGGTGGCCTGTTTCAGATGTTGTATCCAGCTTTGCACGGTCTACTTCTTGTACAACTATACGGCGGTCACGGGCTTTTGCGGCAATTAGGCGCAAGGTCCCTTCCAGTGGCTTGTCCTTGTCCCGGCGCAGTAGTATGCGGTCTATTGGCTTTTCGTTGTTTAGGGCTTCTAGTACGGCTTTGCGGCCTTCTAGTATCAAATTTTCGGTTTCCATTGGGTTACTCCTTATTGTGGCTTGTGCATTGCTTGAATATTTCTTCTAGGCGTTCTATGTTTCGTGTGTTGTATAAATGGCCAAACAGCGCTTCTAGGCCTGTGGCATGGCGGTATGATGCCGTGTCTGCATTTTTGGCGCGTGTTAGGGGGTTGAGATTGCGGCCGCGGCGCATGATTGTTTGCTCGTCTGGGGTTAGGGACTGGTAAATACGGTGGTACATATCTGCCTGGGCGGTGGCGGAGACAATATCCTTTGCGCGGCGGTTGGCTTTGTTTACGGGTAAGCCTTCGGCTATTAGCATCTCACGTGCCCACAGCTCGAACACCGCGTCACCCAGGTATGCCAGCGAAGCGGCGCTTATGCCCTGTGCCAACGTACGCCTCCCCTTGTATCTTCAAGTATTATGCCTTTGGAAGCAAGCTCGTCCCTTATACGGTCCGACTCTGCAAAGTTTTTGGCTATGCGTGCGGCTGTACGTGCAGCTATTAGCGCTTCTACTTCTTCATCGGTTAGGGTGACAGTATCTGTGTCGGTATCCGTATCGGCAACTATCCCCAAGAGCCCGCATAACAGCTCTAACTTCTCGCGTAGATATTGCGCATTTTCTTTTGAAATTGTTGGGATTTGCTTGTTGGTAAAGGTTACAAGTTCGTAGATGGCGGTTACTGCGTCTGCGGCGTTGAAGTCATCTTCCATGGCCGTCTCGAAAGCTTGGATGTATTGGTTTACTTCTTGTTGTATGGGTGTGCGGGTGCTACTTTGTGCTGTTTTTTCGGCGTGGGTAAGGTTCCTGTGGCAATTTTTAATGCGGTTTAGGCCTTGTTTAGCAGCTTCTATTACTTCATCTGTAAACTCCATGGGTGCGCGGTAGTGGCCGCTTACTAAATAAAAGCGGATTACATCATATGGGAAGCGCTGGGCTACCTCACGCAATGTTTGAAAATTACCGGCAGACTTGCCCATTTTCTTGTGATTGACCGTTAATATGCCACAGTGCATCCAGTAACGGGCAAAGTTTTTGCCGTTGGCGGCTTCGCTCTGGGCTATTTCATTTTCGTGATGCGGGAAGATTAAATCACTTGCGCCGCCGTGGATATCTATTTCTTCGCCCAAGTATTTTAGCGCCATGGCAGAGCATTCTATGTGCCAGCCGGGGCGGCCTTGGCCCCAGGGGCTTTCCCAATACGGCTCGCCTGGTTTTGCGGGCTTCCATAGTACAAAGTCTGTAGCGTTTTGCTTGTCTGTATCTACTTCAACCCTGGCCCCGGAAATTAAATCTTCTATTTTTTTGCGTGAGAGTTTGCCGTAACCTTGTGCGTTTGCGGTATTGAAGTATACGGAGCCATTTTTGTGATATGCATGGCCGCCTTGTACTAAGCGCTTTATCATAGCTATTATTTCCGGGATTTCACCAGTTGCTTTTGGGTGGATAGTGGCATGTCTCACGTGCAACGAGTCTAAATCTTCTAATGTGCGCTGTATATATTTTTCGGCCAGCTCGTGAGTGGCACAGCCTTCATCTGCGGCGCGTTGGATAATTTTGTCCTCTATGTCTGTGAAGTTTTGGATGTATATAACTTCGTAATCCTTATACTCTAGATAGCGGCGTATAGCATCAAAAGCCACATAAAAACGGGCATTGCCTATGTGGATATCGTTGTAGACTGTCTGCCCGCAGGTGTACATTTTTATTTGGCCTGGGTTTATTGGGGTCAGGGGCTCTTTTTTGCCGGTTAGGGTGTTATAAATTTTCATGTATATTATCCTTTCACGCTGGTTGGCTTTTGTTGATTAAGCACACAGCCTGGGCAGCTATGCCCTGCATTGTGCCGGTAAAGCCTAGCCCTTCTTCTGTAGTAAACTTTACATTTACGGCAGTGGGTTGTATATCCAGAGCTTGAGCTATGTTGTGTTTCATATGATCACGGTATGGGGATAACTTTGGGGCTTGGCATATAAGTGTTGTGTCTATGTTGGCGACTTGCCAGTTGTCTTTGGCTATGAGTTTCCCCACTTCTAGAAGCATACATAAGCTGGATGCATCTTTATAGGCCACGTTATTGTCTGGGAAATGCTGTCCTATGTCGCCCAAGCCAGCCGCACCCAATAGTGCATCCATGACTGCATGGGTTAGTACATCCGCATCCGAATGGCCTAGCAGCCCCAGGCTGTGTGGGATGTCTACCCCACCTAGTATCAGCTTGCGATTTGCCACGAGACGGTGTACGTCATAGCCTGTGCCTATTTGGTATTGGGATTGGTATTGGTGTTGCATGGGATTAGTCAGTCCTTCCGTGTGTGGTGTGTATATTGCTGTAAAAGAATGCTTTATCATTAGTATCAAAACCGCCGGCGTAGTGTAGCCACTTATACGCCTTTGGCAAAACCAACATTTAAGTGTAAAATAAATTGCTAAACAAGGCTAACAGAACGCATTGCAGAGGAGTAATCATATGCACACAGCATTATACCGCAAAAGGCGGCCAAAATCATTCGCTGATTTGGTTGGCCAGCCCCATGTTGTACAAGCCCTTTCAAACCAGCTGCAAACAGGCCAAGTTTCACATGCATATCTGTTTTGTGGGACTCGCGGTACGGGCAAGACTTCTGCAGCCAAGATTTTTGCCAGGGCGGTAAATTGCCAGGCTGGCGATGCAAACAATGCAAACGGCCCGTGCAATATATGTGACATATGCCAAAGCATCTTGTCTGACCGCTGTATGGATGTAATAGAAATTGACGCTGCGTCCAACAACAGTGTTGACAATATCCGCGACCTGCGGGAGGAAGTACGCTACCCGACAACACAGGGCATTTATAAGGTTTATATCATAGATGAAGTGCATATGCTTTCTACCAGCGCATTCAACGCCCTGTTAAAAACATTAGAAGAACCACCGCCTCACGTGATTTTCATATTAGCAACAACTGACCCGCAAAAAATCCCCGCCACTATATTGTCACGCTGCCAGCGGTACGATTTTAAGCGGATATCTGCATCAGACATGATAGAAACAATGAAGCGCTACTTGCAAGCAGAAAACGCAACCTACGAAGATGCAGCACTTGAAAGAATCGCATATCATTCCGACGGGGCGATGCGGGACGCACTTAGCCTGTTAGACCAATGTCTAAATTTAGGGTCAGTAACAAGTGATGAAAATGCAGAGCAACACGGTACAACCCTTACCTTGGGCAATGTCCTAAAAATACTAGGTGCAGTAGACCGGCAGGCATTATTCGATTTTACAGAGGCTTTAGCAGCATACGACAGTACCACAATACTAAAAATAATAGACGATAACATGAAGCAAGGCCGTGACGTTGCGCAACTGACCAATGACTTAATACGGCATTTTCGCGATGTGCTGGTAGCAGGGCAGGGCGCGTCACTAGATTACTCAGCAGAAATAACACAAAAATTAAAAGAGCAAGGCACACACATACAACCAGAGCGGTTGATTGTATATATCCACACTTTTTCCGAAACCCTGCGGGAGTTGCGCTTTGCCCCCCATATGCGCACGGCACTGGAGGTATGCGCGCTAAGACAATGCTCACCAGCAGCACTGGCCGTAAGTGACATAGCGGGCCAGGGTCAGGCATATAGCAGCAGCGGCGAGCTAGAGGGGCTAATATCGCGCATAGCCAAGCTAGAGCGACAAATATCAGATACGGCTGTAACACCACAAACGACATATACAGGACCAGAACAAAAACCACCACAAGTACAACCCATACAAGAAACGCAACCCGCACAGCCTAAAAATCCACAATCAACACAAACCCCCACCCCACCCCACACCGGCGACCTTACCCCTCAACTTATGTACACAATACAGTCTAACTGGATATCTGTAGTAAGCACCCTTTCGCCAATGTTACGCTCAACACTAATACGTTGCGGCATAGAGCCAGATGGCGCAATACTTAAAATAATCTGCGACAACGAATCCGAAGTAAAATTCCTAAAGGACAAAAACCGCCCACTAATGATAAGGGAAGCCTTAGCCGAAAAATTCAACCTATCTACTCCCCCCAACCTTGCCTTTATCGTAAGCGACCCTTACAATGTAGCGGCAAAGCCAAAGAAACTCGCAACCAGCACCGCACCACCGCAACCTCCAGCAAGAGAAGCACCCAAGGAGGTACCATTCGAAATACCACTCGAAATACCATCCGAAGTCCAGCAAGAGGCCGTATCCCAAGCTCAACCAGAAACAGCACCAGTAGAAATGGAGCAATTGGACTGGTCAAGCTTTGGCCAAGACATAGACACAGATACAACTTCACCATTTTAAATATAAAGGAGAACCCAACATGCGCAAAGGATTTAACCCAATGGGCGGCGGCATGAACATGAACCAACTCATGAAGCAAGCCAAAAAAATGCAAGATGAAATGGCCGCGATGCAAGAAGAAATGGCAAGCAAGACCCTGGAAGTATCCTCTGGCGGTGGTGCCGTAAAAGTTACCGTAAGCGGCGAGAAAAAAATCCTAGATTTAACCATCTCACCAGATGTTGTAGACCCAGACGATGTAGAAATGCTACAAGACCTAGTCATGAGCGCCGTAAACGAGGCACTTCGCCAAATAGAAGAATCAACAAATTCCCAAATGTCTAAACTTACCGGCGGGCTCAACCTTCCGGGGATGTTCTAATGCAGTTTTATGGCGGCCCAATAACTAAGCTAATAGAGGAACTGTCGCGTTTACCAGGTATAGGAGGCAAGTCTGCACAAAGGCTCGCCTTTTATATTATCAACCAACCATTAGAAAAGGCAAAAACCCTTGCAGCATCTATAATAGACGCACGTGAAAACGTACGCTACTGCGATATTTGCTGCAACCTGACAGACCAAAACCCATGCCGTATTTGCCAAAACGCCAAGCGCAACCCCAAGGAGATCATGGTAGTAGAAGACCCGCGTGACATGGCCGCCTATGAGCGCACCCAGGAGTATCACGGGTTATACCATGTACTTCATGGCGCAATATCGCCTATGCATGGGGTTGGGCCAAACGACCTAACAATTGCAGCACTTCTAAAACGCCTGCAGAACCAACCGGTAGAAGAAGTAATTGTTGCCACCAACCCCAACGTAGAAGGCGAAGCCACAGCGCTGTATATCAGCAAGCTAATAAAGCCTACTGGGGTCAAAGTGACGCGGATAGCCCACGGCGTGCCTGTTGGCGGCGATTTGGAGTATGTAGATGAAGTAACACTGTTTAGGGCACTAGAAGGGCGAAGGGAGATATAGCGCATGTTGCCACATACAATAAGGCGGCTATTTTCAACCCAATACATGGTAAAAGAACATTTGCGCCGTGGCGATATTACACCCACAAAAGAAGCATATAAAGACTCCTTGCGCATGGCAACACCAGCCGTGGCAGAGATGGTAAGCATCGCTATCATGGGCATGATGGACATGGTAATGGTGGCGCGTATCGGCCCCCATGCTGTTACGGCAGTTGGGCTTACCGGCCAGCCAAGGATGATTTTCTTTTCTATATTCTTTGCGCTTAATATTGCGGTTACGGCCATTGTGGCCCGCAACAAAGGGGCCGGGAACGATGAAACCGCCCGCCTATGCCTACGCCAGGCTATGATGTTGGTGGCCGTCTTTGGGATAATGATTTCAGGGCTGGCCGTAACACTCGCACGGCCAATGATGACGCTGGCCCGGGCCCAATACGATACTATAGACCTGGCTACTTCGTACTTCCGCATTTCATCTTTTGGCTTGGTTTTTGCTATTATGTCTGGCACTATATGCGCCGCACAACGTGCCGCCGGCAACACAAAAATAACTATGCAGGTCAATATCGTGGCCAATGTGGCAAAAGTTATTTTTAATTTTTTACTTATAGAAGGCCGCTTTGGTTTCCCTCGCATGGAAGTAGACGGGGCGGCGGTGTCTTTGGTTATAGCCAATGTTATTAGCTTTGGGCTCGCGTTCGCGTCTTTACTTAAAAAAGACGCTTATTTGCGTATCAGCCGCAAAGATAGCTGGCGGCCGGACCCTCCAATGCTCAAGACCGTAGGCCGTGTAGCCGCCGGTGGTATGCTGGAGCAGTTCGCATTGCGGATAGGTTTCTTTATGTCGGCTTGGGTAATTGCTGGGCTTGGCACTATAGAGGCGGCGGCCCATTTTATCGCTATGCAGCTTATGGTGCTTAGCTTTGCATTTGCAGACGGCCTGGGTGTGGCAACAACCGCACTTGTTGGGCAAAATCTTGGCAAAAAAAGGCCAGATTTGTCTATAATGTACGGCAAAATTGGCACAAGACTTGCATGGACTGTAGCTGCGCTGTTGAGTACCATAGCTTTTGTGACGCGGTTTCATTTCCCGCTGCTATTTGCCTTGGGTAATGACCCGGAAATTGTGCAGATGACCGCCGGTGTTATTCTTATCCTGGTATATATTATGCCATTCCAGACTGCGCAAATTGTAATGGCCGGCAGCTTGCGCGGTAGTGGCGATACCCGGTTTGTGGCCATGACCATGCTTGTGACAGTGACATTAATAAGGCCCGGTTTGGGCTATATATTGGCTTACCCGTTGGGCTGGGGCCTAACCGGCGCCTGGATAGCCATCTTGGTTGACCAGGCTGTTAGGCTTGTAATGCTGCTCACACGGTTTTCTGGTGGGCGGTGGATACGGGCAAAATTGTAGTAACTTCTCCGGAAACTCCGAATGAGCGGCCTAAAAACTTACTAATACCTAAGATTTTTTGGCCGCGAAGGAAGTTTCCGGAGAAGTCTAGTAGATTTTCGCACAATTATTCGAGAGGAGCATTACCATGCTAAAAGTAGCAATATTAAGCAGGTGGCATGTCCACGCAGATGGGTGTGCAAAGCAGTTCCAGTCAAGACCAGATGTGACATTAACCGCAATGTGGGACGAAGAACCAGAAAAAGGCCGTGAGTTTGCCGCAAAACTGGGTATAGATTTCGAGCCGGATTTGGACGTACTACTGGCAAGGGCTGATGTAGACGCTGTTTGCATAAATGCCCCCACCAACATGCACCGGGACGTAATTGTAAAAGCCGCACAGGCAGGCAAACATATTTTTACAGAAAAGGTACTGGCCCCAACCACCGCCCAAGCGGCTGAAATCCGCGCTGCAGTTGAAAAAAGCGGTGTAAAGTTTTGTATTTCGTTCCCACATCGCACACTCCCTCATAACTTACTGGCCAAGAAAGTGCTGGACGACGGGCTGCTTGGCGATGTCACATACGTGCGCGTACGCAATGCCCACGACGGTGCCTCACGCGGGTGGCTACCGCCCCATTTTTATGACGAAGTCCAGTGTTGCGGCGGCGCAATGATAGACTTGGGTGCACACCCTATGTACCTTATTGCGTGGCTGCTTGGTAAGCCTTCGGAAGTTTCTTCTGCATTTACTTATGTCACCGGCCATGCAGTGGAGGACAATGCTGTTTCTATAATGAAGTATTCTAGCGGGGCAATAGCAGTATCAGAAACTGGCTTTGTTACTGGCAACAGCCCGTTTATACTTGAGATATACGGTACAGGCGGCTCGCTAATAATAAACGGCAAGGATATACGTCTTATTTCTACAAAAAATGGCGGTGAAATCGGCGGCTGGGTAGAGCCCAACAGGCTACCGCAAGCCCTACCCGATGCCATCACACAGTTTGTAGAAGGCGTGCTGTATGACAAAGAAATTGTTTTTGGAATAGACGATGCCGTACTCCTGACAGAGATAATGGATGCAGCATACAAGGCCCATAAACAGGGAGGGTTTGTAAAAGTATAGTCATATTATGTCACATAATGGTGAATATAAAAAAATATTTTCTAAATATGGCAATTTACTCTTGACATTTTGCGTGAATGGTGTAACATATAGATACTTCTATATATTCACTGGTTGATATCGCTTGCGGCTGCGCAATACGTGCACGTTGCACAACCGTATGCGAAATTTACATGACGGGTGGAATGCTTATGACCTGACTTACTACAGCATCCAAGCATTTTGGCTTGAGCCGGCAGGTTAGTTTGTTCCCACATGTGTTGACTGGATGCCTGCATTATGGGAATAAAAGTGCCGCGGTTTAAGTTAGCAACAAAATAGTCATGTGTTTTTTAGAGCAAGATACTGTACTCCAGTGCAGTTTTATAGTTTCCTTATTCGTTATAATTCTTATGTATTTCTAATGCGAAAGCCGGGGCCCTACTGCAAGGGGGGCCTCGGTTTTTTTTAGATATTTATATAATGTCGAGTTGTGTTTATCCCTTTACTTTTATGTTATTTAATGGGATGATAGGCATTGCAAGGCAACGATGTAAATTAATATCCCACTAGGAGGAAAAACATGAAGGCAACAGGCATTGTACGCAGGATTGACGGTTTGGGACGGATTGTAGTACCCAAAGAAATCCGCAGGACCTTACGCATCCGCGAAGGCGACCCATTAGAAATTTTTACAGACAACTCGGGCGCAATTATCTTAAAAAAATACTCCCTTGTAGGGGAGCTTGGCAGCTTGGCAACAGACTATGTCGAGTATCTAGGCCAGTCTTCTGGCCATGTTGCATGTATCATAGACAAAGACCAAGTAATAGCCGTACACGGCGCACCAGAGAAAAAGTTCTTGGACAAAAGCATCTCACGTGAAGTAGAGAAGGCCATGGACCTACGCAAAGTAATATGCGCGTCCAGGGACGATGCCGCCTTTGTACCTATCCTAAAAGACGACGACCTAGAAAGTTATGACAACGAATTAATCGCCCCTATTATTGCCGAAGGCGACGTTATAGGCGCTGTAATACTACTCTCACCCAGCAAAAAAATGGGCGAAGTAGAAAGTAAACTAGCCCTAGCCGCAGCCGGGTTCTTGGGCAAACAGGCGGAATAATGACAAAATATAATAAATAACACTAAAAAAACCGGGGCTACCACAATCAGCCCCGGTTTTTCGTTGTATGCTTGTTAATACGAATCTCGAAAATCATCTTCGACAACACATCGCGAAAAACGGCTTAAAGCCGCCGATTTTCCACTCGTTTATCGACGTGATTTTCTGAGATTCGTATATAGAGACAACCCAAATTCAGATATTAATTTCTCAACCCTTTTTTCATCAAAGTTAATTTCGGGGTCGGCAGGGTTGTAAAAATAAAACTGTAATACATTAGCATCGTTCACGACTGCTTCTTATTCCAAGGTTTTTTTGTCTTTAAAAACTCCACCTTGGATGGCATCGCATAAAATCTTTGTTTCTTCGACTGTTGTTAACCCCCATTTCGGTAAAATTTCATAAAGCCAGGTAGTACCGTCTAATCTATGATTTTTTATAACTTCCTGTATGGCTTCCATTCCAAGATGACGTACTTCATCTTTTCTTTTATATGTGTATAAATCGTGTAGCATTCCAGCCATGATTGCCAATTCTATGTCTACTTTTCTCTTTTTCGCAATCATCGCACACATTTGCGCTACGCCGTATAAATGGACATATGCCATTCTTCTGTCACGGTCATTGTTTTTATTAAGAAGAATCTCGTCAACGTATTCCCTTAATTTTTCTACCCTGTTCATATATTGCGCCTCCTACTCGAAGCCAGTATTACTTGCTACCCCACTCCATCACGAATTTTTCAATGGGTTTTCTCGTTGCTTTTGGGTCTGGTTTACTGCTTTTGTGTATGTGCCCGAAGGGAAGTATTGCAGACACTTCATGGTTGACTGGCAGTCCCAAAACATCTTTAACTGATATTGGATTGAAGTACCCAACCCATACAGCCCCCAAGCCTAACTCGGTTATTTTCAACATCATATAAGTGGTTACTATAGTCGAATCGGTTATGCCAAAGGCAAACTTATCGGTGGGTCTCCTTAGCTCCCTAGTTTTGTCGTAACAAATCAAAAAAGCTTGTTTTGACTTGAAAGCTGCAGGACTAATCCTTGTTTCTTTTGTTTTCGAACTTTCTTTTAACTTTAAAATCTGCTCATCATCCAAAAGATAAACAACCGTTGGTTGACTATTGTTGCCCGATGGCGCAATGCGTCCGGCTTCGAGTATTTCATCAATCAGCTCTTGTGATACTTCCTCATCTGTAAACTTTCTCACAGAATATCTATTTCTAATAACATCATTAAACTCCATATTAACCCCCGCTCACATTGCGTACTCAAAAATAATTAGTCTATATCCAGTGCTTCAAAAACGCCATTATTAATATAATCGTCCAACACAGGCCTACTCAACAAGCCCCCCATGAGCTGGGCTTTCGTAGCCCATAAATACTCAGTATGCTCATGCGAAAGTATAACAACATCGGAGTCGGTGTGGCAGATATACATCAAGCCAACCGCTCCGTCGTTTGTTCTAGTTGGTATTATGGGCATAATGGCATATAACAGCCTGTTAGCATAGACGGATAAACCGGTTTCTTCCATTATCTCGCGATGCAGACATTCTAAAATAGTTTCGTCAAAATCTAAGCCGCCCCCAGGGATATCCCACTCGCCTTTGCCCCTACTGGTATAATTCGAACGTTTGATTATCAACAACCTTCGACGATGTATGATAAAGGCTTTTGTATACATTCCAAGTGTTGGCTTTCTCTTATCAGTCATTTATATACTCCCTAGTTGTAATGATTGTGCTGAAGATATTATAGCAATAGCACCATCAACATCCCTGTATACAAGATGCCACTATGAGGTTGGCTGGCGCACAGGTATTGGTGTGTCGCGGGGTACATTGTTTTGCCAGTAAAGCATTTGGTAGGTATCGGCAAAGGGTTGGATAACAGCAATATTGTATTGCATATGGACAGGCTGCTCCCCGTACTCGGCCCAAATATATTCTATAACAACAGAGTATGTGCCGTTTCCGTTATCGTACAGTTCGGCTATTTCTATAGCGGCCATATCGCCACCACCTTGAGCCAAAAACCTATAATAGTACCCTCCGTAGTAATACCGGAAACCAAAAGTAGGTGTAACTTCCGAAACACCATGTTCAAACCCAGTAATGGCAAACAAACTCCATAGTACAGAATCTACATATGTAGAAGTTATAAATTCGTGCATTGGAAAAACCCCTTCGGGCATATCTTCCCAGCTCATAAATCTTTCTCCACCCATGTACTGCACATAACCATAATGTGGATACCCAAGTATCCCTTCGCGCCCATGCCTAAAAACCCTGGAACTAAGCACAAACTCCAAGGCAACATTAATGCTGTCTGGCAAGTTTACATCATAATCGCCCAACGCAGGGGTCATGCCAAACCAGCCTCCAAAATCTGCAAAAAATGATGTAAGACGCTCTATTTTTGCTTCGGTTAGGGGTATTGGTGTGGCTTGGGTTGTCTCTGGCTCGTATGTTTCTTGACTCGATGCGTTTTCGTCGTGGACTTGCACGTCGACTTCTCTGTTACATGCCGCAAGGATACCCGTTAAAAGGATAAATGCGGCGATTAGCATTGCTTGTTTGATACGTTGTTTGTTTTTCATGGATGTTTTTACCTTTCTATGCGATTTATTATTTGACTTTGTGCCAACCTGACATAAAGCTTCATTCACCTTCCATCATTTCCAAGAAATATATCAACTGCTGCCAACAACCTGCCATCCTTCACAGAAGCCAACGAATCTACCGCCCAACTTGGGAAACTGTCACGCTCACAAGCTACAATCAATGATTGCAAGGTACATACAATCTCGTCCAAGACAATTTCGCTTTCATCAAAATTGCCATATGCAGACTTGAACGCCGCCTGGGCATCATTGCCAAGGGAGTTGCACACGTTGCGAATGTCCCCATATACATAGCCTTTGCCAAGCAGGTTGTAATCGTACATGATAGCCGAAGCTTCGTCACCAGCCACGGCAAGGTTGGTGTAATAGAAATCATTGTATGTTAGGGTCCTTGGCATACTCATGGCGGCAGATTTTATTTTGTCAAAATTTCTGTTAATAACATGCCATACGTGCAAATTGCATGTGTTGGTTGCTTCCATAACCATATTTAAATTTTCTTGGGTTATGCAATTGCACTCGTCGTATAGCTGATGTAGGTTCGAATATCCTCGCCCTTTTTTGTGGAGGGCTTTATACCACATGGCAATTGATGTCGCTATTTTGGGGCTATTCATGTCTTCGGCAACCCCGAGCCGGTATATGCTTTGATGGATATCTTCGAGTATTATGGAACAGTTGGTATGCGCAATCACTTTAAGGGTTGGCACCCCAAGGGATATAAGAGTTTGATAGTTGTCTATCTCCCTTCGATATTCTGCATTATCAAAGCATTTCATTACATAACTCATATTACCGGCTGTCTTTCGCCAAACTGCAATGCCATCTTTATTTTGGATTAGCGCCAAAGTAGTAGGCTCAAAACCCATGCGTTTGAGCTCATTCTCAGCCAATATTTGTGCAGTCTTAATAAATTCTCCGTCAGCTACATCACAAAACTGTTGTATGACGGCATTATCTATACGGCGCTCATCATTAATATATTTGTGTGGCTCTTTTCGGATTGTGACAGCTCTCATCATAGCATCTGAGTTAGGGCATAATCCGTTATCCAAGGCCCACTGGCCGGCAGCAGTCTTGGATATAATATTACCTGTCCGCAGCGTATAAATCCCACGTGAAATGTCTAGTAACCAGCCAATACTTATTCCATGTTCCCGGGCAGCCTTTATATGACATACAATATCATCACGCATTTGTGAATAATGCGGATATGTCATTTTATTGCGGATGTCATTGCCGTGAAGCAGTATGCCACAATTAAGCAACTCTGCCATGGAAAAGCTGTCTAACTTGTAGCTATCGGTTATGCGCTGGCCGCTTGTCCCCCAATAAACTGTACGCTCATTTGCGCCATTTATAAAAGCATCTTCTGAAAGCATACCACCTTCGAACAAACGGAAATAAGGGTTGCTGGGGTAGCGTTCCAGCATATTCTGCCGTAAGCCAACCAGGTTGTCCGCTTGTGACTGTGTAATTTCATCTCTTGTAAGGACAACGATGTCTATATCGCTCCATCCCAGTTTGAAATCATCGTTAATAACAGAGCCAAAGCAATAAATAGACGGTTCATTTTCATTAAGGGTAAGGGTTATTTCGTCAACCATAATTTGCATGGCTTCATCTAGTGTCATCGGGTCATGGGAAGCGGGACGTTTCATTTCACATCTGGGCAGACCGTTATGTTCTGTTGGTTTTTCTACAATAAAACCATATTTTATGTATAACGTCCGCGCCGCCGCCCCTTGGGGATAATCTGCAGAGAACGTGCATACAGTTATGTCTTTGGTTGTATCAAGCTGACGCATTGCGGTTTTAAGTAAGCGGTCACCAACACCTTTTCTGCGATATTTTTCCGATACTGCAAACCATGTTATCGAGTTTTCTTTCCTTGAAAAACAAATAAAACCCATATTGTTGCCGGTTTTATTGTCTACCGCAGTCAGCATCTCGCGCCTATTTACAGACCCTATGCCACTTCTGTTGGCTTTTAGCTCCGCACCCATGTCGGCATGGCTGGGCTGGTGCTTTGTATACTGCTTACCCGTGCAGCCAGGGTGCTGGTGCTGAAATATATGTGATACCTCTGTTGCCAATGCGTACCATGCTGGGAGGTCGTTTTCCGTTGCCCATTTTATCAGCATTTCGCTGCTCTCCATTCCGCGATAAACTGCTCTAAGCTCTGTTGGCGACTATCACGCTCATCGCTGACTGCTTTTAATGCAACATCATATAGCTCTCTGCTCAAAGTCCAATTCTCAAAACTTCTAACACGCCCATTGCCAAACAATGCAAATGCCGTTGCACCCATTGTATAGACATTGGTAATCTCGTCTATGGTTGCACCAAGTTGAAACTCCTCTGGCGACATGAAGCGGGAACTGCCATACATGCGCCCCATGTTATTTTTGGCAGGTGATTTCTCATATAGCTCTACATCGCAGATAGTAGTTTTACTTTTGATAAAATCATACAAGATGCAACCATCATAAAAATCAATGGCAACATACCCCTGTTTCGCCACATGGAGGTGAAAGGAGATTATATCATCAAATATTTGCAATTTTACTTCGGATGAGGCTTTCATAAACTTGTCCCTTGATTGCGGGTATTGCGTACCCATACACTCTGCATCAAGCCATTCGAAAACACAAGCAATGCCACCGTGCACAGCATCTGATGCAATTTCTTCTGAAAAGAGCAAATTGGTAAGTATTGGGTGCGACAAATCTTTGTAAATCTGTATAGTGCCTTTCATCCGTTTAACAGCTTCGTCTTGGGTTATGTTGCCTCGCTTGGTTGGTGCACCCGCAAATTTTACAAAACGCTTATCTTCACCATCTACCATGCCAAAGCAAATATTTCCCGAATCTTGGTCATCAAATACCTTAAAGACCTTGCCGTACTTACTCAAAAAAGAAAAATCATACGGTGTGTTGAGTTTATACGGTACGCCGTCTGTCCATTGGATGTAAAAGTCCTTTAAGTACCAGGTTGGCACAGGGTTGCTCATATTATCATGCCACGCCAAAACATCTTGGGATAACTTCATCATATTATCTATATCAGCTTGCCCAAAAGGGATTGCCCATGGCAGGGATGCCAACATATTTACGCAAAAATAAAAAGTCAACAGCTCGAAAAATTCCCTTGGCGGCTCTCCACCAAAATAGCCTCTTACTTGCCCAGTAGCAAAATGGGGGCTTGCTGTTGCGCTAAACACGATGCGGTTAAATTCTTCCCATGGGTCGCCAAAGTCACAGCGGTCAAAGTCTATGATTACCAGCTCACCATTTTCAACCATCATGTTTCCAACATGATAATCGTCATGCTGGAAACATTGGGGGCGGTTTTTTAGTAAGTGGCGGTTTTTTTTAATATATTTTAAGATGTGTTCGTCACCATCTAGGCGCAGACCACAGTTTTTGTACATTTCTATCTTCGTATCTGTTTTGCGGTTAAAGCGTACTTCCCAATCTTCTTGAGTCTCTGGTGCAGGGATGGAGTGTATCTTGCGCAAAATTTCACCCGCTTTTAAGCCAAGTGCATATGCCTGTGTTTCGGATAGTTTGGGCAAAACAGTTTCTAAATCCTCGCCATTAATCCAGCTTTGCAGGGAATACACGCCACCACTACAAGTACCAAACTCAACAGGAACACACATAGGTATATCAAGCGCAACTACTTGTTTAAGCATTTCATACAGGGATTTCCGTGTTTCGTAGCGCGAAATTGGCGTTACACGAAGCAAGTACTTTGTACCATTTTCTTTGGTTACGCAGTATTTTTTATCTTCTGACCAGCCTTTTGTAATGGGCTCAATTTTAATATACTTATCAAAATCGGGTATATCATACAATTGTGTCCAAATAAATGCATCGCTTAAAGTACGTGTGATAAAATCATGCTTACCAGTAGTGTATTTCTCTCGTCCCTTGTCATGTGGGTTCTCTGCCGCTAATTTGATTTTTTTATCCTCGTAATTTCGTGCGGCTATTGCATTACTATTTAAGTAATCCCTGAAGTTTACATAGTTTTGCCATTCGCTGGAGTTGGCTTTAACTACATGAATGAGATGTGTAGTTACTCTGTCGTTCGGCGGGACATCATACCCAACAGCATATAATATTTCCTTACCCCCACCAGACCATTCGCGGCGCATGTACCCGTTATTTTCCAATATAGGAGTAAGCCCTTCCACATCACTAAAATCATTTACAGCTACAGCGATATCAATAATTGGCTTTGCTTTAATATTTTTAATAGCCGTACTCCCGACATGCTGAATGTCTTTTGCTATGCTGCCAAGAATACTACTAAGATGTTCTATGGTCTTAGCGGCAATTGTTTGCCATTCTTCGTTATGTTCCGCAAGTTCTACTATGCCACGCCTTAGTCCCAATGTCATATGCCTACACCTCATATCTGCTCATACATATAACTGAAAAAAAGGGTGCAAATTTGCACCCTTTTCAGCGTTTAATAACATACTATTGTATCGACTATAATGTCAATATATGGCCTAGTTACCTGAGCCTGGGGTTACCCACTGCTGCTGTTGCGCCGTTGGCACCCGGCTCGTCAATTCTAATCGTTAGGTTTGTTGTGTCGCCTACCGGTACGCTTATTGATATTGGGGTAAATTGCGGCCCATATACCCTGTAGGCTTGGAACAGTACGCCATCCCTATAAATCCTTACATATCGGCTGTCGTTGCCAGCAATGTCTGCACGGCGGCCTATTGTTGCTTCAAAAGTTGTATATTGGCGGTTAAGATGATGAACTGTATATCCGCCACCCCATATGGAGTTTGGATGGTTTACGTTACCCAATGTTATGGTGTGGCCTTGTGTACCAAAGGTCCCTGACCCACCTGTTCGCGTCACGTTTACTAGTGGCGTTGGTGGGACCAGCATTATATTACCCACCATAATTGATACACCATTGGTGCCGTGACCTTCCATTTCTATCCGTAGAGTTGTAACACCACTTATGGGTACGGTAATTTGTCTTAATGCATCGTTGGGGTTAATAACCTCGGTTCTAAGAATCGCCCCATCGTTGCCAACAAACCTTATAGTCCTTGGTAACGTGCCAGAGAAGGCATCGTTGCGGCCTATTACGGCTGTTAGTGTGGCAAACTGCGCACCTATGTTATAGGTAGCCCAGCTAAAGCCATAATTTGGATGCGCTACAATCGCGTTGTGATGTGCAACACCACCCACGTGTGCAGTAGAAGCAAATCCAAAGCCAGCAGTACCATCAAGGCGTGTTGCCGCACTAAAGAACTGTTGCGGCGCAACCGTTGGGGCTGGAGTTGGGGTGGTATGCGCAGTATACGTGGGGTGCAGCATGGTATTACCAAATACAATGGTGGCACCGTTTGTACCAGGGGCATCAATTTCTACCCTAAGTGTTGCAACACCGTGTACCGGTACAGAGATACTGGTAGCAGTACCCGCGCCCGCAACTGTGTGCGTAGCAAGTACCCGCCCGTATCCTGTTGAAAACCTGATTGTGCGTGCTTCTGTACCCGCTGTCCCGTCTTGGCGGCCTATGGTACCGGTTAGGGTTGTAAAGCGCCCGTTTAGGTTGTGGGTAGACCAGCCACCGCTAGTAATAGCTCCAGTTTGATGCGAACCACCAACAATGTTGGTAGTAACGCCTAAACCTGTAGCAAGCCCAGCAGAGCCGTCTGTACGTGGTGCGGCATGAAGAAGTGGTGCAGCCGTTGCTACGGGTGTTGGAGTTGGTGTTGCATGGGTTGGGTGCAATGTTGTATTACCAAATACTATTGTTGAGCCATTTGCGCCCGGTGCATCAATTTCTATCCTTAGTGTTGTCACACCGTGTACCGGTACAGAGATATTGGTAGCTGTACCCGCACCAGAAACCGTGTGTGTAGCAATAACTCTACCGTATCCTGTCGAAAACCTAATTGTACGTGCTTCGGTACCAGCTGTCCCGTATTGGCGGCCAATGGTACCGGTAAGGGTTGTAAAGCGCCCGTTTAGGTTGTGAGTAGACCAACCGCCACCCACAATAGCTCCAGACTGATGCACACCGCCTACAATATGAGTAGTAGCGCCTGTACCTGTAGCAAACCCTGCAGAGCCGTCTGTACGTGGTGCGGCATTAAGAAGCGGTGCCGCCGTTGCTGCGGGTGTTGGTGTGGGTGTTGTATGGGTTGGGTGCAACATGGTATTACCAAACACTATTGTTGAGCCATGTGCGCCTGGTGCATCAATTTCTATCCTTAGTGTTGCTACACCATGTACCGGTACAGAGATATGGGTAGCAGAGCCCGTACCAGAAACAGTGTGTGTAGAAAGCACCCTACCGTACCCTGTCATAAACCTAATTGTACGCGCTTCTGTACCTGGGGTCCCGTCTTGGCGGCCAATGGTGCCGGTAAGTGTTGTAAAGCGCCCGTTTAGGTTGTGGGTAGACCAGCCGCCGCCAACAAGTGCGCCGGACTGATGTGAGCCACCAACAATACTAGTGCTAACGCCAAAACCAAACCCTGCAGAGCCATCTGTACGCGGTGCTGCATTTAAGAGCGGCGCTGCTGTTGCTGCTGGTGTGGGTGTTGGTGATGTGCCTGATGGTTGCAGCATTGTATTACCAAACACTATTGTTGCACCGTTTGTACCTGGTGCGTCTATATCAATCCTAAGCGTAGCAACACCATGAACATTTACAGTAATATTTTGTGCGGTACCGGTGCCAGAAATTGTATGGGTTGCAAGTACCCTTCCGTAGCCGGTAGTAAACCTTATGGTACGCGCTTCTGTACCGGTTGTGCCTTCTTGGCGGCCAATGGTGCCGGTAAGAGTAGCAAAACGCCCGTTGAGGTTGTGAGTAGACCAGCCACCGCCCCAGAATGCGCCGGTAACGTGTACGTTGCCAACAATATGGGTACTTCCGCCAAAACCAAACCCAGCAGACCCATCTACACGCGGCGCGGCTGTTAATAGCGGCGCTGGTGATGCCACAGGTGTAGGTGATGGCCTTGGGGTTGGGATAGGTGCGGTTGCCTGGGTAGGATGAAGCATAGGTGTACCAAAAACAACAGATACACCATCAGTACCAACCGCTTCTACTTCTAGCCTCAAAATTGTAACGTTGCGAACATCTACCGCAATATTAATAGGGGTAAATGCATAGCCAGATACAGTATATTCCGCTAACAATTCACTACCATCGCCAATAAACCTGATGGTTCTTGGGCCGGCACCAGAGCCGTCTAGGCGGCCAATTGTCCCGGTTAGGGTAGCAAAGTTTCTGTTTAAGTTATGCTGAGAGTGACCGCCACCAAATATCGAGTTGGGGAAGCGTGTCCCGCCAATATCGGCATTGCCACCAAGTGCAAAGCCTGGAGACCCTTCAAACCTAGGCGCTGCTGTAAGCAGTGGCACAGGTGTTGCTGAAGGTGTAGGTGTTGGTGAAGGTGATGCTGTGGGTGTTGGTGAAGGAGCAAGTGGTGTGGTTATCATAGCCCGGCGCTGTACAGGGTCCCAGTTGGGAACTCCACCAACAGCTTCTGCAACCGCCCTAAGAGGAAGCAACATCCTGCCAGCAACCATACGCTGTGGTACTTCAGGTGTGACTATTACACCATTAACAACAAAAGACGTAGACGCAGCAGGGATTACAACAGTAGTATCACTCCTGACAAGCCTTGCTATACGTGCGTCCGGGTCCCATGTAACTTCGAAACCCATCATCTCAAAGACACCACGCACAGGTACGAGCACGCGGTTTTCCACCATTATTGGTTGTTGATCTGTAAAATTCACAAGCTGACCGTTTACCGTTACGGTAATAGGTGGAAGATTAGCACTTGCGGCGTATGTTTGGGTTGTGGTAGCAGGTATAAGCCCCAAAACCATAATTAATGCCAATAGTAGTGCCGGTAATCGTCTTGACTTTTTCATAAAGCCTCCTTTTATTTGGCCAATAGGCCTATCATATGTGAAAAATAAAACATGCATTATCAATATTACTGTACATACCTTCTTCAACGGCTATTATTTGCCAAAGTTCCTCCAGATATTACACAATAAAAATACAGCCCTTCAAGTGGGATGTCAATGATACACCATTTGAAGGGCTGTTACTTAGTTGTAATATTACATTTTGTTTACAATTCGACTTAATATAGCAATTGCACCTTTAAACTATTGCTATACTACGCAGTTTCGGCAACAATCGGGGCAGATACCGGGGCATAACGCTTTAATGCCTGGCCGGTGTCACTTCTTAACGCCCTGCCGGTTTTTTTAACATCCCAGCCTTGACTTGTTCTTTTTTCATTTCTGGGTGAGCGTATCACTGCGGCATCTTGCGAAAAAATATAACTGCCTATCTTTAAATCGGCTCCACATACGAGCACTTGCTTTGTTGTTTCCATAAATAAATCCTCCTATAGTGCATGCTTGGGGTATGCAAAAGCCCCTCATTGGTATGTATGCACTATACCATATGAGGGGCTTTGTTATGTGACGCTTTGCTTACGCTTGGTTTACGCTTTACTTACACAGTAGTTTGTATTACATAAGTGATGCGACAGGTGGTAGCAGATTTTGGTCATCGTAGTTGTCTGAGTCGGGTGCGTATTGCCTTGGAGGCATTTCTCTCATGGGTTGGTCACGGTCATCTAACCGCCCTAGCCCACCAGCATAATCGTCCCGTCTGGCATCACGGCTGCTATCGCTTCTCATATCTCTGCCATAGTCCCTTCTTACATCCCTACCAAAATCGCTTCTTGGCCTGGTATCACGGATCATCTCCCTGGGTTGCTCGGGGGCATATTCGCGCACTTGGCTTTGTGGGCGCATCATATCACGACTTTCGTCACGCATATGTCCTTGCCCTTGCCCTTGTTGTGGAGGATATGCATCATCGCGGCTCATCATGTCCCTATTATCTCGTGCTTGGGGTGCATATGATTCGCGCTGTACCATGTCCCTGCCAGTATCACGTGTAGGTTCGTATGAATGAGATGCAGATTGAGATGCATATGGTTGCTGCTCGCGCATTGGCTCGTAAGATACCGGAGGAGGTGCTACGGGGGGCATTGTATTGCGCGCACGCATCATGTCCATCCCGGCATCACGCACAACATCACGGGGGCGCTCCATGTCTAGGCCACGCATATCTCTTTTATCGCGGAGGTTGCCATAAGGATCCGTGTTGCCCAACGCATCACGTCCTGTGTCACGCATTGGCAGTGCTTCACGGGTGGCTTCTCGCGGCATGTAGTTGCCATGTTCGCTCCTGGGCTCTGGGGCACGCATCATGTTGTCTTGTTGCATGGGGTCCCTTGACATGCTTCTATAGTCCATGCCTAGTCCTGGGCCGGGGCTTTGGTTTTGTAGTAGCCTATCTTTATTAATCGTCTCCAGGCCCTGGAGTGCCGCAATAGACGCATCCATTTCATCTATCCTAGAGAACATTTCATTCATGTCAAACTGCTCTAGCTCTTGAATGCACTTTCTTATTGCATTTGCATTCACGTTTTGGAAATTTTGCAAACTTGCACGCTGCCGGTCAAGAGCACCGCGCATACCTACTAGCTGCTCGCCCATTTGTGCTTTATATGACTCAGCCTCTGCTTGGGCATTTTTTACCACGTCTTCGGCAGTCCTTTGGGCGCTAATGATTGCGTTTTTAATGGCATTATCCTTGTCCTTGTAGCTTTTGATTACCTGCTCAAGGGTGGTAATGTATTTGTCAACCTCTTCGGGGTCGTACCCGCGTTTTACAAATGTGAATTGTTCCATTATTAGAACTCCTTTCGAGTTAATGGCATTACCACTTGGATACTACCATGCGTTTATCTTTTGTGCAAGATTGCTTATCTATTGATGCTGGATGCCCCTACCCTCTTAGCCTTACTGCATTTGCCGCACGCCTGCGGTAGGTATCATCCATTTTGGCATAATGTTTGCGTGTAGTGTTAACATCCGCGTGCCCAAGCACATTGGCTACCAGGTAGATATCGCTGGTTTCTGTATAAAGTTGGGTCCCAAATGTACTGCGTAGCTTGTGAGGTGATATATTTTTGAGCCGCGTAACCAAAGATGCGTATTTTTTTACCATGTTTTGTATTGCCCTGGCGGTGATACGGCGGTTTTGTATAGATAAAAATAATGCCGTCTCGTGGCCGGGTTGCGGCTCTGCTTTTTTGCGTATTTCCATATATGACTTTAACGCCGCCTCTACTTCGTGACCAAAGTACAGTATCATTTCGTCGCCGCCTTTTCGTGTTACTTTCAACCCGTTTGTGTCAAAATCTATATGGTCTAAGTCAAGGCCTACGCATTCAGAAACCCTCATGCCGGTCCCAAGCAGCGCTGTAATTATTGCCGCGTCTCTTAGCTTAGTTTGCCCATGAAACCGTTTTTGTTGCGGCGATAATTTTTCACCTTCGTCTACTTCATCTAGTAATTTGGCTATTTCGTCTGGTTCTAGTGTTGTTATTGCCTTATTATTAATTTTGGGGAAGCCTACAAGCTCTGCCGGGTTAGCGCTTATTTTGCCTTTGCTGTATAAGTAGCGGAACAACCCGCGTATTGCTGCAAGCTTCAGGGATTTGCCCTTGGCATTGTTGGTGATTTGGGTGTTTTGGTTGTCTGACGGGATGTAGTATGTAAGATACTCCATAAACGCCTCTATGTCTGTGGCAGTAAGCTGAGCCATATCCGTGACTGTAATATCAACAATAAGCTTACCGTCAAAAACTTCTTCTGACAAAAAGCCAAAAAAAATCTTGCAATCTAGCGCATACCCCACCCGTGTTAGGGGCGATGTTTGGTCGCTTAAACTGCGGAAGTAATCCCCCATAAACGGCGGAAGTTCCTTTAACATGGCGCGTAGTTTTAATGTATTATCTTGATTAATTTTTTCTTGATATCTCATGTTATTGCAGTTCCCCTTCTGGGTAACGGGTGATACACAAGCCAACTTAAAGAGGTTAATTGCTATATCTCAGTTGTATGGTATACTCGTAAGCGAGTAATGTTTGCGCTGGTATTATATCAACGTGCATACGAAGTTAGAAGGGTTTTATATTACGTTTGCGCTACTTTTATGTATCATATTTATTTCATACACAGGAGGTACGATTATGGTTTACAAAACCGAAGGCGTATGCAGCAAAGAAATCCATATCGAAATGGAAGACGGCATTATAAAGGATGTAGCATTTATGTCCGGTTGCAACGGCAGTTTAAAAGGCATTGCCCAGTTCGCCAAAGGGCGCAAACCCGAAGAAGTAATACAAATATGTAGTGGTATCCGCTGCAATAACAGGCCAACATCCTGCCCGGACCAGTTGGCATCGGCTCTTAGGGGGCTGTAGCAGCAGATGTATTAATAGGGGTGCAGATTACCGGCTAGTGTGGTAATTTGCACCCTTTTTTTACATAAACCCGTCTTTGTCTCGCCACATGTCCAAAAAAGACCGGATTACATCTGTATCGTTAACATCCTTTATCGCCGCTAATAGCATATGCGTATTTTCGGCATCCGAGAACGAATCAAGTATTGCATCTATTGTTGCTGTTGCGTTGGGACTTTTGGGGCCACCGGCTTGTGACAATGCATATATAAGTATGCCCATAAGCTTGTCATAATCATCGTTTTTTAAATACATGCGTATCAGGAAGCAGATATCATTAATATCTTCACCACCCGCTTCCCTGCGAGTCTTTATAGACTCTAACATATAATCTTCTGCCAGGCTGGTCTCGCCTATGGAGTTGTTTAACATTGCCATGTTTCTTAGGCTGTCGGGATAGAAGGCAACATCCATGTTTCCCAAGTCTAGGCCGGTTAGGCTGTTGTACATATCAAACACTTCTTTGTGAAGCGTTATAGCTTTATTTGTATCACCGGCCATACCAGTCAGGTACGCCTGGCGGTTAAGGACTGTCATATAATCCCGCCGCATACAGCCAGTCTCTGATATTTCTTCTAGTACTTTTTCGTATAATTCCAGGGCTTTATCATGTTGGCAGTTGAGCTCGTATAACTCGGCCAAATAACAACATGCACCGGCATGTATACCGCCCTTGGAATATTCCAAGGCAGACTCTGCAAAGGGTATGGCTTTTTCGTACTCGCCGGTTTGTTCATATATGTTGGCAAGGGAATGTAAGCTGTTGATTACATCCTGCGCCGCCCCATCCTGTTTGCGCTGTATTAGTGCCTGGCCGTGTAGGCGCAGTGCTTCGTCTTTATTGTTGACGCATGCCGCAACATTGCCCATGTTGTATAAGTTGTCAGATACTGCTTGCATATGCCCCGGCTGCGCACGTGAGTTTAAACCACGTACCCATGTGTACATTTCACGGGCTTGGTCGTAATCGCCCATCTGGGCAAGCACACCGGCCAAGTTATTAAAGCGCATAGACAGGGCAAGGCATTCTGCATCGCTTAAGCTATGCAAGAATATTGTCTGGGGTAACTGCCGCCCATGCCCGCATATATGCCGTATAGATGCCGCATACATAGATGCGGCTCTTTCCAGCTCCCCAAGCTCGTCATAAACCAGGGCGACATTGAACAAGTCATTTGCGTAGCCTGGGCTTGCAAAGTGGTTGGTCATATGCTCCTTTAGCAAGGCATCGCCTATATCTGCGGCTCGGGGCAGGTTGCGTTTATGATATTCGTCGTTTAATCGTCTTCTTAGGTAGCCTATCTTCGTCATATTTCACCTTGTAGTTACAGTTATAAAATACCCAGTGCCAGCTCCATCATTTGGGTAAAAGAAGTTTGACGTGCTTCGGCAGACATGGCTTTGCCGGTAAACAATGTATCTGAAATAGTACATATGCACAGGCCGCTTTTGCCCGCAAGCGCGGCATTGGTGTAAAGGGCGGCAGCTTCCATTTCTACGGCAAGAATGCCCAGCCGCTGCCAAGCTTTTGCAGCTTCCAGATTATCGTCTGTATAAAAAACATCTGATGTTAGGATATTGCCCGGTATCAACTCTAGCCCCAACTCTTTAGCAGATGCCATGGCCTTTTGCATCAGGCCATATGACGCTGTTGGGGCATACAAGCCAGGAGCACGGCCATAAACAGCGCAATAATTTGAGTCCGTACAAGCGCCTATGCCCATTATTATGTCGCCCAAGTCCAAATCAAGTGATATTGCCCCGGCAGAGCCTATGCGTACGATGTTGTCTACATCATAGAAGTTAAACAACTCGTAAGAATATATACCCATAGAGGGTACGCCCATGCCGCTGCCCATAACAGATACAGGCTTGCCCTTGTACGTACCGGTATAGGCCAACATACCGCGCACCTGGCTTACAAGTGCAGTGTTGTCTAGGTAGTTTTCGGCTATAAACTTGGCGCGTAGCGGGTCGCCTGGCATTAGTACTGTTTTGGCAAACTCGCCTTCTTTGGCTAGGATATGAGGGGTTGGTATTGACATATAATCGCTCCTTTATTGCAGCTTATTTGGTATATATGAAAACATTTGCATGGTATAGTGCGGTGCAAAAATTGTCAAATAATAAATCATAACTTTTTATATATTCGTACTTTTGGCCAATTCATCAATAATTATCTGCTCAACACTAATTTCCATTTCATCTAGTATACAATTTGAAATCTTTCGTACTATATGCTCTTCAAAAGCATTTATAAAGCCATGCTCATCATTGTTCATATAGTATGATTGGTCTATATCAAACAACCTATTGCCAAATTGCGCAAGGATTTTTTCTTTATACATCAATACTTGAGGGCCAACAATAAGATGCAAATACTCATGCACAATAGAATGCGGCAAAAAATCACCAAGAATAACCGTCATTTTAGTATCTCTTACAAAATAATCTGCGGAGTACACGCATTTTAGCGGACATATATCAACTGATATATTAGAGATACCCGTCTCTACATCCGTTGTTAAAGTCTCTAGCATCGCTAAAATTTTCTCATTGTCTGCTGAGGTTGTTGCCGACAATTTGCTTACCATCGCATCCATTTTACTATCCGCTTCTTGGAAAAAAGCATCTGACTTGATTATTTCTAAATGTTTAGGGAAATCGCGTACCCAGCGGAAAAAATCTTCATTTCTTTCATCACTTGTTATATTTGCGCGAGTCATTACATAGTCGCAATATTGGTCATAATCAAATTGCATACAATGTCCTGCAGACATAAAAAAAACGGCACTCTCCAAAAGTGCCGCCCTTGGCCAAAATGGGTATACCTCACACGATTGTTGACGCGTATATCCAAAGTATCGCCTTGCACCCGCTAGACCTGTATAGTTTTGGATTTGGTTTATTAACGTTATAGCAGATGCGGGCTTGTTAATACAAGCAAACTCGTACCCCGATAATACAAGACCAAAATATATCGCGTTTATGCCTGTATTGGATGCAACATTAATATCCAAGTTAGAAGCTGTATTCAACCCCGCCAACGGCGCCTTTTCGGTCAGATTTTTGCCACTTTTCGTTGCCCCCTCCTTGCTTGCCTTATTGGCAAGCCGCGTCAGAGCCGCCTCAATTGTCAAAAATCTGTCGCGAAAAGTCACCATTGTCAGAGTTGAATACAGCTTCTTACACATATCTCCCCACCCGATCGCTTTTGGCCCAATCATCAAAACCGCCATTCACTTCCTAAATCGTAAAAAAAACTCCCGCATAAGTGTTGCGCATTCACTTTCGCATACGCCGCTAATTACCTGTACTTGATGGTTAAATCGCGGTTCTTCTAATATGTTTAGTATGGACCCAGCGCACCCGGCTTTAGGGTTTTTGGCGCCGTATACCACAACGGGTATACGCGCTTGCACTATTGCACCGGCGCACATTGGGCAGGGCTCTATGGTTACATATAGGCGGCAATCTTCTAGCCGCCAGTCCCCTAGGGCTTCACAGGCTGAGCTTATTGCCAAAATTTCTGCGTGCCCAAGCACGCTATTCCTTGTTACGCGCTCGTTTGCGGCGCGGGCAATTATATTGCCATCTCGTGTGATTATGCACCCTATTGGCACTTCACCCATATGTTGTGCGCGGTGAGCCTCTTTTATGGCTTCGGCCATGTAATACTCATCTGCTAACATCTCATCATGTGCGTTGGTTGCCATATGTGTCCTTTAGGTATACATCGTGGGCTCCGCCTTCTATTATGCTGCTGGATGACACTCTGGTTAGGCGTGCTTTTTCTTGCAACTCGCGTATAGACAGTGCGCCGCAGTTGCACATTGTGGCTTTTATTTTATTTAGGGTTGTGGCCAGGTTCTCACGTAGGCTACCGGCATATGGCACGTATGCATCTACACCTTCTTCAAAGGGAAGTGCACCTCCTGCTTCATAACGCTGCCAGTTGCGGGCACGCTCTGTCCCTTCGCCCCAATATTCTTTCATATAATTGCCGCCTACGATTACACGGTTGGTTGGGCTTTCGTCGAAGCGGGCAAAGTAGCGGCCTTGCATACAAAAATCTGCGCCCATTGCCATTGCCAGCGTTATATGATAATCATGCACAATGCCACCGTCACTGCATATTGGGATATAAATCCCCGTTTCTTTGAAATATTCGTCTCGCGCACCTGCTACCTCTATAAGAGATGTGGCTTGACCGCGGCCTATACCTTTAGCTTCCCTGGTGATGCATATGGCACCGCCACCTATACCCACCTTTACAAAGTCAGCGCCAGCTTCGGCCAGAAAGCGGAATCCTTCTTTGCATACTACGTTGCCGGCTCCTACTTTTACTTCATCGCCGTACTTGTCCCGTACATATCGCAGAGTGCGGCGTTGCCACTCTGTAAAGCCTTCAGATGAGTCTATACACAGTACATCTGCGCCGGCTTCTACCAGTTGCGGTATACGCTCTGCATAGTCGTGGGTGTTAATACCTGCGCCTACTACATAGCGCTTTTTGTTGTCTAGTAATGCCAGGGGATTATCCTTATGAGTTGCGTAGTCTTTACGAAACACGAACGATGTCAAGCGGCCATCTTTATCAATAACCGGCAGGGCGTTGATTTTATTGTTCCATATAATATCGTTGCACTGGCTTAGGGTTGCGCCGTCTTCTGCACATACAAGCCGCTCTAGTGGGACCATAAACTCAGAAACAGGTGTATCAGGTGTCATCCTGGTGATACGGTAATCCTTGTCTGTTACCATCCCCACAAAACGGCCTACTGGGGTACCGTCTTCTGTTACGGCTACGGTTTTGTGCCCTGTTTTCTCCTTCATTGCCAGGATGTCTGCCAGGGTCTGGTCCGGCCTTACGTTGGATGAGCTTGGCACAAAGCCGGCCTTATGCTGCTTTACACGCCGCACCATTGCTGCCTGTGACTCCACAGATTGGGAGCCGAAAATAAAAGAAATTCCGCCTTCTTTGGCAAGTGCAATGGCCATTGTGTCATCTGACACAGATTGCATAACTGCCGAAACCAGCGGAATATTCATAGTAAGTGCAGGTGCCGCGCCCCGCATGTGTTTTACCAGCGGCGTCTTAAGTGATACATTGGCCGAAGAACACTCGGCAGAGGAATAGCCCGGCACTAGCAAATACTCGCTAAATGTGCGGGACTCCTGCTCGTAGAAATAAGCCATGGTAATCGCCTCCCGATTTATATTTTGTCCTTATTATAGATGATATAAGTTTTTAGGGGAAGTGTTATAATACAAAAAAAGCCACATAATGGAGGTATAACATGTGGAAGAAAAATTTCGACGCTATTATGTCTGCAGTTATGTATATCTTTTCCTCATTATTTATCTTTTCTATGGCAGTAGTTATCATCATCATCGCACTTTATACCGCATTTTTTTGGCCATGGCCCACTATTAGGATAAACAATAACACGCCTATAGAAATAGAATCACTGTCTCTTTATATAAGGCCACTTCACATATATGCCCGTAGGCCACACGAGCTCTATGCATACAGTACCGGCGTTATTGCGCAAGGTGCTCGAGTAAGGAACATGCTGCACAACTCACGAATACCCAATTACAACGAGGTTATTGTTATTATCCATATCAATGGAAAGGAATCTAGCCATACCTTGTTTGCCGACAGCGGCCTATCCTACGAAAGGTTTGGCAGTGTCAGGATTAACATAAACGAAGACAGCAACGGGCTTATATACTTAGATATGCGTTGCCGCGTACACATAGGCTTTAGATACAGTAACCGCAGCACCGTACCATTATTATACCTACATACGTGCAACAAACTGCTTTAACAGCCCGCCAAACCTTATGCGGGCTTTTTCGCCTTCGGTAAAAATTTCATCTTCTGTTAAAGGTGCATCCAGTATCCCTGCGGCCATGTTTGTTACTAGTCCAAAACCTGCAACTCGCATATCTAAACGCCTAGCCATAGCAACCTCATGTACGACGCTCATCCCTACCAGGTCGCCCCCAAGTATCCTGGCAGCTTTAATTTCCGCAGGGGTTTCAAACTGCGGGCCAGGCATATAAAAATAGACACCGTCCGCTAGGGATGTGTCTAGTTTATGTGCCTCGACTTTAGCCAAAGCAATATATTCACGGTCAAAGGCATGGCACATGTCCACAAACCTTGCGTCAAAGCCGGTAATATCCATACCCACCAGGGGGCTGGTATGGGTAAGGTTGATATAGTCTGTAAGCATTACCAAGTCACCCACATTGTAAGCGGTGTTAATCCCGCCGCAAGCGCAGGTAAGCACAAGCCGCGTGGCTCCCAACATAGAAGCTACCCGCACTGGGAATGATACATCCGCAGGGGAATATCCCTCATATATGTGTAAGCGCCCTTGCATACACAGTACATCCCTACCTGCAAGCCTTCCGGCAACAAGCCTACCCATGTGGCTGGGTGCGGTAGAAGATTTAAAATGTGGTATTTCGCTGTATGGTATTAGTGTGCTGTTTTCTAACTCATTTGCTACTTGCCCCAAACCAGAGCCTAATATTATTAGTGCTTCCGGGGTAATATTTAGTAGTGACTTAATATAGTCCGCGGCCTCGCGGTAGTTATCTTGTACATACATGTCAGTCACCGCTAATTTGCATCATAGATGCTAAGCTTACTTACAGCATCTGCCGCTATAAGCATCTCACCATGTTCGGCCAGATATTGTTGGCCTAAGCCGTTTGTTATATGCTTTTGGCCAAATTCTAACATGATAGCTTCCAAGTCCGCAGTTGTACGGTCATCTTCTGTTTCGTTCTTAATCCATAAATAAAATAGTCCATCCAGCTTGTAAAGCTGGCTTTCGCCGCTAAACACCGCGTTTATTGCGCTTGCGGCAGTTGCGGCCATATCCAGCACTTCAAAAGAAAATACAACCTGGCTGTCTTCCCCCGGGTAATCCTGCTGCTCTATGAAATTATTGCGTTTAAAACGGCACCGGCCT
>Ga0123355_10000781_pt1 | contig 43504 bp, 50 predicted proteins | sample TergutEmb28metaG_3_FD_89872 | JGI IMG/M metagenome (GOLD analysis project Ga0123355, IMG submission 89872) | Embiratermes neotenicus P1 segment gut microbial communities from Petit-Saut dam, French Guiana - Emb289 P1 | ecosystem: Host-associated > Arthropoda: Insects > Digestive system > Gut ...
CACTTTACGCGGATATTGCTCGCCGGTTTCTAATACATAATCTTGTGAACGCCAAGTTCCATTTTTGCCCTCGCCTGTTGCCAAAGGCAAAACGGCAATAATTTTTCCGGAAATTTCCATATTGTCTTGTTATTTATTTTTTCGAACGGCAAAGATAAATATTTATTGACAAACGACAATTATTTCTACTTGTTAATTTTCCTTTTAGTGCATTTTCAAAAAAATCGACAATTAAACATTTAAACCTTTTGCCGATAAGTTGGATTTTTGTAACTTTGCACCGTTTTTTTGTGAAACTTAATTTTTAAAACAATAAATAAAATGATTAAAGTAGGTATTAATGGTTTTGGTCGCATTGGACGTTTGGTTTTCCGCGCGGCACAAGAAAGAAACGACATTCAGGTTGTTGCGGTAAACGACCCGTTTTTAGACCTTGATTATTTGGTCTATATGTTGAAATACGACACAGTTCACGGTAGATTTAACGGCACTGCCGAAAACAAAGGCGGCAAACTTTTCATAAACGGAAAAGAAGTGGCGTTTTTCGCAGAAATGAAACCCGAACAAATTGCTTGGGGAGCAGCCGGCGCAGATTATGTGGTTGAATCAACAGGTGTTTTCACTACTATCGATACAGCAAGTGCACACTTGCAAGGCGGTGCGAAAAAAGTAATTATTTCTGCTCCTTCTAACGATGCTCCAATGTTTGTTTGCGGTGTAAACTTAGATGCTTACACGAGTGATATGAACGTTGTTTCAAACGCTTCTTGTACCACAAACTGTTTGGCTCCTTTGGCAAAAGTTATCAACGACAAATTCGGTATTGCCGAAGGTTTGATGACAACCGTTCACGCTGCTACAAACACGCAAAAAACGGTTGACGCACCGTCGAAAAAAGATTGGAGAGGTGGTCGTTCAATTCTTGGAAACATCATTCCTTCTTCTACCGGCGCAGCAAAAGCAGTTGGTAAAGTTATTCCTTCGTTGAACGGAAAACTGACAGGAATGGCATTCCGCGTTCCAACGGCTGACGTTTCAGTGGTTGACTTGACAGTTCGTTTGGAAAAATCGGCTACTTACGAGGAAATCAAAAACGTAATAAAAACTGCTTCTGAAAATGAAATGAAAGGAATTCTCGGATACACAGAGGACGCAGTAGTTTCGACCGACTTCATTACCGACGCTCGCACTTCAATTTTCGATGCAGGCGCAGGTATCGCATTGAACGGAAATTTTGTGAAATTAATCAGCTGGTACGACAACGAGTGGGGTTATTCTTGCAAAGTATTGGATTTGATTGCACATATGGATTCTGTGAAGTAATCTTCGAAAAAGTTGTCAGTTTTCAATTATTAGTTTTCAGTTGCATTGCGCTGACAGCTGATAATTGAAAACTGGCAGCTTTTTTGTTAATAAATACTACAAAATTGCCTGTTTGCTAAAAAATAATAATAAACGCTGATTTCTGCGCGAATAAGATTTATATTTGCAGATTCAAAAATGAAAGAGTAAAATGTTGAAAATTCTTGTGGTTGTCCTGTTGCTCATAATAGCAATATTGTTATTAGGAATACGAGTTTTTTTTACGAAAAGCGGCAAATTTCCCAATACTCACGTTGGAAAAAATGAGGCTATGCGCAAAAAAGGAATTGGTTGCGTTAGCTCGCAAGACAGAGAGGCACAACAAAACACAAAGCGACTTAAAACCTCTGATATTATAAAAGGAATAACTGAAAATTAATATTTTAAATATCAAAAAAAATTATGAAAAACGTACTATTAGTTATTAATGCCATTTTGGTGATTGCCGTAATAATCCTATTTGTGTTGGTATTAGGAGGGAATAAATGTAAACATCCGAAAAGAGAAGTTGTTAGAATGAACGATTCTATTCCTTCGATGAGACTGCCGGTGGCTTATGTGAACATTGATTCTTTGTTGTTGAATTATCAATTTGCACAAGAAGCCAACGAAGATTTGATAAGAAGAGAAGAAAACGCACGATTGAGAGTGACGACACAAGCTCGCCAACTACAAAATGAAGTAAATGAATTTCAGCGCAAGCTCGAAAACAACGCTTTTTTGAGTCGTGAAAGAGCCGAACGCGAACAAACACGTTTGATGCAACAACAGCAAAGTTTGCAAGAGTTGGAATCTCGCTTGATGCAAGAATTATTTACTGAACAACAACGAGTAAACGAGCAATTGCGCGATACGATTACTAATTTCTTAGCTGAATTCAATAAAATAGCGCAGTATGAAATTATATTCAGCAATACTGGACACGATAATATTCTGCACGCACACAAAAGCTACGATATTACTCGCGAAGTGATTGATGAATTGAACAGGAGATTTTCAAGAAGATAGTTTTTTATAATGCTATAACAAAAAGCCCCAATCATTTTGATTGAGGCTTTTTTATATTATGCTTCTACATCAACAAAAGTTGTTTCTTAACTTCCTCTTTCACTTTTTCGCCCTCTAAAATTTCGAGCAATGCAAGCGCAAAATCAAATGTAAATCCGGGACCGCGACCAGTCGTGATATGACCATCAACAACAGCGGCTTCGGGAACGAAAGTTGCACCTTCGAGATATTGCTCAAATCCGGGATAAGCCGTAGCACGTTTGCCTTTCAAAATGCCAAGTCCGCCAAAAACCATCGGCGAAGCGCAAATTGCAGCAATGTGTTTGCCCGCATTGTGGAATTCCATAACTTTCGCTTTCAAACCATCGTGGTCGTTGAACGCAGTTGTTCCGCCGGGAAGCACAAGCATATCCACGCCGAAATCGGCTTGCTCGAAAAGCACATCGGCAATTACCGGAACGCGATGACTTCCCATCACTTCTTTTTTACCTGTAACCGAAACCGTTGTTACATCTACATTACCGCGACGCAAAATGTCGATTGTTGCCAATGCTTCGATTTCTTCAAAGCCATCAACCAAAAAAACGAGTACTTTTTTCATATCTTTTTTGTTTTGAATTGTCCACAAGTTTTCATTTTGGGCGAATTCAATTCGCCCCTACAAATTCGTGCTTTCGACCTTTCGCCCTTTCGTGCTTCTTCTATCTCAACCTAAAATTATAAGTAATTGTTCCTGACGACGCACTTCTACCTGCCGAAAATCTCGTTCTCCGCGCTGCATCAAGTGCTGCTCGTCTAGTTGCTTCATCTCCAATGTTTGTCGGAGTTCCTATTCTTGCGTCGGTAACATTTCCGTTTTCGTCCACGCGAATAGTAACGGTGATTGTTCCTTCCACGTTTCTATCGTGCGTTGGGCGAATAAGACTTCCAACGAGCGAACGACCATCGAGCGACCACGAATTTCCTTCCGACGAACCTTGTCCAACAGGATTTCCTTGTTGTCCTTCACCTGCGTCCATTCCGCTTCCATCATTTTGACCTGTTCCGAATACATTTCCAAGTGCGCTCGCTCTATCGGCTGCTTCTTGTCGACGTCTTTCCTCCTCTTGCCGACGAGCTTCTGCTTGTCGCTGTTCCTCTTGTCGTCGTTGTTCTGCCAAACGTTCTTCCTCGCGCCGACGGCGTTCAACTTCCTCTTGCTCTCGCCGTCTGCGTTCCTCCTCTTGTCGAGCAATTGCAAGTGATTCATCTACTTGCGTGAGCATATCCTCTTGCACTTCTTGCTGTGTCGGCGTTGTTGGTTGTATCGGTGTCGGCTCTGAAATTGGTTGTTGCGGAGTGGTAACATTGGTTACCGGATTTTGTCCACCTGCTACAAACACATCGCCGAAACTGACAACAATTCCTTCCTCCTCAGGTTTTTCTATTCTCGGCATCAAGATGAGAAAAAGCAAAAGAATAATGATTCCGCAGGAAACCGCAGAGCCGATTATGCCGTATAAATCGGACTTATACCAAATAAAAAATTTCAACTTTCTGTCGTTACGCATACTGATTTTTTATACAGTTTTTACCGCCTCAACGGTCGTGTGGCAATAACCAATCTTAATTGATGTCGATTTGCTATATCGAGCACTCGCACAACTTCCTTGTAAGCAACATTTTCGTCGGCGTGAAGCGCGATGTAGGTTGCTTCATCTTGTGCCACAATTGCCATAAGATGATTTTCGAGAAATTCGGGTGCAATTTGTTCGGGGCGCGCATTGCCCAACGCCACAAAATAGTTTCCGTGTTCGTCAATAGAAACTTTCGCCACGACAGGCGTCGAAGTTCTCGCCGAACTTTGCGGTAGATTTATTCGTATATCATTGGGCGACGACATCGTTGAAGCAATGACAAAAAAGAGAAGTAACAGAAATACAATATCTGTCATCGCTGCCATCGAAAATGCCGTTTCCGCTTTATTTTGTTTTTTTAAAGCCATATTTTGTTGAATTTTGAATTTTGAATTCTAAATTTTGAATTCCAAGTTTTAGACTTTGATTTCGATTTTGCCCCAAAATTAAGTTCAAAATCGATAATTCAAAATTCAAAATTCAAAATTCAAAATTTCCCCAAAATTTTATTTTACCGGTTCATTTAAAATATCCATAAATTCCATTGTTTTCGCTTCCAAGTCGCGAACAACCGATGCTACGCGCGAAACAAGGTAATTATAGGCAAAATAAGCCATAATTCCGACAACTAGTCCGCCAACCGTCGTTACCATTGCTTGATACAAACCGCCCGAAAGTTGGTCGAGTTGAATACTGCCATCAGAACTTTCTGCCATTCTGAAAAATGTCAAAATCATACCTGTAACCGTTCCGAGAAATCCAACCATCGGTGCACCGCCCGCAATGGAAGCCATAATTACAAAGCCTTTTTCTAACTTGGCAACTTCCAGATTTCCAACGTTTTCAATTGCTGTTTGAACATCATTGAGCGGACTTCCCAAGCGATTGATACCTTTTTCAATCATACGCGCCGAAGGTGTATTTGCCTCACGACAAAGTTTGACCGCCGATTCCATTTTTCCATCGTAAATGTAGTCTTTGATGCGGTTCATAAACGTGTTGTCCTCTTTCGACGCCTGTTTGAGCGTAACAAGACGTTCGATAAACAGATAAATGGCAAAAGCCAGCATAAAAGCCAGCACAAGCATTATCGGACCGCCGTATTTAGCCATTTCCCACAGTCTAATTTGTTGTTCTACTGCTGCCTCGTGATAAAAATCGGGCGCAATTTGCAAAATGTGCATTAAGTTCATATCTTAATAATTATTTGTTTATGAGTTTATTTTGTTTATAAATTTATTCAAATCGTTTTATTTTAACGCATCTTTGTATCGTTTTATTGTGTTTTCAAGTCCGAAATAAAGTGCATCGGCAATAAGCGCGTGTCCGATTGACACTTCATCGAGCCAAGAAATGTTTTGACGCAAAAATGCCAAATTTTCAAGACTTAAATCGTGTCCTGCGTTCAATCCCAAGCTCAAATCTCGTGCCAATTTTGCGGCTTCGATAAAAGGCGCGATGGCTTTTTCGCGATTTTTTGCATAATTTACGGCATAAGGCTCGGTATAAAGTTCTACACGGTCAGTTCCGCAATGTTTGGCGTATTCAATATTTTTCAAATCTGTATCTACAAAAATCGAAACGCGAATGTTGTGTTCGTGAAATCGCTCAACTGTTTTTTTCAAAAAATCTTGATTTTTCACCGTATTCCAACCTGCATTTGAAGTAATGGCTTCGGGCGGGTCGGGAACGAGCGTAACTTGTTCGGGTTTTACGCTAATAACCAGATTGATAAAATTGTCGGAAGGATAACCTTCGATGTTAAATTCGGTCGTAACAAGCGGTCGCAATTCGCGAACATCAGCGTAGCGAATATGTCGCTCGTCGGGTCGCGGATGAACAGTAATTCCTTCTGCACCAAAACATTCGCAATCGAGTGCTACTTTTGCTACATTCGGCACATTTCCTCCGCGCGCATTGCGCAAAGTTGCAATTTTATTTATATTGACGCTTAATTTTGTCATAAATTTTCCTGCGAATTTTAATTTTCTTGTATCAAAGATGCCGGCATAATGCGATGAATATAAACTATGTTGTCGGAAACAGTGTAGATAATTGACATTTTTTTATAATTTAGCCTGCGAATATTACTGCCGTATTTTTGCAACGATGGCAAAAATTCTATCTGATATACTTCCGCGTATTTCTCAAGGCTGTACAGTATTTCGAGTATATCGTTATAATGCTGTACTGCTGTCAAAGGTGCGCTGTAAGCAAGATAAATATGGTCGATATAATTGTTAAACTCAACTTCGGCTTCGGGCAAAATGATTACTTCGTACATTTGTCTTAACTGTGTTTAAAACCGTGTTGTGCAGCAAGTTTTCGCATATCTACACCGTAGAGTTCGCTCAATCTATTCCACCCATTATCAACAACTTCGCTTAAAGGTTTGCCTATCAAATTTTCTTTTGAACAAGTTGTTGCTTGTTTTTCCATTGTTGCTTCCATAATTTTTCACTTAATTTCGTCATAAAAAATCCTCGAAACTTTTGTCTATTCAATTTTCATTTCGTTTCTTTGTACAAAAATCGAATTTCAAGCACAAAAGTAATTTAATTTTTTGAATGATTTACAACAAACCGTTTTTAGTTTTGTTTTTTTGTGCAGAAACGATTTAAATTCACAGAATTACAAAATTACAAAGCACGAAAAATTTTGTAATTCTGTAATTCTGTAAAAATAAAACAAAATGAAAATAGCCATTTTCGGAAATACTTACAACAACGCAATTGCTTCGCATATCGAAACGATAATCAATCATTTGAAAGATAAAGGCATAAATTTTTTATTGCACGAAAGTTTGCGTTCGTTTTGCAATTATTCGGATATTGAACTTATCGGCAACGGCAATTTTTCGGCAGATTTGGCATTGAGTATCGGTGGCGATGGAACATTTTTGAACACGGCTTCGCAAGTGGGTGCGAAACAAATTCCGATTTTGGGAATAAATATCGGTCGGCTCGGATTTTTAGCGGATGTATCGGATAATGAAATTCTTGCGGCGTTAGACAGTGTTCTTGCGTACGATTATATCACAGAGGAACGAACTTTGTTGCACGTGCAAACTTCTGACAACGAGCAACTTGATTATCCGTTTGCTTTGAACGAAGTTGCTATTCTCAAGCAAGATTCGATGATAAGCATCAACACGAGCGTAAACGGCGAGGTAGTTCATACCTATCAGGCAGACGGTTTACTCGTTTCAACTCCCACAGGTTCAACGGCTTACTCGCTGAGTGTCGGTGCGCCGATTGTTGTTCCGCAGGCGCAAAGTTTTATTCTTTCGCCCGTTGCGTCGCACAGTTTGAACGTTCGTCCGCTGATAATTCCCGATAGTTGGGATATTGAATTGGAAATTTTCAGCCGAAGCAATTCGTATCTGCTTGCCGTTGATGGTCGCTCCAAAGTGCTGAACGACAGGACAAAGCTCCGAATTACAAAAGCCGATTACACAATAAAAATCGTGAAACAAAAAGATTATACGTTTTTCGATACGCTGAAAAATAAATTAATGTGGGGAGCGATAAATTATAAGTAAATTATGAATTTTGAATTCTAAATTTTGAATTAACAGGAATTAAATTCAAAATTTAGAATTCAAAATTCAAAATTCATTGAATATGAAAATAGTTTTTATGGGAACACCCGATTTTGCGGTGGAAAGTTTGAAAATTTTAGTAGAAAATAATTACAATGTGGTCGGCGTTGTTACGATGCCCGACAAACCTGCCGGTCGCGGACATAAAATTCAGTTCTCGCCCGTGAAAAAATATGCGTTGGAACATAATATTCCGCTTCTGCAACCCGAAAAATTGAAAGATGAGGAATTTTTGGCAGAACTTCGCGCTTTGGAAGCCGATTTGCAAATTGTGGTCGCTTTCCGAATGTTGCCCGAAGCGGTTTGGAATATGCCGAAACACGGCACTTTCAATCTGCACGCCTCGCTGCTTCCGCAATATCGCGGTGCTGCGCCGATAAATTGGGCGATTGTCAACGGCGAAAAAGAAACAGGCGCAACCACTTTTTTCCTCACGCACGAAATTGACACCGGAAAAATTATTTTGCAGGAAAAAATCCCGATTTCCGAAACAGATAATGTCGAAATCGTTCACGACCGCCTGATGAAAATGGGCGCAAATTTGGTCAAACGAACGGTTGATTTAATTATTTCAGGCAAAGCGAATGCCATTGAACAAGAAAGATTTATCACTTCGGAAACAGAACTGAAATCCGCACCGAAAATTTTCAAAGAAACCTGCGAAATCGACTTAAACAAAAGCGTTGAGGAAGTCTATAATTTTGTTCGCGGAATGAGTCCGTATCCTTGCGCGTGGCTGAATATTCAATTTCCCAATCAAACGGAAAGTATGATTTTGAAAATTTTTGAAGCCGAAAAAGAATTTGAAAAACACAATTTATCCATCGGAACAGTTGTAAGCGACGGAAAAAAACAGGCGAAAATTGCCTTGAAAGATGGTTTTTTGGTTTTGAAATCGGTGCAAACTTCGGGAAAAAAACGAATGGAAATCGGCGAATTGTTGAGAGGAATGAAATAAAGAGTGTAGAGTATCAGAGTGTAGAGTGTAGTTTTGCCAAGTTTGGTGAGAAACAAAAAATCTCGTATTTTTGCAATGTAAATTTTAAGTATAAATGTATGACAACAGCAACAAAACAAATAAGAAAGCAAATAGATTGGCAGTTTCCGAACGAAAACGAAACGACTACAATAGAGGATTTTAGAGAAATGGTCAGAAATAGCGAAAATGCTCCGCATATTTCTTTCGAGGAATTTTATGATGTTACGGAAAAATGGTTAAGCAAATAAAACCGAGCAGGCAGCCAAAACCGAGAAAGATAACAATTTCGACAGAATTTATTATCAATTTAGCACGAATTAAAGATTATGGTGAGGAATTGTTTGGAAAAACCGTGAGCGACAAGTTTGTGAAAGAAATCAGACAAAAAGTTGTGCTTTTAAGCTGCTAATCCCAAAAATCGTTTTGCAGAAAGTACCGAAAAGAAAACTTACCGAAATATTATTCACAAAAGTTATTGCATTTTATACTCTGTAACCGCATTAGAGATTGATGTGATTGATATTTATCACTCGGCGAAAAATCCCACTACGATTCTCGAAATAGCGCATAAACGACAAGAGTATTTGTAAGTATTGCTTTTTTCAATGTTTTACAAAACAAAAAAGGCAGCTAAATCACGCGCTAATTTAACTTCCTTTTTTAAAACTACCTGCAATACTCCTCAACCTATCAAGGACTATACGTAAAATATGATACAATAGCAGCTATCACCACTATAACTTGAATGACTAAATAAATCGCCACTCCGTACACAACAATTTTTGTAAGTTTCTTAAAAAATTTACTTTCACTCATATTTAGAATCATTTAAAATAGGCAAACAAAGTGCTATACCGCAACACGAATTTAGCAGATTGTAACTATACTATTTTTTTTCCATTTCCCTCCAAGGGTTATCAGAATCAGAGCTTAAGCGAGGTATCAGACAAACAAAAGCAGATGAAACAGTAAAAAGTCCTCTCCCAAACCCATCGCATATAGTTTCCCACGCTCTGCCATGAACTCCAGCGCAATACTCGTCTGTCGTGCGAACAATACAGTCATTATAAGCATGCCACCACAGATTGAGGTTGTCACGCCATCTACTTCCAGCAATATCAATGATATCAATAGGCTTCATTTCCTCCATCAGTTCAAGGAAGACAGTTCCATTGATTTCGTCGAAGCGAATATCTGCAGCAAAACCCACTGTCTCACCTGTTGATGACATCATTACATAAGACAGTGTGTTTGGATTGTCTATGTGCGGAGTTGCAATTGCTGTAAAGCTATCTCCTAAGCCTGTTGTGGCTCTTATTGTTGTTGAGTTATCAATATCCCAACCATCTCTTACTGCAATATTTCTTGTGGATAGACGGTCAAATTCAAAGTCCGGAACTGTAAATTCGGGACAAAGTCCGTAATACACATCCACAGACTCGAAAGTTACAACTACTCCCAAACTATTTGCTATTTCAGCAAAAATGTCTTTATGCGAGCAGGTAATTGTTGTCTCCAGCTCGTTCGTATTCAGTTGAATACTCTCATTATCACAAGCCAAAAATCCAAAAGCCACAAGGGCAAATACCAAAATAAAATTTTTTCTTTTCATTTTTGTTTAATTTTACAAAGTTATTGATAATAATTTGATTCTGCAAATAATTTTTGTATGCGCGTCTAAAAATTATTTACACTTGCAAAAATAAAACACTTACTATTAAGCTCTTATTCAAAAATGAATAACTTTAATTCAAAAACAAATAAAATATACAAAAATAAGATTTAACTTTGCAGAAAAAAACATTTCAGTTATGGAAATCGGAACTAAAATACGAAAATTGAGAGAAGATAAAAAGCTGTCACAAAACGAATTGGCTCTGGAATTGGGCATTTCTCAAACAACCCTTCACAACATCGAAATCGGCGCATCGCAAAAAATCAATTTTCTGCTAATGGACAAAATAAGCCGAATTTTTGATAAAGACCTTGATTATTTTTTGGAAAATAACACAGTTAATATTAATGTAAAAGAAAACAAGGGACAAGTTAGTTATAGAAATGGTACCATTAATAACAATTATCCCGAATTTCTTTTGGAGGAATTGAAAAATCTCCTTATTGCCAAAGACGAACAGATTGCTTTGCTGAAAAATGCGCTTGAAAAGAAATAGGTTATTCTTCAGCAAATTTTTCATAAAATTCCTCCGTAGGAGGAAAATATGAATAACCCCGAACATCGTTCGGGGCAAAACAAAATCACGTACAACCAAACTCCGCAGGAGTTCAACCCACTTCGGGGTTGAGATTGTGAGGCTTTTTGCTTCCCCGAATTACATTCGGGGTTATTCAAATTTAGCCCCATTCGGGGCAACCGTTTTGAGAATATTTAAATAAACTCTTATTTAATTCAGTATTTTCGACAAAACAAATCGACACAAATGAATTCCATTAGTTTATCAGAACTCACTCAAAAAATTCAAGAAGCAATCGCTCTGAATTTCGGAAAACCGCTTTGGATTCGGGCGGAAATAAGCGAACTGCGCGAAAACGCGAAAAAATCTAACTCGCAAATTTGGCGAGAAATAAAAAACTCGTATTTTTGCAATGTAATTTTATCTATAAAATATGGCAACAACGATAGTAAATAAATCAATAAATTGGCAACTTCCTCCAACTGATGATGAAAAAATAAGCGTGGAGGAATATCGAGCAATGGTAAGAAAAGCCGAAAATTCGGGTTATATGTCTTACGAAACGCATCGTCAAAAATTCAACGCGTGGTTTAATGAAATTTCAAAAGAAAGAACACCTCAAAACGCTTAAAATTTCAACGGATTATCACGAACATTTGAAAGATGTAGCGTGGTATGGCGTTGAAATGTTCGGCGAGCGTGTGAGTCGGGAATTTATTGCAAAAATTGAGGCAAAAGTTGCTCGTTTGCCGTTTATGCCTGATGCCAACCCCAAAAATCGCTTTGTTGAAAGCACGGAGCAGAAAATTTATCGAAATATTATTGTTGAAAAATATATCATTTTGTATGCCGTTACAAAATCAACAATTTATGTGATTGATATTATTCATTCTGCGAAAAATCCGACCGCAATTCTCGATGCTACGAGCAAGCGACAAGAATATTTGTAAATATTTCAATGAACTCAATCTCACTATCCGAACTCACCGTCAAAATTCAAGAAGCAATCGCTCTGAATTTCGGAAAACCGCTTTGGATTCGGGCGGAAATAAGCGAACTGCGCGAAAACGCAGGACATTGCTATATGGAATTGGTCGAAAAATCGGAAAATTCCGACACTTTGCTTGCCAAATGTCGCGCCACTTGTTGGGCTTCGACTTTTCGGATGCTGAAACCGTATTTTGAAAACACAACAGGGCAAAATCTCACTGTCGGATTGAAAATTCTTGTTGCCGTAACGGTTGAGTTTCACGGTGTTTATGGTTTGAGTTTGAACGTTCGCGACATTGACCCTGTTTTTACGGTGGGCGAAATGGCGGCTCGCCGTTTGCAAATTATTCGCCAATTGGAAGCCGACGGAATTGCCGAGATGAACAAGCAGTTGGAAATTCCTGTTCCCGCGCAACGTATTGCGGTTATTGCTTCGGCGACTTCGGCTGGTTACGACGATTTTTGCAATCAACTTACTAATAATCAGTTTGATTATGTTTTTTACAAAAAACTTTTTCCTGCTGTGATGCAAGGCGAAGCAACCGAAAAATCGGTTATTTCGGCTTTGGAAAAAATTTACGAACAAGCGGAGTTGTTCGATGCCGTTGTGATAATTCGCGGCGGTGGCGCAACTACCGACCTTGCCGCTTTCGATTCGTACGAATTGGCGTTGAATTGCGCGCAATTTCCGTTGCCGATTATTTCGGGAATTGGTCATCAGCGCGATGTTTCCATTCTCGACACAATTTCTCACACGAGCGTAAAAACGCCGACCGCCGTTGCCGAATTTTTCATTTCAAATCTGCAATCGGCAGAAAATCAAGCGACTGAAATCTTTTCTGACATTCAATATTTGATAAAAAATCGTTTGGAAAATGAATATCGAAATCTTGATAATGCGCAGTTGCGAGTAAAACACGCGTTGAAAAACAAGGTTACAAAACGAGCTTTTGCACTCGAAAATCAAAAACGGCGACTACATTCGGCTTTGCGTATGCAGTTTGTAAAACAGCAAAATAAATTGAATTTACTCGAAAAAAATATCGAAACTTATTCGCCTGCATTTCTGCTTCAACACGGTTACACGATTACAACTTTGAACGGAAAAAAACTCGCTTCGGCAAAAAATCTGAAAAAAGGCAATAAGTTGAGAACGTATTTTGCAGATGGTTGTGTGGCTTCAACTACGAATTAAGCGAATTTTGACGAATTGTGCCAACATTTACAACGCCAACTATGAAATAATCTTGAAAATCTGCGTTTTTAATCTGCGTCGTCTGCGTGCTATTCCCAACTTTTCAATTCCGCATAAAGCCGTTGTATCGGCAAACCCATAATATTGTAAAATGAGCCTTCAATGTGTTCAGCACCGATATATCCAATCCATTCTTGAATGCCGTACGCACCGGCTTTGTCGTACGGGCGAAAATTTTCAACGTAAAATTCAATTTCTTCTTGCGTAAGTTCTGCAAAACGAACACGCGAAACATCGAAAAATATTTTTCGTTTCGCTTTCGTCGTGATGCAAACGCCTGTGATGACTTCGTGCGTTTTTCCCGAAAGTTCAGTCAGCATTTTTACCGCTTCTACCCTATCACGCGGTTTTTCCAACACGCGATTTTCGAGCCAAACAATCGTATCGGCAGTAATTAGCATTGTATTTTCAACCAACGAATAAGCATTCGCCTTTTTTTCAGCTAAATAACACGGAATTTCTGCACCCGAAAGCGTGTCGGGAAAATTCTCCTCAACATCAATCGTTTGCACTTCAAAAGGAATGTTCAAACCGCGCAATAATTCCTGCCTGCGCGGTGATTGCGAGGCTAAGATAATCCGATATTTTGAAATATTTGAAAGCATAAAGATATTGTCGGAATCAGGATTTGCAGGATTATTTGATTAGCAGGATTAAAAATCAAGAAAATTCTTTAATCCCAAAAATCCTGATTCAGACCAAATAATAAAAAATGAAACAATAAAAAACTCCAATCACCATCACAATTTTTGATAACAAAGATGCTTGACGAAAATCGACAGGCGTTTCTGCCTTGAAAATCAGATAGATTAGCGCAATAAGCGGTAAAATCACACCGAAAATTATGTATCGAACGCTCAACATTCCGTCAAAAGGAATATACAAATTTCCGACAAGAAATAAAACAATGATTGTGAGCGAAATAAGCGCGTATAAAAAAAACTTGGTATTTTTTATTCCCCATTTTATCGGCATTGTTCGGCATTCCATTTCGCGGTCGCCTCGCTCGTCCTCCATATCTTTAATTATTTCGCGAATCCACGTCAGCACGAATGCAAACAGCGCAAAACCGCCAATCCAAGTATAAATATTGTACGGAATTGGCGTGTAAAAAATCAAGTCGCCAAACTTATTTTGCAAAAAAACAACTTCCGAAATCGCAACCACAAGCACCGACAACGCCGCGCAAAACGAAACCACAAGATTTCCAACCAAAAACTGCCGTTTGTAGTTCGACGAATAAAACCAAAGCAAGCCCGGAATGACAACAAAAATGAACGCGAGCGTGTAGTTTCGCGCCAAAAACGACAACAGCAATCCGCACACAACGCCGACAGCAGTCAGAATTTGATAAAAACGCATCACAGTATTTTTATCAATTTTTTGCCCGACAATCACTTTTCCGGGACGATTGATTGCATCAATTTTTGTGTCGAAATAATCGTTCAAAACATATCCGCCGGCAGCGATAAAAACAGTTGCCATTATCAGCAACAACAAATTCATTCCTCCCGAAAGCGGCTCAAAATCATTGACTTGTAAAATCGGAGCAACAATCGCCCAATACATCAAAAATTGCATCACGGCAAGAAAAACCAGATTGGGAATGCGAATGAGTTTAAAATAAGGCACGAAAGGGCGAAAGCACGAAAGGGCGAAAGCATTTTCTTGTATTTCTTTTTCCGTTCGTGCTTTCGTGCTTTCGTGCTTTCGTGCTGTGTTATCTTTTGTGTGTGTCATAAATATCTTCGCTAATAAGTTCGTATATTTCTGCTAAATCTCGTTTGTTTTTCAGGAGTTTAAGGTGTTTTTTTATGATGTTTTGGTCGTTGCGAACAGCCGGTCCTGTTTGTGCTTCGCGCGGACTGAGTGTTTTAATTTTTTCAGTCGTTTCGTTTATCAACGGCAATAAAACCTCAAAATCAACGCCTGCATCTTGCACCAATTCCGAGCCGATTGTGTACAAATGATTCACAAAATTGCAGACAAAAACGGCTGATAAATGCAGTTTTTTTCGGTCGGCAGAGTTTATAAAATGCAATTTTTCGGTCAGAATTTTTGCAATTTCATAAATTTTATTGTGGGAAAATTCGTTGTTTCCTTCAATAAATATTGGGATTTCGGCAAAATTTACCGCTTTGTGCTTCGAGAACGTTTGAAGCGGATAAAGCACGCCGTAATTTTCAGTAAAACCGCCGAAAATTTCCATTTCCGTACTTCCCGAAGTGTGAATGTGTAAAGCATTCGGTCGGTTTATCTTTGAAATCAAATCGGGTAACGCGCTATCGCTCACCGAGTAGAGATAAGTATCGGCATCGTGGCACAACTCCGAAATATGCGTTGTATATTGCACACCGATTTTTTCAGCCAAAAATTGCGCCGCAATTTCCGTTCGACTGAAAATCTGGCAAATTTTAACGCCTTTCTCATTCAAAGCCGTTGCTAAATGACTTGCCACGTTTCCTGCACCGAGTAAAACTAATTTCATTCAGCAAATTTATTTTCCAAAAACTGTAATTCGCTTCTAATAAATGCCTGCAAACACTCTCTAACGTCGTTTTCTGTTTGCTCCTCTGCAAGTGAGAAGTGGCTTTCCTCTTTCTCGATTAATCCAAAAAACTTTTTGACAAGTTTCGGTCTTTCGTAAAAAATTTCCCATTCGTTGTCGTCAATTGCATCAATCGATAATTCAGTTCCATTATCCTTATTTTCAATTTCAAACGAAGGCGAATGATGAATATCGCTTTCTTGGGCAGTTTCCATTTTTGCCAAATAATCTGCCCAAGGAATTTTTTCAAACATTTCCATAACTTTGTCTTTTTCAACATCGCCAAATTCAATCATATCCAACTTGAATGGGTCGTAAAATCCAATCGAAAAATTCATATTTTAAATAATTTAGTTGTAAATAGTTCGTTTTTATTTAAATCTTAAATAATTACACTCCAAAAACTGCACTCTATACTCTAAAAAATCAACCCTTTCCTTTCTTTACACCGAAAACCATAATTGCACCTGCAATAATGAGTAAAGCGGGCCAAATAAAATTCGACCATTGACTTGTGAGTTTGACAATGTCGCTCATTCGGAGCAAAAGTCCGACCAAAAGCAAAATCCAACCGACACTTTTTGTGCGGTAACAAATCAGAAAAATGATGCCCATAAAAATCGGATAATTTCGTACATCGTACAAAATGTTAGCGATATTCGCAGGAACAATGTCTAATTGTTTCAGTAAGAACAAAATACCGAACAACAGTAAGGTAATTCCCCAAGCCAAACGACTGTCTTTTTTCATTTTTTATAAAATTACGCGTGATAAAATCAATGCCAAAAGAAGGATTATGACAAAAACTACATAAATTGTTTTTGGCGGTTGCTTTTTATGTTTTTTCCGTTTTTTCATTGTTTGTTTTTTAAACGTCATACTGAACTTGTTTCAGTATCTCCCAATAGACGAGATTCTTGGTAAACCAAGCGAACAAGTTCGAGCGGCGGGTCAAGCCCGCAATGACGTGAAATTCAAAATTTAGAATTCAAAATTCAAAATTTCTCACTGTGAATTTTCTCGTATGCAAGTTTTTCCTCGTTGTACGGCTTGCGTTCCTCCTCCGCATATCCGATAGCAACAACGTTCAGCACAGCGTAATTTTGCGGAATATCGAGCAAAGCACGAATGTAATTTTCTGCCAAAACGCCGTCTTCTTTTTCACGGCTTCGCACTTGCACCCAGCAACTTCCCAGTCCCAAATCGTGCGCTTGAAGTTGAATAATCAGCGCAGCAATCGAAGCATCTTCAATCCAAACATCGCTTTTTTCGGTGTCGGCAATCACAACAATTCCGAGCGGCGCATTTTCCAGCAATTTGCTTCCGTGCGGGCGACATTCAGCAAGTTTTTGCAACATTTCCTTGTCTTGCACCACGATAAATTCCCAAGGATTACGACTTTTCGAAGCCGGCGACATCAAGGCTGAGGTCGTTATTTTCCGTATTTTTTCGGCTTCGACCGCTTTCGGTAAATATTTCCGAATGCTTCGGCGAGTTTTTAATAGTTCAAAAAAGTTTTCCATAAATATAAACCCCTAAATCCCCTGAAGGGGACTTTCAGACTATCTGATGTTTTTTTATTTTTATTTGTTTTAATTTCAAGTTTTGCACTTTCGTGCTTTTTTGCACAACCTCAAAGTCCCCTTCAGGGGATTTAGGGGTATTTCAAAATTTCCCTCATTTCGTCAAACGAAATACTGATTTCGGTATGTCCGAAAACAAACGGCGCAATTTCATACGGATTGAAAACGTAATTTATCGCTTCATTTGCAATGAAAAAATTTCCGTTCGGGCGGATATTTTCAGTCCAAAAAATTTCCTCTAAATCCTCAATAGAGTTGATTTCGGGATTTTCGGCGATAATTTTTTGCTTCATTATTTTCGTTAAAACCGCTTCGTAATCGCCAAAAAACAAATTTTCCTCTAAAATCAAATCGCCGTTTCTCAAATCGAAATTCAAGAAAGTGCGCGTTGATAAACCGTGCGCTCCGCCCATATAAACATATAAATCAATGCCATACGAAAAAACATACTCGTCGCTCAGTACCACAAAAGTTTCCAGCAAAAAATCATTATTGAACGCATAGCCGATTTCCTCAGAAATTTCTCTACTGAAAAACGGCAAGTTGTTATTTTTGTACTCCTCGCTCAAACCGGCAGCGAAACGAGGTAGCAATCCTCGGTTTGAAAATTGCACATAATTAAACCCGAAAACCGCTTCGACAATCTGATTTCTGACATTTTCTAAAATGTTCGCATTGTGGAATTTAATAGGAAGTTCGACCTGCATATTTACAGTCAAAACGCCTTTTGTTTTATCATCTGTCAAAAAGAATTTTTGTTCAAATCTCCGTGTTTCGGTGCGCATCGTGCCGGTTTCTGTTGGGCGACAAGAATACGCCATCGCCAAAATTCCAACAACAAAAAACAAGTGGATAAAATTTCTGTTCATATTTTTTGACTTTAAGTTTATGGTACAAATGTACGATTTTTTTTTCAAAAGAAAACTGCCGAAAAACGAAAGTTTCTCGGCAGAATGAACTACTACTATTAAGAAGTATGATGATTATGCAACCATTTCTTGCCTGACGGTGTTAAAAAATAGACTAAAAACACCGCACAAGGTATTCCGATAAGTGCAAACACGAATAATGCTTCCATTATTTATCCTCCTTTATTTTATTTGTTAATACTAATCCTAAAATCAAAGCCAACAAAGCAACCAAAAAACCTATGCCGTAAATGAAAAATTTGTTCTCGCCAAAATCTCTGAATAAAGACGATATAACAACGCCTGTTAAAATATATTTGGATATATCTATTAAGTAGTTACCAAGTTTTTTCTGCCACATAAGATTTTGCTTTTATTCCACTCCGCAAAAATACAAAATAATTTTCGATAATTGGATTCTTTCCAAAAAATTCACTTCCATCTCACTTTTTTTTGCTTCTCGAAAGTCATTATATATAAATTGATTAGCGGAAGCAAAATATCCAAAACGGGCAAAAGAAAATAATATCTGCGTTTGTCGTACAGTCGCGCTGTTTTGTTTATCACAATCAGTTGAGCCGTGAGGCGCGCCAAAAACAGGAAAATTGCGGTTGCGAGCGTGATTAAACTTCCGAAAACGATTGCGAGAATGAGCGAAAGATAAAACAATCCACGCGTAAAAGGCTCGGCAAAGAGGCGCATTTTTGTAATTTCTCGGTATCGCACCGAACTTGAAAGATGACGCATTTTTTGATAATACCAATCTTTAAATCGTTTTTTCGGTTCGGAAAGCGTAACACTTTCTTTCGAGATTTCGACAGCAGTGTTTTGCGTCGTACTTCCTTTATTTACAAGCAAATCGTCGTCGCCCGAAAGAATATCCAAATTGGAACTAAAACCTTTCAATTTGAAAAAAAACTCCTTGCGGTAAGCCAAATTCCGCCCAACGCCCATATACGGTTTTCCTGCGACAGCCATTCCGAGATATTGCATCGCAATAAAAAGTGTGTCGTACGTTATCAGCCGATTGAGAAATCCGTTTTTCGGCAAATATGCGCCGTAAGCCAGCACAAAGTCGGTTTCAGAGTTGAAATTTCGCACCATTTGCGCCATCCAATTTTCACTTTCGGGATAACAATCGGCATCGGTAAAGAGCAAAATATCGTGTTTCGCCGCCTTAATTCCGAGCGTAATCGCCAATTTTTTCGTGCTGATATTTTTTGTGCCGTGCGGAACAAATGTCGTTCGTAAATTCGGATATTTTTCCTTGAATTGGTCTAAAATCGTGTTTGTTTCGTCTGACGAGGCATCGTTGATAACAATTACTTCAAATTCGGGATAATTTTGCTCAAGCACTTTGGGCAAAAAATCGCGCAAATTTTCCTCCTCGTCTTTCGCAGCAATAATCACGGAAATCGGCGGTTTGGCAGTGGAAAAACTGATTTTATTCTTTTTTATGCGTTGATTTTGACGCAAAATTCCGCCAAGATAACGCACATAATAATAGAGTTGATGCGCAAACGCAACAAATAATACTGCAAAAGCAATCAATTCAATCCACAAAAATTGGAAGTTAAATAAGTTCATTTTAGTTGTCAGTTACCAGTTGTCAGTTATCAGAAATTAGTTGTCAGTTGTCAGATACTTTGCTCTGAAAACTGACAACTAATTTCTGACAACTTAAAAATCCTCATTTGTATATGCTTTCGGCAAACTTCTCATATTATATTGCGAAGCCATTGTTTCGCCGTATGCGCCTGCCGAACGCAAAGCGATAATATCGCCTCGCTTAGTTTTGTTGAGCGAATAGGATTTCGCAAAAACATCTGCCGATTCACATACAGGACCAACCACATCGTATTTTTCCTCCGCTTCGTCGGAAGTCAAATTTTCGATTCGATGATAGGCTTGATACAAAGTCGGACGAATTAAATCGTTAAATCCGGCATCGAGAATGGCAAATTGCTTTGTCGTGCCTTGTTTTATGTACAGCACGCGCGAAATCAAACTTCCGCATTGCCCAACAATCGAGCGACCGAGTTCAAAATGAAGCGTTTGATACGGGCGCAATTTCAATTTCGTGCGAAAAATATTGAAATACGTGTCGAAATCGGGTATCGGAAAATGATTTGGATGTTCGTAATCAATGCCAAGTCCGCCGCCAACATTTATATGTTCGAGCGCGATACGGCGATTGTCAAAATAATCCTGAATTTCGTTTATACGCACGCAAAGTCCTTGAAATGAGGTCATATCGGTAATTTGCGAACCTATATGAAAATGAATTCCAACGAGTTTCACGTTCGGAAGCGAGGGAAAAAGCTCAAGCACGCTGTCGAGTTCCGACATATTAATTCCGAATTTATTCTCGGTCAATCCTGTTGTAATATAATGGTGCGTGTGCGCATTCACATTCGGATTTATTCGCAAAGCGACTTGCGCCGTTTTATTTTTCTTACCTGCCAACTCGTTGATAATTTCGAGTTCGGGCATCGATTCCACGTTGAAACAGAATATGTTATGGTCTAATCCGAGATTGATTTCCCAATCATTTTTCCCGACACCTGCAAAAACAATTTTATCGGGCGAAATTCCGCTGTCAATCGCAAGTTGTACCTCGCCGCCGCTCACACAATCAGCACCAAAACTCGCATTTTTTATTTCTTTCAAAATTGCAGGATTATTGTTTGCTTTCAGCGCGTAATGAATGTGAAAATTGTGCGTGTCGGCGTGTCGGCGCACTTCGCCGACAGTTTTTTGCAACACCTCTAAATCGTAATAATAAAAAGGTGTTTGTAGATTTTCAAATTTTTGGGTTGGGAATATTTTTGACATTTTTATTTTTGTGTTATTTCTTTTTTATTCATTCTTTTTGTCCCGTTAGGGATTTGATATTGGTAAAAAATGTATCATCATCAGAAACAGCGTGCCGTTAGGTACACAACGACATTTCGTCCCTACGGGACTTTTGCTGTGGTTTGTTTTGGTTTTTACCAATATTCTGTCCCTAACGGGACAACAATTCAGTACACTATTTTAGTATTCATTCTTTTACGTAATCTAATTATATTTGTTTGGTTTGTCCCGTTAGGGACTTGATATTGGTAAAAAAAACAACCAGCACACGGCTTTGTCCCGTAGGGACAAAATGTTATTCTGGATTTTTCAAAATATATCTTTCATCAAATTCAATTTCAAATATTTTCAATAATTCCAAATATTCTTCCGCAAAATTACGTTTTTTGTGATGTTCTTCTTGTTGCTGAATATATTTGGCTACGCTATCTATTTGAGATTTTCCATAAGAAAATGCACCGTAACCTTCTTGCCACGAAAATTTACCTCTGACGAAGTGTTTTTTGTTAATCCAAAGTGAGGAATTACCTTTAATATCTTGCATTAAATCCGACAGCGATTGTGTCGGTCGCATTCCGAACAAAATGTGAATATGGTCGGGCATTCCGCCGATTTGCAGCAATTTATGTCCGTTGTTGGCGATAATTCCCGAAATATATTTATACAATTCATCTTGCCATTGTTTTTGAATTAACGATAGGCGATTTTGAACTGCAAAAACAGCGTGAATGTGAATTTGTGTATATGTGTTTGCCATATTTTTATATTTTAGTTTCTTTTTATTGCGTACCTAACGGCACGCCGGCTCTGATGTTGATGAGTTTTCTACCAATATCTTGTCCCTAACGGGACAGCAGTTTCATTACGCTATTTAGTTTTCTTTTGGCAAGTTTATTTTTTATAAAACCAATCGTTTTTTGCATTTCATCTAATAATTGAGTTCCGTCTTTTTTCTTTTTTTCTTCATCTTTATTCCATTTTTCGTGTAAATCTTCTAATATTCTCAAAGAAATAGCCCAATAACGTTTGAAATATCTTAATTCAAACACAATAGTACTTTGATATGCTAATCTTATTTCATCACCACCTCGTGCTAGTTTATTTATCAGTTCGTGATATACATCAAACTCTTTCCAACGTCTTTCTTCTTTTTTTGAACTAAAATATTTTATCATTGTCCATAAGGCCAAAGCGATTGGCGTTACTATACTTATTATTATTGTCCAATTTATATTTTCCATATTAATAGTTGATTTTTAGTTCATAATTAACATATCACTAAAATAAATTCCCACTCAACGCTTGCAACGCCCTCACTTTATCCTCCGATTTTACCAAAAATGAAACATTATAATTACTTCCGCCGTACGAAATCATACGCACAGGAATTTCTTTGAGCGCATTCACAACTTTCGCTTGCAATCCGACATTTTCGTAGGGCATATCGCCCACAACACAAATAATCACCATATCGGTATCGACGGTAACTGTTCCGAACTTTTTCAAATCGTTCACAATTTCGTCTAAATGCTTCGCATTATCAATCGTAACCGAAACGCCAACTTCCGACGTTGTAACCATATCAATCGGCGTGCGATACGACTCAAAAACTTCAAAAACTTTGCGCAAAAATCCGTAAGCGAGCAACATTCTACCCGATTTTATTTTTATGGCAGTAATGTTGTCTTTCGCCGCAACAGCAACGATTTCTTTTTCACAAATTTTGTTTGAAATGAGCGTCCCTTCGGCTTCAGGCTGCATTGTGTTGAGCAAACGAACAGGAATATTATTCAGTTTCGCAGGCAAAATGCAAGTCGGGTGCAGAATTTTCGCACCGAAATACGCCAACTCCGCCGCTTCCTCAAAATGCAGTACGCGAACTGCTTGCGTACCTTCCACAATTCGCGGGTCGTTGTTGTGCATTCCGTCAATGTCAGTCCAAATCTGAATTTCCTTCGAATTAATCGCCGCGCCAATCAGCGAAGCCGTGTAGTCGCTTCCGCCGCGCTGCAAATTATCAACTTCACCGTAAAAATTCCGACAAATATAACCTTGCGTAATGTAAGTATTCGCGTCTGTGTGCTGTTCCAACTGCTTTTTCAAATGTTCGGCAATGTACGCGGTGTTTGGCTCGGCGTTTTTGTCGATGCGCATATATTCCAATGCAGGCAAAAGCGCATTTTTCACGCCTAACTCGTTCAAATACAAGTGAAACATCGCAGTCGAAAGCAATTCGCCTTGTGCCAGAATCGCCTTTTCCTCAAAAAGCGTGAAAACCGATTTTGAAAAAGCGCGGATATAATCAAAATGAGATTTTATAATTTCCGTGCATTCTGATTTGTTTTTTTCGGTCGCAAACAATTCGTCAATCGTGGTGCGGTATTTTTGTTCCAACGCATTGATTTTTTCCAATGCGCCCGACGTGTTGTTTTTGTAAAAATAATCGGAAATTTCTACCAAACTGTTTGTTGTTCCCGACATTGCCGAGAGGACAACAATTTTTTGCTCATCACTGCAAATTAACTTTGCGACATTTTTTATACGTGCGGCAGAGCCGATAGACGTTCCGCCAAATTTTAGTACTTTCATATATAAGCCCCTCCAAACCTCCCCACAGGGGAGGCTTCCAATTCTCTGATATTTTTTTACCTTTATTTAAAGCCTCTGCAATAAGCCTCCCTTGTGGGGAGGTTTGGAGGGGCTTGTTATTTTTTATCTATCTCTCCTCCCGAATAACGAGAAGTGAACGTAACGTCTTGGATTTTGCCTTAGGTCGATAAGTAGGCTGTCGGCACTCGAACTGACTTGCAAAAGTCCAATAGATAAGTCGTTTATACCACCCGCAGTTGTGCCAAAGCTTGCTATCGTATGGTCGAGCGATGAGAGTATTTTATTAATTTCGCCAACATCTATATTATCTATTATATTATCCACACTTTCGCCCACTTGCGTGAAATTGGCAATCATACGGTCGGTATTTGCGAGAATTTGCGGAACTTGATTTGTCATTAGGTTGTTTACTTTCGAAGTTGTTACAACCAAATTAGCTGTTGCTTTTTCTACCGATTCGAGTGTATTTTGCAAACTTTCACTTTCTAAAATGCCGCGAATCGACCGCAATAACGAATCGGCTTGATTTGAAAACTGTTCAATTTTCGGCAGCAAAACACTTGATAATTCTCCCATTAATCCGAGCGCAATTTGCGATGCTATCACATCATTCTCATCGTAAAAATCGCCTGTCCAGTCACCTGGCATTGGCTTTAACAACTGCAAAGCTCTTCCGCCAAGCAAACCGTCATCGTGCTTTTCTACAATAGTTCCTTTCGGCAAACGAACATCTCTCAATACAGAAAACCTTACCGTAAACGGTTTTTGTTGAGAAAAATCGTGTGTTATTCTATCAACTTGTCCTACTTTGTAACCTCTCACATACACAGGAGAGGAAACTACCAATCCGCCAATATGCTCGTACTGAACATAATAGCTGTATGTGGAGGAAAATATATTGATTCCTTTCAAAAAATTAAGTCCGAAGTACACCAAAAAAAGCGCACCGATAACGATAATTCCAAATTTCAATTCGCGTGAATATCTCATTTTTTGTAGTTTGTAAAGTGCAGAGTGTAGAGTGTAGTTGGCAAAATATCTGCACTCTACACTCTACAAACTACACTCTATTGATTTAACATTCTTTGTGCTTCTGCCACCGAAATTTTCCTGTCGCCAAGAAAAGCAACGATAAATGCACCGGGAAACTGCGTTTGCAATTCATTTCTTAATGCTTGTATTTCAGTGAAATTCGACGACCTGCCTGTTGTATATTTATACAAACCGTTTTCGTGGTGAAATTCAAAATTTTGAAGTCCTCTTAAATTTCTGTCGTTTGCTCTCAATATTGTTCTCGACGAAAAAATTTGCACTTTGAAAACAGGCGTTTGCGCAGCATTATTACTCTCATTAGCAACTGCCGAAGGTCTTGCCGAAGCAATTCCCGACCTTCTATCGTGTTCACGCTTGTAGGTGTCAAAGGCATCGCTAATAGCTTGCGCGAGTTGCCTTTGACCTCTTTCGGAGTGCAAAAAGCGTTCTTCTTCGAGATTGGAAATAAAACCTAATTCGATAAGCACCGCCGGAGTTGCCGAGTGAAGCAGCACAAGAAATTCACCCTCTTTCACGCCTCGGTTTACACGATTGAGGTCGTTTGTGAAATGATGCTGCACCATCGCGGCAAATTCGATGCTGTTATCGCGGTATCTGTTTTGCATAAATTCAAACATAATGAGCGACGAAGGGTCATTTGGATTAAAGCCTTCGTATCTTGTTTCGTGGTCGTCTTCGAGCAAAATAACAGCATTTTCGCGCATAACCGATTCGCGAGTGGACTGCGTTCTCGAAGTTCCGAGTACAAAAGTTTCCGTTCCTACCGCATTGCGATTTGTAGCGGAATTGGAATGAATGGAAATGAACAAATTAGCACGATTTTGGTTAGCAACTCTGGCACGGTCCATTAACGGCACAAATGTATCGTCTTTTCGCGTATAAATTACTCTCACATCGGGATGATTTTTTTCGATAAGCGCACCAAGTTTCAGCGAAACGGCAAGATTTATGTTTTTTTCCTGTGAAATTGCACCAACTGCGCCCGGGTCACGACCGCCGTGTCCGGCATCAAGTACAAGAACAAAATTGTGTTGAGCAAGCAAATTGCTTGCCAAAAACAAAAAAATATACAAAACCGAAAAATATCGTTTACTTATCATCGAAATTGTTGGTTTAAAGTTTAAAAATTTCAGCTACAAAAGTAAGATTTAATGTGCAAATGTGCAAATTTAGTGCCAAAAGGTGTAAAATCGTAGTGCTAAGAATCTGTTTAAATTTGAAACACAATTCTTGGCGAGCCAAGCGAACAAGTTCGAGCGGACACAATAGATTTTTGCTGATTGATTTTTAGTTTAAAAAACAGCAAAAGCTGTTTTTACAGAACACAAAAGGCAAGTTTAAAAATCTGCTACTGTAAACTTCAAATAATATCGACAGATATTATTTTCAATTCTAAAAAAGAATTTTTCTATCTAAACTATTGTGTCTACTGTGTTTCAAATATCAAAACAAATTCTTTGAAAAAATTTAAACAGATTCTATCTAATCATCAGAGCGGCAACCCAATAAAATCAGGTTGCCGCTCAAATTTTTATGAAACATCATAATGAATGTTTCTATGCCAGCAAAGTCATTTTTTTTCTCTTTCTTTTGAGCATTACAGTTGCTGCATGTATCATCGCAATCGCAAGAAGTGTCAGTAATCCACCACCAATAGGAGCATCATTACGATTCGGGTCATTATCATGAGTACCACCCGTCCCTACATCAATACCACCACCGCTCGGAGGAGCTCCAAAAGGCGTTATCGTGCCAAAACCGGTAATGCGCTCGTAAGATACATCACTCGGAAGACGATTGTCGACCGGTGAAGAAGAAGAACCAAAAGACTGCTCAGTGCCAAACGGATTACCAAAACCGCCGCCATCAAAAGCTTGAACGGTTCCTGTCGATAACAACAACAGGCTTGTAAATATGATTGAAAATATAACTCGATTTTTCATTATGTTTGTTAGTTTAAATTGTCTGAACTTATTTTTATTACTCACCTGTTTTAATTACCTGATAAATTTAACTGTTCTGTTACCTATAGAAAGCAAGTAAACACCGGCAGGCAAAGAAGAGATATTAATCCGCTCCTCAGGAACATTCGTGATTGGCTGCTGAATATGCAACACACCGGAAATGCCGTGAATACGTGCTTCTGAGTAAAGCAAAGCAGCATTTAAGTCGGTTATCACTAAATCACCACCAAAACTGAATGCTTGCCAGTCTTCGGCAAATGTGGTATTGTCGATGTTCGTAGGTTGTGCCGTAAAGCGCACTTCAAAACGGTCAGGATTATCTCCCGGATTCAAAACAAACCAATAACTGTTGTTCGCACGCAAGTCTTGCAAGAATGCGCCGGTTTGTCTGTCGAATAGTTCAACTACTTCTGTTGCAAAATTCTCTGCACCTTCTACTGTTAAAAGCATTGACATGCTCTCTGCCGCAGGACTTACCGAAAGCATTGCCAAAGGAGCTGTGAAAGGAAGAGCATTTTGCTGTAAAATTTGACGACTGCGGTTTGTACCGTATAAATGGAACATCTGATTGCTGGCATTTGTTAGAGCAACAACATCTAAATTATCGGCGTTCACATCTGCATTCTCGTGCAATCTTACACTTGTACGACTGAAAACGAAAGTATTTTCGCAATCGGGAGAAAGTGTGAAATTCAATACACTGTTCTGTCCTGACCTTGCAGAGCGAGACAAAGGATTTACAACCGTATTAGCCACAGCAGGAATACCGCCGGTATGTACTTGGAAACGAGTACCAATAACTACATTTTCCGAGACCGTATTTTCACGGTATGCGCCCACCATGAAAACACCCATTGCTTGAATATCGGGAATGTTTTGAGGAACGCTGCCCGTTACATAATCCCAAATAGGATGTGTCTCGTAAGCAGTAGCTCCGTGATGATAAATAAACATAAAAGGCATATAAGTTGCATTCAAAGGACTAGACGGGTCAATACCCATCAAATATTCGGCAATGCCTTGTCCGTTAAGACCGGAAGTAAAGGAATTACCCACAACCCAATTCTGAGTTTGAGGAAGTCCGACTTGAACCGTTTGGTTTAATAGGTTCTGACTACGAACAACACTGCCATCGAGTTGAAAACCCATACTTGGAAACGGCATACCGTTGAAAACAAATTTATCTATGTCGTGATTCTCGCCTGCTGTTATCTTCAACATGCCGTAAACATCTTGGTTGGTTCCGCCTGCTCGTTGAAGACGAATTAAGTGTCCTGTTCCGGGAGTCATTGTCTCACCTGCACTTATCAAGTACTGATTGGAGTTAATAATCACGCCATCTTCCGATTCGTTACCGTAAGGAAAACGGAAACTGTTTGTAGCTGCATCAATTAGCGGACGGCGAATCCAGTTGCCCGCGAAATAACCCGCACGCATACTATTAAAAGGCGGTGCAAAAGGCATCAGCATAGTAGCAGCCAAACCACTGTTAGCCGCAGGCTCGCGAAACTCGCGTACGCGCTTCTCCATATGAATGCGACTGATATTAAATGGTCCTCCTTCTGTTACCGCACGCAAAGAGGCGGTGTAAATGTACTGATTGCTGCCTCTTGTTACAAGGTCGGAAGCCAAATAAAGCAGGCCATTCGTCGCAACAAAAGTATTTACATCAAACCCCATAGTGGGAGTAACAAAAATAGTGTCAACAGTGCTTGAGAATACAGTGGGAAACGCAATATAATTCGCTACGCGGTCGAATGTTAGAGGATTGGTAGAACTGATGTAGCGCCTCCTACCGGGAATACTGACAGTGTCAGAAAATTCGATTATACCTATGTTCGTCGTAATACCGCGCATCATACTACGGTCTGACCAATCAGTATTTGTAACCGCAAACACATTACCGGTAGCATCATGAAAAAAACTGCCGGTTAATCTTATTCCAGTAACATTACCAGGTATAACGATGTTCACGGCAACATTTCCTGCCGGATTACCTACAGGGTCTGCCATTAACATGTCACCGAAAACATTAAGTTGTCTAGTGTTCATTTCACCGATGTTCACAAAGCGTACACCATCTGTACTCAGCACTTGTCCGAAAACAAATGCATAATTGCATAAAGACAAAAAAATAATTAATAGCGTCTTATTTTTCATATTTATTTATAAATTAAAATTTAGATTCATAATAATATACCACCCTCCTCGCCTATCGTGCCTGTCAATTATTACAATAGAAAACAAAGAAAAATGTTTTGATAAAAAAATGAAAATATCTTTGCTGATGCATCAGACAATCACAAAAAACAATCTCTAAATGTGAATTGTCCAAATACTGTTGACAAAAACGGTGCAAAGGTACAACATTTTTTTATACCGGCAAAAAAATATGAGAAAAACTTTTTAGAATCTGTTTGAATTTTATTTTCAAAATCCCCTTAGTAGCCTTGAAATCCTCTCTAACTCTCCCTTATTTTCAAAAAACTAATAAGGGAATAAGGGAGGTACAAGGAGCGACAAAGTTCTACTAAGGGAATTTTTGTGAAAAATTTAAACAGGCTCTAAACAAATTGATTTTTTTGATTGACCGTGATTTTCAAAAATCATTTCGTCCAAAAAGCAAAAATAAAAAATGAAACGTGCCGTTAGGCACAGAATATTGGTAGAAAAAAACAAATCAAAAAAACGGCGTGCCGTAGGTACGCGACATTTTAAAACACAAACATCATTGCGTACCTACGGCACGCCAAAACTGCTGAATAGCTTTTTTACCAATATCACGCCTCTACGAGGCTAGAATCTGTTTAAATTTGAAACACAATTCTTTGAAAAATTTTAAACAGGCTCTTAATATAAACCAAAAACTGCATTTGTAAAAATAATTGTACCTTTGCAAGCATAACAAATCGAGTGCGAGTGTTACATCTCAATACAAACATTTCAAAAAAAATGAATTCATTCCTCCATCGCCTTGCCGACACATTCTATACACAATATGGCGCGGAAATAAGCCGATTTACTTTCGTGTTTCCCAATCGTCGTGCAAGCTTGTTTTTTCAGCGTTATTTGTCAGAATTTGTTGACAAACCGCTTTTTTCGCCCGAAATAATGACGATAAACGAATGTTTTCTATCGGCTTCCGACTTTCGGCAAGCCGACCGGCTCAATTTGCTTTTCCGTTTATACAATATATACAGGGAAATTAGGAAAAATGCCGAAAGTTTTGATAATTTCGTTTTTTGGGGCGAAATGCTGTTGAACGATTTTGACGATGTGGATAAACATCGCGTGAATGCGAAACAAATTTTTACCAATATCACAGAATTAAAAGAAATTGATTTGATTTTCAATGCTTTTTCGGAAAACCAAATCAAGGCAATTCGTGAATTTTGGAAAAATTTTGACCCAATGCCGGCAGGAAAAACACAGCAGGATTTTGTTTCGACTTGGAAAATTCTGTTGCCTTTGTACGAACGCTTTCGTGATTCGCTGTTGGCGGAAAATTTGGCAACCGAAGGAATGATTTTTCGGAGCGTTGCCGACCGATTGAAGCAAAAAGAAACAATCGTACAATGGGAAAACAAACAATTTGTGTTTGTCGGTTTCAACGCGCTGAATCCTTGTGAGAGAACTTTATTTTCCGAATTACAAAAACTGCAACAGGCTGATTTTTATTGGGATTACGAAGCAGACGAATTGCGCGATAACGAAAATCAGGCTTCGCGCTTTTATGCCGAAAATGTCCAAATTTTCCCATCGAAACACGAAATTGAGCCGATTGTCGAATCGCTTCACGAAAAGGAAATTGAACTGATTGCCATTCCGTCGGAAACCGGACAGGCAAAACAGGTTTATTCCATTCTGAATGAGCTTTTTCCGCCCGAAAATCAAACCAAAAACTGGATAAACACAAGCGTTGTGCTTCCCGACGAGAATTTGCTTGTTCCGTTGCTTCATTCGCTTCCCGAACAGATTGAAAAAGTGAATGTTACAATGGGATTTCCGCTGAAAGCAACGCCTGTTTCGGGTTTGGTGGAACATATTTTTGAACTGCAAAAACGCAAGCGCGCGTCGGAAAACGGTGCTTCGTTTTATTTTCAAACGGTTTTGAATATTCTCAATCATCAATATATTGCGTTACTTTGCGAGAAAGAAACGGCTTTTCTCTCGAAAAAAATTGCGCAAAATAATTGGATTTACATTGACGAAAAGGAATTTGCAGAAAATAAATTGCTGTCGGTAATTTTCACGGCGCAAACCGAAACCGCCTCTTTCCTGCCCTATTTGCTTGCGATTTTGCGCCAACTACAAAACGGCTGGGAACAAATTCAGGGCGAGAAAAAAAACTTTCGCCTCGAACTCGATTTTTTGTACCAATATTATATTACGCTCAATCGGATGGCGGATATTGTGAGTGCAAAACCTGCCGAATTGGAAATGTCGCTCGATACGCTGATGCGCCTCATTCGGCAACTCACGGCGGGAATTTCGATTCCGTTTGTTGGCGAGCCGCTCGATGGTTTGCAAATAATGGGAACGCTCGAAACGCGCGGTTTAGACTTTGAAAATCTGATAATTACGTCGTTCAACGAAGGTGTTTTTCCGAAGCGAAGTCCGCAAAATAGTTTTATTCCGTACAACCTTCGCCGAGCGTTCGATTTGCCAACAACCGAACATCAAGACGCGCTTTCGGCGTACAATTTTTATCGGCTTATTCATCGCGCGAAGCGGATTCTTTTCCTTTACGATTCGCGCACGGAAGGTGTTCAAAGCGGTGAAGTGAGCCGATTCGCACATCAATTGCATTATCATTACGGCGTGAAAATCAATCGAAAATCTGTCAGTTTCGACATTGCTTTTGAGTCGCCAAAAGTTTTACAAATTGATAAAAACGAAGCCGTTTTAGAAAAATTAGAACGATTTTTTGCTTCCGACGAAAACGCTAAATCGCTCTCGGCGAGTGCGATAAACACTTATATTGATTGTCCGTTGCAATTTTATCTTACGCGCGTGGAGGAAATGCGCGAAACCGACGAAGTGAAAGAAACTGTTGAGGACAGTATGTTTGGTACGATTTTTCACGGCGCAATGGAATTTCTTTACGAGCCGTACAAAGGGCAACTAATGCAAACTGAGGATTTTGACGCGCTGGTAAAAAATACGCTTCGGATTGACAAGGAAATTTCGCGCGCATTTTCCGTGCATTATTTCAAACGAAAAGACGAAAAAATTGTTCCGCTCGAAGGAAATAATCTGCTCATTGCGCGCGTGATTCGGAAATTTATTTTGCAAATTCTCCGCACCGACAAACGTTACGCGCCATTTCGCTACATCGGTTCGGAAAATCGCTGTCATATTCGCTACCCGATTTTCGGCAGCGCAAAACAAGTGAATATCAAAGGTTTTATCGACCGCATTGACGAAAAAAACGGACAAGTGCGCATTCTCGATTATAAAACAGGAAGCGGATTGCTCGATTTCAAAAGTTTTGGCGAAGTGTTTGAACATAACAACGACAAACGTCCAAAATACGTTTTGCAAACTTTTTTGTATGGGGTTTTGTTTAAAGAGGACGAAAAAACGCAGAAACTTGCAGAGCGAAAAATTATCACGCCCGGCATTTATTATATGCGCGATGTGTTCAAAGACGATTTTGAAACACAACTGCATTACAAATCGAAAGAAAAAGGTATTGACGAGTTTATCAGCGATTTTTCGATTTACGAAACGGAATTTCGCGAGTATCTGACAACTTGCCTCGAAAATATTTTCAATCCCGAAATTCCTTTTGTGCAGAGCGAAAGTACAAAACCGTGTCAATATTGTTCGTATCGGGGAATTTGTGGGAGATGAAACAAAGTTTTCGTCTTGTCGAATTTACACGACAAGATTGTAATTTATGAACTTCTTTGTCCAATCCGCCAGAAATACAGGAATATTCAACAAATTTCCGTCTTTTCGTAAATTGTTGAAAGAAAATCGAATACGCAAATTCGGCGAATACAAATCGTTATAAACAGTCAAACTTTTCCCTGCTACGCTGTGCGCCGATTTTACCTCTATCGGAATAATATCAAGCGAATTTTGCAACAAAAAATCCACTTCGGCTTTTCCTTCGGAAGTCCAATAACGCAAAGGAACATCAAATTGAGGCATTAGAGATTGTAAAACGTAGTTTTCCGTCATCGCACCTTTAAATTCAATATACAAAGGACTTTCATTTACAATAATTTCGGGCGGAAGTTTTGCCAAACGGCGCAATAATCCAACATCTGAAACGTAGAGTTTAAACGCCGACAAATCGTCATACGCGCTCAAAGGCAATGCAGGTTTGGCGTTGGCAAAAACGCGATAGACCAAGCCTGCGTGTTGTAGCCATAGCAAAGCATCTTCATATTCTCGCGCCCTTGCGCCCGTTTTTACAAGTTTGTACAAAAATTTACGGTTTTCTCGCGAAAGTTGCGAGGGCAAAGATTGCCAAATTGCCGTAATTTTTGGAATATCTTTCGTTGAAGCGTGCTTTGAAAAATCCTGCGAATAAGCATTCAGAATTTCCTGCAAATCTTCTTCTACTTTTTCTACGCCTTTGTTATCTAAAAAATTGGAAATTACTTTTGGCATTCCGCCTGTCAGTTGATATTTTCGAAATTCTTCCGACAAACGATTAAAAATAATCAAAGGAATTTCCTGTAAATCGTTTTTTTTATCTAAAAAATTGAATAAATCGGGCGCGTCAGCGAGCAAAAATTCGCTGAATGAAACGGGAAACATCGGCAAAAAACTGACTTTTCCAACAGGAAACGAATCGCCTTTCGACATAGACACACCAAGCAACGAGCCTGCGGAAACGATTACGTATTCGGGTGCATTTTCGCAAAAATACTTCAAACTGTTTAACGCAGCGTTACATTCCTGAATTTCATCAAAAATAATCAGCGTTTTCTCGGGCAGAATGGGCGAATAAGTATATAATTGCAGTTGCCCAAGCAGTCGTTCGGGATTTTTTGTTTTTTCAAACTCGTTTTTCAGTTCTTTTGTTTCGTCAAAATTGAAATAAGCCGTATGTTCAAAATACCGCTCGCCAAAGGTTTGCAACACCCACGTTTTGCCAATCTGACGTGCGCCCTGCAAAATAAGCGGTTTTCGGTCGGCAGATGTTTTCCAAGCCGCCAATTTTTCGATAATACTTCTTTCTAATTTCATAAAAATCACACATTATATTCGGATTATGTGATAAAAATCACATTTTAGGAACGAAACTCGCGCAAAGGTAGTGATTTTTCCCGAGAAAACAACCTGAGTAACAAAACAAATCATAGTATAAAAACCTCGTATCTTTGCAAAGTAGCAAAAAATGATTCGATTTTTGCTACTTTGCAAAGATACGAGGTTTTGTTTTATTCTGTCTGCTGTTACTCAGGTTGTTTTGTTGTGAAATCAGGTAAAAATCAGGTTTTTTTCACGAACAATTTGTTTTGTTTTCACATTAATTCTGTAATTTTGTAATTTTGCAAAAAAACAAACATATGAACATCAGAAAAGCAACGCCAAACGATGCTCACGCTATTTGCGAGATTTACAATTATTATGTCGAAAATACGGTTGCAACTTTTGAAACCGCGCCAATTTCGGAAAACGAAGGAGAGCAGCGAATAAACAACGCTATCAGTTCGGGACATTTATTTTACGTTGGCAAAGTTGACGGAAAAATTATCGGTTTTTATTGTACGCGAGTTTGGAATCCGCGCTCGGCATACGAAACTACGGCGGAAGAAAGTATTTTTTTACACAAAGACGAAACGGGCAAAAATTACGGAACGCAATTGTTTGAACATCTGTTGAAAAACATCAAGAAAACCAACATTCATACGTTGATTGGCTCTATTTGTCTGTCGAATGAAAGCAGTATTCGTCTGCACGAAAAATTCGGTTTCAAACAAGTTTCTCATATGAAAGAAGTTGGGCGGAAATTCGACCAATGGCTGGATATTGGACATTGGCAATTGATAGTTTCTAATTGAATTTCCTCAAAAAATTCCGCTCGTTTTTTATTCGGCTGAGTGCAATTTTTGCGGCTTTTTGTTGCGATTCTTTTTTGCTGCTTCCTTTTGCTTCGCAAATTTTTTGGTCTTGAATTTTGAGGCAAGTACGGAAAGTGTGCCGGTTTTTCACAACAACATCATCGAGCAAAACAAATTCCATTTTCAACTGATGTTTTTGACACCATTCGAGCAATTTTGATTTGAAATTTATTTCACTTTCTATAATCTCATTCCAATCCAGCACATCGCGAAAAATCCGTTTTTCAACAAAAGTTTTGCATTTTCTATATCCGAAATCCAAATAAATTGCGCCGAAAAGTGCTTCGAGCGCATTTCCATAGATATTGGCATTCGCATTTTGGTTTACATAGCGCGAAGCAACAACAATTTTTGCCAGTCCAATATTTTTTGAGATTTGGTTGAGCGATTCGCGACTCACAATTTTTGCGCGAGTAGCCGTGAGAAAACCCTCGTTCGCATTTTGAAAACGCTTGTAAAGAATATCCGTAATCACGGAATTTAAGATGGCATCGCCCAAAAACTCGAGCCGTTCGTTGCTCAGCATTTTTCCGTTTTTCGTTTTCATCGGAACGGATTTGTGGCGAATGGCAAGTTGATAATACTCGATATTATCGGGAAAAAAACCTAAAATGTCGCGAAAAAGCAAATAAGGCTCTTTCTTTGCATTCGAAATGAGCCTTATTCTATGTAAAATTTGTTTTATCACTTTACTTCACATATTTTCTAAAAATGACACAAGCGTTGTGTCCGCCGAAGCCGAATGTATTTGACAAAGCGGTATTTACAACGCGTTTTTGCGCTTTATTGAAAGTAAAATTCAAGTCGTAATCAATTTCGGGGTCTTGGTCGTCATCGTCGTGATTGATAGTTGGCGGCACAATATCGTTTGCCACTGCCAACACCGAAAAAATGGCTTCCACCGCGCCGGCTGCACCGAGAAGATGTCCGGTCATTGACTTTGTCGCGCTGATATTCAGTTTATATGCGTGTTCGCCGAAAACTTCTTTTATTGCGCTTGCTTCCGAAATATCGCCAACAGGCGTCGAAGTGCCGTGAACATTGATATAATCAATGTCTGCCGGCTGAATTTCGGCATTTTTCAACGCTCGTTGCATTACCAATTTCGCGCCCAATCCTTCGGGGTGCGAAGCGGTGATGTGATAAGCATCGGCAGACATTCCGCTTCCGATAATTTCGCAGATAATGTTTGCACCGCGTGCTTTGGCGTGTTCCAATTCCTCCAATATCAAACAGCCTGCGCCTTCGCCCATTACAAATCCGTCGCGACTTTTGCTGAATGGTCGAGATGCGCCTTTCGGGTCGTCGTTGCGCGTAGAAAGTGCGTGCATTGCGTTAAATCCGCCAACTCCGCCCGGCGTAATTGCCGCTTCTGCGCCGCCTGCCAAAATGATGTTGGCTTGTCCTAAACGAATATAATTGTAAGCATCGATTATCGCGTTGGTTGCCGATGCACAGGCAGAAGTTGTTGAATAGTTCGGCCCGCGAAATCCGTATATAATCGAAATTTGTCCCGCAGCAATATCCGAAATCATTTTCGGGATGAAAAACGGATTGAATTTTGGACCCATTTCCGGATTTGCGTAATAATATCCAACTTCTTGTTCAAAAGTCAAGATACCGCCAATTCCGGCAGCCATAATCACACCAACTTCGTCTTTGTCAATTTTGTTCAAGTCCATTCCGCTATGTTCAACTGCTTCTTTGGCAGATGCAATAGCGTATTGCGCGTATATATCAAGTTTGCGAGCCTCTTTTCGGTCGAAATATTCGTTCGAGTCGAAATTTTTCACTTCGCAAGCAAATTGTGTTTTGAATTTAGATGCATCAAAATGCGTAATCGGTCCTGCTCCGCTCACTCCATTTACAATATTTTCCCAAGTTTGGGGAATATTATTTCCTAATGGAGTAACCGCACCTAAACCTGTTACTACTACTCTTTTTAATTCCATAAAAATAATCAAAAAGTGATTGATGAAACCCACAAAAAACCAAAACTCCAAGCATTGCGCTTTTGAGTTTTGATTTTTTTAAAAGTTTCCGATTTTGAAATAATTATTTTTGCAAAGCCACTTCAAGGTGCTTGATAGCATCGCCTACGGTCGAGATTTTTTCTGCCTCTTCATCCGGAATAGAAAGACCGAATTCTTTTTCGAGTTCCATAATCAACTCTACCGTATCCAACGAATCTGCTCCCAAGTCATTGGTAAAACTTGCCTCAAGTGTTACTTCTGATTCGTCAACACCTAATTTATCAACGATAATCGCTTTTACTTTATCTGCAACTTCTGACATAATCTTGTTTTTTAAGTTTGTAAATAAAATTAGTTTTAATTTTGCGCTGCAAAGTAACGCATTTTTTTTGACTTAACCTCGCTTTTTGGCAAAAAAAAATCATTTTTCTGCACATTTTTTTTTGATTTGTGCAAAAAACCTGTGTAAATTAAGGTTTTAAGGCGAAAAAAATAAATGCTGTTTTTTCTTATGAAAAATAAATCCGTGCAGAAAATGTTATCTTTGTCGAGAATTTGGCTGATAAATTGATAGGTTTATTTTGTCGATAAACTCATAAACCAATCAACCCACAAACAAAAACAATGCTTAAAAACTTCATTTCCGCAAAAATACGCGAACATTTCGCTTTCGAGCCGACTGCCGAACAAGAGCAATTAATTGCGCAGTTGGGCGATTTTTTGGTTTCGACCGTGCGCGAAAAGTTGTTTTTGCTCAAAGGTTACGCCGGAACGGGAAAAACGAGCATTGTCAGCGCGTTGGTGCGCGCACTGAACGAACTCGGACAAAAAACCGTGCTTCTCGCGCCGACAGGTCGCGCGGCGAAAGTACTTTCTGCCTATTCGGGCGTTTCGGCTTTTACTGTTCATAAGAAAATTTATCGCCAAAAATCAATGGCTGAATTTCAATTTCAGCTAGCTGATAATTTGCACAAAAACACTTTGTTTATTGTCGATGAGGCTTCGATGATTGCAAGTTCGGGATTTGACACCACTTTCGGGTCGGGAAATTTGCTCGACGATTTGATACAATATATTTATAATGGCGATGAATGTTCGCTTTTGCTTCTCGGCGATACGGCGCAACTTCCACCTGTGATGCAACCGACAAGTCCTGCGCTCGAACCGAATATTTTAGCCGGTTACGGATTGAAAGTGAGCGAATTTACTTTGACGCACGTTGTTCGTCAAGCGTTGGAAAGCGGAATTTTACAAAATGCAACAATGCTTCGCGAGGAAATTTCGCAGGAAAATACGCGACAATTTCCGCGTTTCACTATTTCGGGATTTTCGGATATTATTCGGCTCAACGGCGCGGATTTGATTGACGAAATTCAGCGCGCGTACAACGAACTTGGCGAACAGGAAACGATTGTGGTAACGCGCTCCAACAAACGTGCAAACTTATATAATAATGGTATTCGCAGTCGCGTGCTAATGAAAGAGGACGAATTGACCAACGGCGATTTGCTGATGGTTACGAAAAATAATTATTTTTGGAATAAGCCGTACAAAGAAATTGATTTTATTGCCAACGGCGATATTTTGGAAGTGCGCCGAGTGCGCCGATACACGGAAATGTACGGATTTCGTTTTGCCGACCTCACGCTTCGGTCGCTCGATTACGATTGGGAAATTGACGCGCGCGTTTGGCTGGATATTTTACAGTCCGATTCGCCTGCGCACGCCAACGAGTTGAGCCAGAGGCTTTTCTCTGCCGTTGCTGAGGATTATCCCGAAATTACTAACAAAAGGCTTTTGATAAAAACCATTCTCGAAAATGAATTTTACAACGCTTTGCAAGTAAAATTTGCCTACGCTGTAACTTGCCACAAAGCGCAAGGCGGTCAGTGGAAGCACGTTTTTATTGACCAAGGACAAATTTCCGGCGAGCAAATCAATACCGATTATTATCGCTGGCTTTACACGGCTTTGACACGCGCTACGGAAAAGGTTTTTTTAGTGAATTTTCGGGAGTGATGATTTTGTTTATCAAAAAATATTTTCGAAATCTTTGAAATTTATTATTTTGGTTGTTTCAATTTGCTTTATGGAGAGCAAATCCAAATCACCACTTATCAAAAAATCGGCAGAAGAATCCACTGCAAGCGACAAAAGAAAATTGTCTTTCGGGTCGCGGCAAATATTTATCTCTGTGCTTATTTCAACAAGTTTTGCCCTTTCGTCTAAAAGATTAATAAATTCGTCGGCTTTCGCCTGAGATATGTATTTTAGGAACTGGTAATAATGTATAGATTTGTCCTCACGCGTCATTGCGGGCTTGACCCGCCGCTCGAACTTGTTCGCTTGGTTTACCAAGAATCTTCTGTTAGTTTGGGATTCCGCGCTTGACGCGGAATGACGAAAACTGTAAAATATATGCATTATTACCAATTCCCAATTTCTCCAACCACTTATAAGTTTTAAAATGTTTCATCAGTCCAAAATACGACGTTATCTGTTCCTCTCTTTTCTCATTTCCTGCACCTGTAATAAGGTTATAGTCGGCTATCCAACCCTTTTCTCTCAGTAGCATATTGAAACTTTTCACCGTTCTTTTGGAAATATATCGCCTGTGCGGTTTGATGTACGCACCCAAGAAAGCAAAACCCTTGCTGTAATGTTGTAAATATTCTTTTTTAGGGTGAATACTCAAATCCAGTATCGTTTTCAGATAATGTTTAATGCGTTCTCTGTGTTCAATCAATCTTTTTTTCGATACATCTATCAGCAAAAAATCATCCACATACCTGCCGTAATAGCGAGCTTTCAGTTCACGTTTCACAAAATGGTCAAACTCGTTCAAATAAACATTCGCAAGTACTTGGCTCGTCAAGTTGCCGATAGGCAGTCCGAAGCCTTCGGGCATATGAAACAGGCTTTTACTTTTGGGAAGTTTTTTCCACTCGTCAAATCCCCCTTTTACCAAGCAGTTTTTCGACGGATTTTGCAGTATTATTTGTTTGCACAAATAAACAACTATATCCTTGTCGGGTTTGGTGTAGTATCTTTCCACAATTCCAAGCACTTGGTCAAGTAGAGTTTGACGGTTGATATGCATAAAAAAACCTTGAATATCAAGTTTCAGCACATAGCAGTCGCGCGTATAGTTCCGACTGCACGAACGCAAAAAATGCTCTGCCCGTTCAATCCCGAAAAACGTACCCTTACCTACACGACAACTATAACTATCATAAATAAACAAACGCTCAAAGAAAACATTAAGCCGATTCATCAAATAATGATGCACAACCCTATCACGAAAATCAGCGGCAAATATCTCCCTTACCACAGGTTGCGTCACCACAAAAGCAACCGAGCGTCCCGGCTGATAAGTCATCGTAGATATTTCGTCAAACAACGCTTCCAAATTCCTTTCCATATTAATTTCAAAGGCGAGCGCGTTTGTTGTGTTGCGTTTATTCCGCCTGCAATCATAATACGCTTCGTACAACTGTACTTTAAGCTCAAAATAATTTATTCTCTCCATTCTCACCTGTCCCATTTTGTCCCAAGTTCTCCCCCTTTGAGGGGGAGTTAGAGGGGGTTGAACGCTGCCATCCTGTAAGCTGTTTGCTGATGCTCTCCACCATTTCGTTAAACACCACAAAACGCTTCACTGGTAATATCTGCAAGTCTTTCGTTATACGAAAAAGCAAGCGCAGTCTTTCCACCCTGCGCCTGCCCAACCGCAATAATTCATAACGCTCATTCTTATTAGAATTCGCATCATAAATATTGATTAATAACTCAAGCGTATTATTATTAATCCGCTCGCCCAAAGTATGCCTAAAGCTCCGTTGCATCTTTTCTGTAAAACGGCAACTATGCAAATGCAAGTCATAGGCAATTTTATAAACGTTTAATTCACTGTATTCCGACATATTTTACTGTTTGTTTGTGTTTGTCGTCCCAAGCTGTCTCACTCTGTCCCAACCGTCCCATCCGTCCCATATTCCGGGCGTATGCCATACGCCCCTACTCCATCCCTACGTTGCACTTCCCAATCCTCCCCCTTAAAAACCCTTTTCCTATTCCTTCCCCCCTGTGGGGGAAGTCCCGAAGGGGAAGGGGGTCAGGAGTTAGAGGGGGTTACGTCCCATCAGTCCCACCGTAGGGGCAACCCTCGCGGTCAGCCCTTATCAAAAAAAAAGAAAGCACAGCATATTACCCAAAATGTATATTTCTGGACGCAGCGCACCGAGAAGCCGTTACCGACATTGTTCGCGTTGAAGTTCATCGTGCCATTACTGTTCACTTGTAAGTTCTGACCATTAGCGCCACTCATTCCGCTACTCCACCAGAAGCCCCAATTGCCCCAATTGTTCCAATTGCCATTGGTATTGCGGTTACCTGCAAGCGCTGTGAGCAAACCTAAATTTGTGAATCAAAGCCGATAAGACCAAACTCAAAGGCTATGACTATCTTTTTACAACTATCTTTTTCAGGTCACGAACATCGAGGTTCGGACGAAAAAAAACAGTGGTTTGCTGAAATATAGGCGCACACTTGGGTTAAAACGTCTTTAACCCAACTCCGGCTGAGTATACTGTGCTTTCAGTTTTTTTTAGTTTGCAGAGTGTAGTTTGCAGAGTGCAGAGTCACATCAGTCACACACATCAGTCACATCAGTCACATTTTTTTCTAAATGCACAGCAGGTGGGTTTTCTCTTTGTTTTTAGTTGTGTAGCAAACTCTGCACTCTGCACTCTGCACTCTACACTCTACACTCTACACTCTGCAAACTAAAAAAACTACACTCTAAAAAAACTCTTTTTTCAATTCATTCAAAAACATCATACATCCCATTGGCGTAGCGTTCGACAAGTCAAAGTTCCTAATCCTTTCCACTATCATCAACTCACTTGCCCCGGCAGTCCCATTAGCCCCATTTAGGAAGTTGGGTGTTATTGCCCCACCAGTCCCATCAGTCCCACTCGTCCCAAAAGCCTCCCCTTTGGCGGGAAGGTTTGGAGGAAGTTTCACCATCAACCCCGCTTTCCACTCCACAAACTTTTCCATATCAATCCCCTCTTTCAACACAAACACTTTCATCCTGTCCTCCAACGTCCCACTTGTCCCCAAGTCTCCCCTTTCTTCCCCCCTATGGGGGAAGTCCCGAAGGGGAAGGGGGTTGGGGAGATTTAGAGGGGGTTCGGATTCCCCGAGTTGTACAAGCACACTCTCCGGAAATCCAACACTCACCACCTCTTGCTTTACCGCTTTTACATACCTTTTGTTTGGGGTGTAGGTAGGTTTAAGTTTACATATTGCGTATGCACTTTGTTCGTACGCTTTCCAAAAACTACCCTCTTTAAAAAGATACAATTCATTCGGCGCACTATCCGCCAACAACCGTAATTTCTGTTCTATTGTCATATTATTATCTTTTTTCAGCAGGTTTATTTTCCGCAGGCTTACGCCGGCGGTTATTCACATTACGCCCTACGGACGTTATCCCATTGCACTTCTCAGTCCTCCCCCTTTGAGGGGGAGTTAGAGGGGGTTCTGCCCATTCGCCTTACCCATTTCCTACATTTTTTCTTTGCTTTAAAGCAAAGAAGGGCAGGCTTTGCCTGCCCTTTTCATCGTATCATTCGCCCACCGTAGGGGCAAACCTATGTGTTTGCCGTCTATGTGTGGTCGCCGTTTTCAGGGCAGACACGCAGGTCTGCCCCTACATACATCCGTCCCATTTGTCCCACTCGTCCCCAAGCCTCCCCTAATCCTTCCCCCATTCGGGGGAAGTCCCGAAGGAGAAGGGGTTTCCCCTCATTTTTTTCACCGCGGCGCGCTACCGCGCGCCTTAAAGAGACAAAGAGTCAAAGAGCAAACCTTCTATTCATTCTGGACGCAGCGCACCGAGAAGCCGAGACCGACACCGTCCGCGCCGAAGAACAGCGCGCCAATACTGCCCACTTGTAAGTACTGACCACTAGCGCCACTCACTCCGCTACTCCACCAGAAGCCCCAATCGCCCCAACCGAGCCAATTGCCATTGGTATTGCGGACACCTGCAAGCGCATATGGCGCACTATACCAGAAGCGACGAGCACTGGTGTTGTTGATAGGCAAAGCATTAAGCGCAGTCTGAAGACCTTGCATTTCGGCAGCAGTTGGTAAACTCCAACCCTCAGGACAAGCATTCTGAGCTGCACCCCAACCAAAATAAAGACCACGACCTCTATTAGCAGCAGTACCGTGTTGCCAAATACCATTAGTATTACCGCCGCCTGTCTGAGGAACTGTTAAAGTGCCTTGATTCAAATTCTCAACCATCCAACAACGCTCCACACCACCAATCGTGTACAAGTGAGTCAAATACGTGCCCGTACCAATCTGCATTGGAATAGCAACACCGTCCGCACCACAGCAAGCACAATCGCGAATATTCACACGACGGCTAACGCTAAAATGACTCGTACCGCAAGCACCACCCAAAGTAGTAATAAGCGCAGTAATGGTAACGTCGATACCCGAAGCACCCAAAGGAGTAGTCAAAAGAGCAGGGTTGAAAGTTACATTCACAAAATTACTGCCGATAGCAGTATTGGTAGCAGCAGGAACAAAGTTAACAACTGCATTGCCCGCAGGAGTAGCGCGATAATCAACCGAATAACTCCAAATAACATCTGTTATCGTAACACCACCTCCCAATGTACCGGCAAGCGTATAAGTGTGAGCTATGTTAAAGTTAGCACGGTTGGTCTGACGTTGTGCCAAAGTTGCACAATTACCGCCCTCGTTTTGGAATGCAATGTCAAAACAAGCTCTGCCCGTTACCGAGAAACTGCTCGTAGCATCTGTTCTGACAGTGATACCGCTTACAGCAGTAGCCAAAGGCTCGACAGGTATAGCGCCTATACTGCCGGCAAAATTTATC
>Ga0123355_10000782_pt1 | contig 43501 bp, 40 predicted proteins | sample TergutEmb28metaG_3_FD_89872 | JGI IMG/M metagenome (GOLD analysis project Ga0123355, IMG submission 89872) | Embiratermes neotenicus P1 segment gut microbial communities from Petit-Saut dam, French Guiana - Emb289 P1 | ecosystem: Host-associated > Arthropoda: Insects > Digestive system > Gut ...
ATTTGGTCAATGGCCTATTTGGGTTTTGATACAAATGGACAACCTTTTTTCCGGTTTTGTCAATAATGATAAACCTTTTCCGGTTTTGATGATACCGACAAAAGCGATTATTATGCTCGTTTGGTGATGGATATCGGATGGGATATACATAGTGCATTAAACTATGATGTATCCTAATCAGTCTCTCTTAACTCCTTCGCCCAATCAGCCAAGCCGTTACGCATAATTAGTTCCGCAGGAACCTCATTAATCCTTGCAACTTCACAAAATGTGGCCCAGTCTTCCTTTGTGATTGCAACCTCTACTTTAGTCATAAGCTTGTCGAAATGAGGGTTTTTAACAGCTCTAGCGAAATCTGCCTCTGTCAATTCTCTAATCATCTTACACTCTCCTCATTAACTCACTGCCTTTTTGCTTTATTTTCGTACGCTGATAGCTAAATAAAGTTTACCACAACCCACTGGGATTATGAAGGTATTATGAAGATATAGATTCAGTCCATGCAGAATTTAATGCGCATGGGTATTTTGTCCAAGCAACTCAAAAGCCGGCATATTTCATCAGTTCATCCTCCGAAACCCACCCGATTGTATCAATATAAATTTCAGCAATGTAATCCCACCCAAGGTATTCAACAGCGCGTTTTACGGTTGTATTCCTGGGCAGGATTATTTTTTTTACAGGCATTTGGCTTTTTTCTTTCGATTGCAGCGCCTTTACACATTCCCAATAAAGCAGCGGGGGCAGTTCAACATTCTTACGCCGGATATACACCCCGGCGCATAAAAGCGTGATATTCCAGGGGTAAAGTACCGCCTGCACCAGCCCAAGCCCAATGAGTATACCTCCAATAACCGGCCCGGCCCGCAGCAAAAGCCGGTTAGCCCGTAATATTCCCATGCGGTTCCCCAAAAACAGCTGCAAAAGCCGTCCGCCGTCCAGGGGCAAAACCGGCAGCAGATTAAACACGCACAGCACAATATTATACAAAAACACAGCCTGAAGAAACCCGGCATTTCCATAATAAAACCGGGCCGCCACCCATGCCCCAACTGCAATAAGGGCATTGGCGGCCGGCCCGGCCAGATACACAGCGTAGCGCTGCCACAGCTTTAACTTCTCCAAACCGCGTACCCAGGCGGCCATTCCCACTAGGTTAAGCTTAAACCCGCTAACCTGCCCGCCGTAAACCCGTACAAGGGCAATATGCGCAAACTCATGTGCCGCCAGCGACATAGCAGCAATTAACAAAATCACCATGTTAGGGGGGCAATTAGGTTGGCGCTTACCGGTAAGTCTACATAATTAATAGGGTCAATAAACTGCCCGTCCCTAAACAACCCAAAGTGTAAATGGGGCCCGGTAGAGCGCCCAGTGTTGCCGGAATACGCAACCCTTTCGCCCTGGTGCACCGTATCCCCAACACTAACCGCCACCCCGTTCAAATGTGCCATAAAACTTACATATCCGCCCGGGTGCTGCAACCGCAGAAATATGCCAAAACTGGGTGAGTTGCCAACCGCAAGCACCGTGCCGTCCTTTGGGGCCAGTACGGGCGTGCCTATAGGTGCTGCAATATCTATCCCGTCGTGAAACTCCCGGCGGCCGGTTACCGGGTTAATTCTTAAACCGCCGGGGGATGATATTATCCCGCATATGGGGTTAACCCATATGGGCGCAAGGTCATATTCCATTATTTCACCGTTTGATAAAACGGTTTCGTAACCGTTAAAAAACCACTCGTAACTTTCCAATATGCCGTATTCATAGGCTAATCCCACAGTCCCGGAGTAACCGGCGGCTCCGGGACTGTTTGGTTTGATACCTGGTCGTCTGCCGCCGGGGGGAGGTTTTGGTCTATGTTTTCGTAATACGTGTATGGGAAAGCCGTTTGCTCCAGGCCAATCTCCGGCATTTCGTCCGGAAAACCTGTGGTTGGGAAGAACTCGTCCGGTGCGATTGAGGTTTCTGTTTCCAGCCAGTTTTCGCCAAACTGCCTTACGTCCGCGATAAGTTCGTCCAGGGTTTGGGGCCCGCTTAATACCCGGCGCATCCCGTCTTGCAGCCCGCGGGCGGGTGCTATGTCTGTCAAGCTGGCAATAAGTACAAACACCATTATTATCCCGCATATAATGCACTGCATAATTAATGTTTCGGCGTGGGATACTGTGTCACCGGTTTCGCTGTCATATTGTTCGTGTTCATACCCAGAATGCCTGCTCCTTGGCGGTGTTACGCGCCTGTATGGTGTGCGGTTCATTGTCTCACCCCCGTATTTCAAACGAAACGACCATAATAAAGATATGCCTGTAAAAGGAAATTATGCATAATCGTGAGTTGGGCGGGTAAACTAATAAAAAAACCTGGAGGCGCACCATGAAAAAATGTGCTATGGTATTAATTTTGGCACTGGTCATCATCCCCCATTTGACAGTAAAAGCCGCTGATGTTACCTTGGAAACAGATATAGACGAAACCATCGGCATAGTAGAAGATTTTAGCGGCGGTTACCTATATATAGTAGGTGAAGCCCTAACATACGGCGGCCTGGACGATGTGACAGTACAGTTAGGCGACGCACCGGTTTACGACCTGCTAACAGGCCTGCCGGTATATGCAGGCAGTATAGAAGCAGGTATGGAAGTGCGCGTTGCCTATCTAATGCAGGAGGAGGACTATCCTCAGGCAGTGGCCATTTGGCTTAGCCCAAGCCACGAGGAAGCGGCGGTGTTTTCTACCGTTGTAAGCGATAACATCTACTACGGCCGGGATTATACGGTTTTCCTGTCTGCCGACGGGCGTTACCGCATCACACTTACGGCGGATACCTATATCTATATTCCCGGTTTCGGGGAAATAAGCCCGGAAGATATACAGCCGGGTCAGGAATTTTTTGTATGGGTAGATATGATTACGGCCAGTAGCCCCGCGCTGGTTTTCCCGGATAAGGTTGTGAGTATATGTCAGTTACGGCAATAATTACGGCAGGCGGCAGCGGCCTCAGGCTTGGGGGCGATATACCTAAGCAGTTTAGGTTTATGGGCGGAAAGCCCATTCTTGCGCGTACTTTAAGCGCTTTCGAACATTCGGATATTATTAAGGACATAATTGTAACGGCACCGGCGGACTATCTGCCCCATACACGTGAGATTGTAGATGTTTACGGCTTTAATAAGGTACGGGCTGTTGTACCGGGTGGTGATAACCGGGCCGCCAGTATATATGCGGCACTTATGGAGTTATCCAGCTTTTTTATAGGCAGTGAAGCCGGTTTGCATACGGTATTTAAGGTGCCGCTGCATATGCCCCGCAATATAGTGATAATTCATGACGGGGTGCGCCCATTTGTAACAGATAGGCTAATTAGAGCCGTAGCGGAAGCCGCCCGTACCAGGAAAGCGGCAATAGCAGGTATTCCGCTGACAGATACAATAAAAGAGGTAGACGACAGGGGCCAGGTAGCGTCAACGCCGGACCGTAAGCGGTTTTGGCGGGTGCAAACCCCACAAGCATTTACATACGAGTTGATAATAAAGGCCTATACCCAAGGCGAAAAAGCCGGAATACTGCCACAGGTAACCGACGACAGTATGCTGGTAGAGCGCCTGGGCGTGCCGGTTACAATGGTGCATGGCGATACGGGCAATATTAAAATCACAACAGCGGAAGACATGGCCCATGGCGAGTTGCTGTTGCAGTTTAAGTCATAAGCGGTAACAGAGGGCGCTCCAATTTCAAACGAAACGGCCATAAAGGATGAACAAAGATGAAAACAGTTACAATTTACACAGACGGCGCTTGCTCCGGCAACCCTGGCCCCGGCGGGTACGGTGCGGTGCTGCTACATAAGTCCCACCGGAAAGAACTTTCCGGCGGCGAGAAGGCAACCACCAACAACCGCATGGAGATGATGGCCGCAATTGTCGCCCTGGAAGCCCTAAAAGAGCCCTGCCGGGTAGACCTATATTCGGATTCAAAATATTTGGTAGACGCCATACAAAAAGGCTGGGCTGTCCGCTGGCGGCAAAACAACTGGATGCGCAATAAAAAAGACCCGGCGCTTAACCCAGACCTTTGGGAAAGGCTGCTTCAATTATTAGAAAAACACCCGGTAAACTTCCACTGGGTAAAAGGCCATGCCGGCAACCCGGAAAACGAACGTTGCGATGTTTTGGCCCGGGCGGCTATAGACGATGCGTCTGGTTCCGACGCAGAGCAAAGTACAATCTAAAGGCGGAAAGCTATGGACTACCCAACAATCCCCGCAAAAAACATAATCTTCAAAACCCAAAGCCCGGACGCATGGTTCGGCATAGACTATAATATGAATATCTACCGGGGCTGCACCCACGGCTGCATCTACTGCGACAGCCGCAGCCATTGCTTTCAAAACCCGGATTTTGATACGGTAAAAGTCAAGGAAAACGCCTTGGAAATTATCAGAAACGACCTAAGACGAAAAGTTAAAACCGGCGTAATAGGCACCGGCGCCATGAGCGACCCCTATAACCCGCTTGAAAAAGACCTAAAGCTAACCCGCAACTCCCTGGAGTTAATGAATGCCTTTAACTTTGGCGTATCTTTGGTAACAAAATCCGCACTAATAACCCGTGACGCGGATATATTGCAGGATATACAAGCCCATTCCCCAATAATTGTAAAATTCACCGTAACCACCGCCGACGATGCACTATGCAAGAAGCTGGAACCAAGCGCCGCAACAACATCAGAGCGCTTCCGGGCAATGAGCGAACTTTCCGCAAAGGGAATCTACTGCGGCGTGTTTCTGCTGCCCCTTCTGCCCTTCGTATGCGATACGGAAGAAAACATAGTAAAAATAGCAAAAATGGCAAAGGATGCCGGTGCAAAGTTTATATACACCTACATGGGCATGACACTAAGGGCAGGCAGCCGGGAATACTACTATTCACATCTGGATAAAATACTGCCCGGCATAAAAGAGAAATATATGAAACGGTTTGGCACGCGCCATACATGCATATCCCCGGCCGGCAAGAAGCTATGGGGCATTTTTACGGCAGAATGCGAGGGGTTGGGCCTGCTGTACGATATGAAGGCAATAACCAGCCACTACAAGGCGGGTTATGAAAGTAACCAGCTAAGCCTATTCTAAGGGAGGTGCTATATATGCCGCAAAGCCTGTTATACCACAACAGCATCATCTGGATAACCATACGTGTAACCCTAACACTGGCGGCAACTGTGCTAATGATAAAAGTCTTCCGCGTAACCTGGCGGCGGTATGGTAAAGATACAATCCATCAAAAGTTTATTAAGAACGTACTAAGCATAATCATATGGCTGATTGGTATCTTGGTTGCCCTTAACTGGCTGCCCCATTTTTCGGAAATTGCAACGGCTGTGCTTGCCGGCAGCGGCCTGGTAGTGTTAACCATCGGCCTTGCGGCACAGGAATCCTTGGGCAATGCCTTTAGCGGCCTGTTTATATCCATGTTTAGGCCCTTCGAAGTAGGGGACAGGGTGCACCTAACAAACGCCAATATCACAGGCTTTATTGAAGATATCACCATAAGGCATACGATACTTCGCACTTTTATGAACAGCCGTATAATCATCCCAAACTCTGTAATGAACAAGGAACTCATAGAAAACGCCAACTTCATAAACCCCCAAGCCTCAAACTTCATAGATGTAACCATAACCTACGATTCCAATGTTACCGCCGCCTGCGAAATCATGGCAAGCGTAATAGGCAGCCACCCGGACTTTGTAGATACCCGCACCCAGCAAACCGCCCCAAAAGTACCGGTATTTGTACGGGCACTGGGGCTATACGGCGTGGAGTTGCGGGCCAGTATGTGGACGGCAACCATAGCCAATAATTTTGCTGCTTGCAGCGATGTGCGTAAAAGCATATTGCAGGAGTTTGATAAGGCCGAAATTCGTATTGCGTCCAGCAAAATTATCGACGCGCTGATTTCGGGGGGAGAGTAGTTGTAGGTAGCGGTTAATAGGGCTATACTGGTATTAGAATCTGATATTAAGGGGCGTATATCCATGACAAAAAGAGCCGAGACAATTATTGATGTATTTAACCTGTTCAAGCCCGAAGCGTTAACAGAAGAACAGCGAAATTTTTACCAAAAAACCGCCGCCGTAAGAAGCGGGGAAGAAGATGAGTTTTACACAACGCTATACGACCATATTGTATATTCAAGCACATCTGCCCGGCTACTGGTGGTGGGGCATATGGGTTGCGGTAAATCAACAGAACTGCAAATGTTAATGGCCAAGCTAACCGAAAACAGCCTTCCTAGCATTCATATAAACGCCAAGGATGATTTGCATCTGTACAATTTTACCTATATTGATTTGCTTATACTTGTTGTTGAGAAAATAGGCAGATATGCCATTGATAATGAACTGCAAATTAATGAACGTTTGTTAGCGTCTTTCCGGGCAGCCCTAGGAACCCACGTTACAAACGAATATTTGAAAGAATGCGACGAAGCCGGTGGCGAAGTTGAACTTGGTGTGTCTGCTAAGTTTTTTTGCTTTGCCAGGGCTGCCGCAAAAGTTTCTGCGTCCCTTAAAATGTCGTCGGGGTATAGCGACGAAATAAGGCAGGAAATCAAGCCCAGGGCATATGAGATAATTAATACACTTAACGCATTTATAGAAAATTTAAAAGAGCAAACCGCGCAGCCAATTGTAATTATTATTGACGGGCTGGAAAAGTGCATACATGAATGTGTGCGTAGTTTGTTTGTTGAAGATATTGCTACGTTATCCAATATAAAGGCACACCTAGTTATATCCTGCCCAATTGCAATATACCGTTCTGCTGATGCGAACATATTTAAGGGGTATTTCCCAACCACTGTAGATATACCTATGCTTAAAACACAAAACAAAGATGGTTCGCTCTACTGCAAAGGGACTGGGCTTATACGCGAACTGATTCTAAAAAGAGCCGATGAAACTTTTTTTGATAAGGATGCTTTAGAAACCATTATCTCCAAAACAGGCGGGAACTTTAGAGACACCTGTAATTTGGTTAGTAACTGCGCATTCCACGCCCGAAACAAAGGGATTATAGATATGGATACTGTAAACTTCGTATTGAGTAAGTTCGCAACCGAAGTATTTTTTAGGATAAAGGCCGACTTATACCCAAGGCTAAAGCAAATATACGACGGCGATTTAGATGCAAGACACGACCCCGATTTATCCGAATTGCTGTATAGCGGGGCTGTTTTTGAATACAACGGCCAGCGCTGGGTGGATTTGCACCCGCTGCTACGTGACTATATTGACAATAATAAGGGGATATTGGGATGATTACAGCCCCCCAATTTGATGAACATGAATTTGAACAGCTTTATGAGCGGCTGCTGTACCAACACGGAAACGCCTTTTTTTGCGTAACTGTGGGCGCCCCGGCTTTGCAGGTTGCGCTTGCGGAGAAGATGCAGGGGCGCTTTGCGGCGGGGGATGTGCAGGTTATTGATTTTAGTAAGGTAGATGCACAGTATTCGTCTGCATTATTGCGTACGCTGATTATGGATGGCGTGAAATATGTGTTTCTTGCCAACTTCCACTTGGCCAATGGGCATGGTGTGGATGATGCGATGTTTTTTCAGATACTTAATCTTAGCCGGGATGCATTGGCGGAGTTGCCTGTTGCCCTGGTTTTTATGATGCCTATGAGTTTTAGGGTGCAGATTGCTCAGAATGCGTCTGATTTCAACTCGTTTTTTATTTATAGGGCGGATTTTGCCGGTGAGGAGCGGGGGGCAGAACTTCCTGAAGTAAATTGGAGTGAGCCTTATTGTGAGGCTAACCGGGAGTTGCTGGAATATTATGTAGAAAGATATCATGGTATGACGGAGTTTGATAGTAGGCGTGTGTTTGATACGCTTACAATGATATTGGCATTGAATGATTCAGTACACATGTTGTCAGGTGCAGAGCAATCAAGGTTATATGAGAATTTTTGTAGGCTGCTACCGCTATATAGGGATGAACCTGATATTAAGCTAGGTGATATAGCGCAGGTTTTCGGGAGCCAAGGTGATTATGACGCTGAGCGAGAATGGCATCTAAAAAACTTATTCGTATATGAAAAGATCTTAGGCACAGTACATCCAGTAATAGCAACTATCACAAATAACATTGCGTTAACCTATGAGAAACAGGACAACAACATCGAAGCATTGGAATGGCACCAAAAAGCTTTAGCCATGGACGAAAATTTGCATGGCAAGGAGCACCTTGATACTGCCACGTCCTACAACAACATTGCGATAGTCTATGGCAATCAGGGCGATTATAAGAATGCATTGGAGTTTCACCTTAAAGCCTTATATATCCGTGGAAAGCTATTAAGTGAGAATCACTCCAGTATTTCACAATCATGCAATAATATAGGAATGGTTTATGCGCAAATGGGTGATTATGCTAAGGCGTTAGAATGGCTTTACAAAGCTTTAAGCATAAGCGAAATTGCATTGGGCGAAGAGCACCCTAGTAATGCTGATAGCTATAATACTATCGCGTGGGTATATGTTCATCAGGGTAATTATTCTAAAGCACTGGAGTTGTATCTCAAAAGTTATTTGATCTGCATCCGCAAGCTAGGTAGTTTGCATCATTACACGCGCAGAGTAAGACAAAGTATGGAACTAACCTACCAATTCGCCGCCCTCCCCCAACCATTCGAAGAATGGCTAGAGCAAAACCTCACCCCACAACATAACCATCTCCAAAGTCTACCCCTCACCCCCAAAACATAACCACCCCAAAGCCCACCCGCACCCCAAGGAGTCACAATCCATGGAAACCGCAAAACAAATCTCCATACCCATAATAGCCGACTCTGTACTAAGCCCGGATTTCCTATACAATAATCACCATACAGGCATATACTTCCTCACAAGCGACGATAAACACGGCCGAATCACATTCGAAAACCTAGACGCGGTAAAAATATGCCGCGGCGAAATAATGCCATACAACTTCGACTACAGCCAGGGCACATGGGTATACCATATTCAAAACTCGCGCTGGCAACAAGAGCGCTTCGACTACGAAAACAAGCACTACGGCACAGCCTACGAATTCGGCGGCGACGTGACCGAAATGCTAACAGACTTCAAGCACTATCTATTCTCCTTCCACGACCAATTTATAGAAGTAATAGCCCGGGGCTTCTGGTACGAAAAATCAAACTCAAGCCTCTTTAAGAAAGACCTGACACCAGGCCACCCATTCCTGCCCCTGCCAACATCAAACATGGAAATACATACAGCCCACTGCCTAAACATGCAAATAAGGAAAAACACAAAGCCCGTACAGCAGCTTGCCCGCGACGCACAATACTGCCGGCAAAAACTATACGAATTCGCAATAGAAATAGAAGGCAAAGCCCGAGTAACCAACACTTTGCAATTATCCAGCCGCAGCGGGAAATTAATAAGCACCCTGCAAGGATACCATGGGCGCAAAAGCATAGAATATGAAGGCATTGTGTACCTGGAAAAGGTAATGCCCACCATAAATACATATATGAAAGAAGTCTACGAACGAAGAAGGAGAAGCGGCCAGGCGTAAAACGCCTATTTTGTTATGCAATTTGAGGTTTTATATGTAATATTGTGGCTGTCGCAATGTTCATGCTATAATTTATGTAAGCATTAGAATAGTATGCAATCAAGAAGTGCAGAAATGTATTGAGCAATTGTAACAGCAGACGAAAACATTCAAAAATATGATGTGCCATGGGTTTGGTAAATGGTTTCGTTTGATACAGAAAAGAGATGATTAAACCATGATAGACATAGCCCTAGTAGGCACAGGCGGCATGATGCCCCTGCCTGGCCGCTTCCTATCTTCCATGCTATGCCGGGTAAACGGCAAGATGATTCTTGTGGATTGCGGGGAAGGCACACAGGTAAGCCTGCGTTTACTAGGCTGGGGTTTCAAACAAATAGACATGATTTGCTTCACCCACTTCCATGGGGACCATATCTCCGGCCTGCCGGGCCTGCTGTTAACCATGGCCAACGCCGAGCGTACCCAGCCGCTAAAGCTTTTCGGCCCAACAGGCCTTGCCCATGTAGTAAAAAGCCTATGCGTAATAGCCCAAGACCTGCCTTACGAATTGGAATTTATAGAATGGCCAGCCCGCGCACCCGGCAGCTACCAAACCGCAAACGGCCCACTAAGCCAAGACTATTTCCATACCCACACAGAAGAAATGCTAACAATAAAAGCCCTGCCCCTATGGCATCGCACCCCCTGTTTCGGCTATAGCATAGAACTTATGCGCCGGGGCAAGTTTGACCCGGAGCGGGCCAAGGCCCAAGAAATTCCATTGAAATTATGGGGCGCTTTGCAAAAACAATCTGACGAAACCATCGTATATAATGATAAGACATATTCAAGCGACATGGTGCTGGGCCCGCCGCGCAAAGGCTTAAAAGTAGTATTTTGCACAGATACAAGGCCGGTTCCGGCCCTGGCAAGCTTCGCAAGCGGCGCAGATTTATTCATATGCGAAGGCCTATACGGCGACGATGAACGCCAAGAAAAAGCCGCCGCCCGCAAACACATGACCTTCCGGGAGGCAGCCCAAGCGGCCCAGGCCGCAAACGCAAAAGAATTATGGCTAACCCATTTTAGCCCCGCAATGCCCGACCCGTATAACTATATTAAGAACGCAACAGACATTTTCCCAAATTCAGTAATAGGCAAAGACCGCATGAATAAAACCATAAAATTCGAAGAATCCTAAGCCATGCGGATGAATATATCACAATACAAGGGGTGACACATGGCCGAAAAAGACACACGCACAGATATGGAGTTAATAGAAGCCTGCCTAACCGGCGATCAAGAGTGCTTTACAGAACTGGTAAACCGCTATAAAAACTTGGTATACTCCATAATCCTGCGCATGACCAAAGACAACGATGAAGCCAGCGACCTGGCCCAGGACGTATTCCTAAAAGTGTATAGGAATCTAGGCTCGTACACCCCCCAGTTTAGGTTTAGCACCTGGATAATGCGCATAACCAGCAACCACATAATAGACCATCACCGCAAAAAGCGCCTAGAAACCGTATCTCTGGAAGCCCACATGACAGACACAGGCTTCAGCGGCGGCACTGTGGCCTCACCGGAAGCGCTGTATCTTAAGAGCGAACAAACCGAACGTATCAATAAAATTGTATCCGGCCTGCCGGATATGTATAAAATCCCGGTGGTGCTATACCACCAGGAGGGCCTTAGCTACCAGGAAATTTCCGAAAGAACCGGGGAGCCCCTCTCCAAAGTCAAAAACCGGATTTTCCGTGGGCGTAAGCTGTTAAAAGGTATGTTAGCCCAATAGTAGTTGATAGTAATTGCAGAAAAGCCGCGCCCCGCAGTAAAGCGAGGAAGCGTAGCGGGGGTTTATTCCCCGCAAAGCGGCGAGATGTGGGGCAGCGCCCCACTTTAAAGGAGGCAATAAGAATGGATTGCAACCAAGCCGAATTAGCAATGATGGAGCATATGGAAAAAACCATCCATCCTGCCCGTGCCAGGGACTTAGCACAGCATGTAATGCACTGCGAATCCTGCCGGGAATACTATATAGGCTTTGATATGGCCCTGGATGTACTAAGCGATGCGGAACTAAGCGTGCCCCCGGTGCATTTTACTCAAAATATAATGGCGCAAGTGTGCAGGCTGCCGGCCTACACCCCGCCCCAGCCAAGGGCTACCACCGCAATGCGGATACTATGGGGCCTTGGGGCGATTTTCTTAGGCATTGCGCTGCTGTTTGCCTTTAACCCCGAATGGCTGCAGGCCGCAACATCAGCCTCGCCGGTGCTGGAGGGTATACTCGCCGCAACGGATACGGCAAGGCTGTTTATAGTAGATTCCCTGGAAAGCGTGGCCCCGGTAAGCCAAGGTAATGTTGCAGGGTTCCCGCTGTTTAATGTATCACTGGCCTTTGTATTTGTTATAGGCGCACTGCTGTTAGTGTTGCAACGCACAGAAAAAAGCCATAAAGCATGATAGTACTGGGAATAGAAACAAGCTGCGACGAAACTGCCGCCGCCTTGGTTAAGGACGGGCGGCAGGTTCTTTCAAATATAATAGCATCCCAAACTGCGATACATGCCCCCTACGGCGGGGTAGTGCCGGAGATTGCCGCCCGGCACCATATTGAGGTTATCGGGTATATTGTAGACCGTGCTCTCGGGGACGCGGGGCTAAAATTATCGGATGTAGACGGCTTTGCCGTGGCCAACGGGCCGGGACTTGCGGGCGCTTTACTGGTTGGTTTAAATTACGCAAAAGCGCTATCATATGCACAAAACAAGCCCCTCATAGGTGTTCACCATATTGAGGGGCATGTTTGTGCCAATTATTTAGACGGCGGGCTGGAGCCGCCTTTTTTATGCCTTGTGGTAAGTGGTGGGCATACGGTAATTTTAGCTGTAGAAGGCTATGACACCTACCGGGTGCTAGGCAGCACCAGAGACGATGCCGCCGGCGAGGCCTTCGACAAGGTGGCCAGGCTTTTAGGGCTTGGGTATCCCGGCGGCCCTTTGATAGACAAGCTGGCGCGGGAGGGTAGGGCGGATGCTTATCCCTTTCCAAGGGCGAAAGTAGATGGGCTTGATTTTAGCTTTAGCGGGCTAAAAACGGCGGTTTCCCAGGTAGTTAACGGGACGGCAAATTCACCGTCGCGCCGTAGGAAAGAGGCTGTGCATGATATCGCCGGGCCGCACCCCACGAAAGTGATGGAACATGAATTGTCTATGGCGGACATAGCCGCTTCTTTCCAGCAGGCTGTGGTAGATGTGCTGGTGGATAAGACCCTAAAGGCGTGTAAGCAGATGGGGTATAATCAGGTAGCCCTAGCCGGAGGGGTTGCATGTAACCGCGGGCTAAGAAGCACTATGGAGACAGCGTGCAAGGCAGGCGGGTTCGAGTTATTTATGCCCCCCCCAATATACTGTACAGACAACGCCGCAATGATAGCCTCCAGAGGATATTACAGCTTGGCAGCCGGCGTGACAGACGGGCTGGAGTTAAACGCCTATTCGGGGCGGATGGTGTAGGATTTAATTTGACTTGACACTTATGTAATCGCGAAACTATAATATGGCGTAGCAATTCCCAGCCCGAATGGCGGAATTGGTAGACGCCCGGGATTTAAAATCCCGTGAGGGCAACCTCGTGCCGGTTCGAGTCCGGCTTCGGGCATCGGTTAAACCTTGAATTAACGGACTTTCCTAGATAAATGGAAAGTCCGTTTTTTTTGTGGCCTGCCTGGTACTGGTAAACGAGACGGAATAGGGGTAATATATATCAACTTGATAAGTACAAAAAAATATCAAACGGAGGCATAAAAATGGAAAACCCAATTGTAACAATCGAGATGGAAAGCGGCAGGATAATAAAGGCAGAACTTTATCCCAAAACCGCGCCAACATCGGCGCATAATTTTATATCTTTGGTAAAGGCCGGGTTTTACGACGGTCTTATTTTTCACCGGGTGATTCCCGGGTTTATGATTCAAGGCGGTTGCCCCCAAGGCGCGGGAGGCGGCAGCCCGGGCTATTCTATACGCGGGGAGTTTAGTGCCAACGGGTTTAAGAATGATTTAAAACATGAGGCCGGTGTGCTGTCTATGGCCCGTTCCGGGGACCCTAATTCCGCAGGCAGCCAGTTTTTTATTATGCATAAGGCCTCGCCTCATTTGGATGGGCAGTATGCTGCTTTTGGGCAGGTGATAGAGGGGCAGGACGTGGTTGATGAGATTGTTAGTACCCCGCGTAACCATGCGGATAAGCCCAATACTGCGCAAACAATGCGGCGTGTCACCGTGGATACCTTTGGTGTGGATTATCCTGAACCTGAGAAGCGGTAGGTAATAAAATGTGGGTGTTCGCTGCTGCTTTTGATGCGCAAGCACGTTGTATCAAAAGCAGTGCGAAAACCTGGGCTTTTACTGCGGCTTTGATACAATAGTATGTCAAAGTCCTCGTAAAAACCGAGGTAATCGCTTTGAGATGGATACAATAGCACGTTAGTAAATATCAAATTGACCTCTTCTAGAATTAGACAGTGTCAGATTTGCGTAGCAATTTTGTGCCGACGAAGCATGGTGCAAAAATGACTGCATAGATATTGTTGCTTAATTTCAGAAAAGGTCTAATCATTTATGGTTGCTGATTTGTACCCATACCTCACAGTACTGCCCCTAAAAGGGTGTTGGTACGTCGGAGTAGGTACTGGGTGTTAATAAACGCGATTCGTTATTGGGTAGACTTTGGGAGTTCATTACGACTGATTATGCTATAATAATTTTGAAGGTATTTCGGCTATTCTTAATACCCATCTTTTGATTAGCGTGAAGACCTTATAAAACAAGTTCATTTAACGAAAGGGTTTTGTAAATGCGAAAAGAACAAATTCCCCCAAGCCAAGTATCGCTAACCGGTGGGATATGGGGCAGAAGAACAAGAGATTCCATCGAAAAATGGGTAATGCGTGTAAGTAATGACTTGCTGCTAAACGGCTTTCGTAACCGTCCAGGCATCCAAGCATGGATTGGAGAACATGCAGGCAAATTCTTAGACGGTGCTCTGCTGACCAATGTGTTTTATAACAATCGTGAACTGGCCGATAAAATTAACTTTATTGCGCAGGGAGTTATCAAAAATCAAGAAGACGATGGTTATATTGGAACATATCTTCCAAAGACAAGATGGCAGCGCAATACAGGCGGTGGATGGGAAGACCCAAATTGTTCGTGGGATTTGTGGGTTTTCAAATATTGTATTTTAGGGCTTCTTCATTATTATGCAGTTTACAAAGATGAAAAAGCCGTGGAGGCATCCTGCAAGGCTGCGGACTTGCTTATAGAAGTGTTTGGCGAAAATAGTTACAAAAATCTTAACCTGACTGATTCCCATGGCGGTTTAGCGTCTGGCTCGGTTCTCGAAGCGATTATGAAACTTTATAGCATAACCAAGCAACAAAGATATTTGGACTTTGGCACACGAATTGTAAAACATTTTTGGGCTAACGAAACAGAGGGCACGACTCATTTAACCGAAAGAATAGCCGACCCTGCTGAACTGCGATACATTGGCAATGGCAAATGTTACGAAATGATAAGCTGCTTTGTTGGCCTGTTGGAATATGCACGACATTCTGGTGAAACAGAGTACTTAGCTAAAATTATAACTGTTAGAGATAATATCGCAAAATACTACAGGCAGCTTAGTGGCTGTATGAGCATACAAGAATTTTGGGGGCGGCAATACACATTTAGCGAAAGAGATTTTTTGGAAAACTGTGTTGCATTTGCGTGGATTCAACTAAACACTCGCTTATTTGATGTAACTGGCGATTCAAAATGCATCGAATATATAGAAGAAACTGCGTACAACCATATTTTGTCCTCATTATGCCCAGAGGGTTCTGCATGGGAGATATACTCAACTTTAGTAGGACCTAAAAATTATGTTTTTTGGAGCCAAATGCCAGGCTCGGACCCGCTGTTTGGCGCAACAGAAGATCTTCCTAAAAACGAAGCACCAATGACTTGCTGCCATACAAATGGGCAGCGGGTACTTGGGCTTGTTCCGCGTTATGTATATTCGGCCTATAGGAATGAAATTTCTGTTAACTTAATTTTTGCAGCAGAAGCAAAATTCGAACTTGAAAATGGAAATAAGGTAAAGTTATCACAGCAGACAGATTTTCCACGCAGTGGCCATTCTGTGTTAACAATTGTTTCAGATTCACCAGTTGTAGTTCATGTTAAGCTACCTTCATGGGCAAAAAAAACAAGTATAGATGGCAAATCTTATCCTAACGAAATCATAACACTTAATGCCGATGCCGGAGAAAATAGCTTTAATATTAATGTAGAGATGGAACTTCGGTTGCAATCGCCAGGGTTTGTTAATAGGGGCAAATATGCGATATCCTATGGCCCGCTTCTGCTTGCAGTAGATAGTTGCCCCAATAACTGGCGTTACGATGAAATTGCATTGGCCTTAAGCAAAGACGATATTTTTAGCAATGTTAAGCTGGAGCTGGAGAGTGGATGGCCAAAACTTATCGCAAAAGCCTATCGCATGTCCGACGATATAGGCGAGTTTGAATGGGCTAATATTCCAAGCACTTTACCATCTGCAGAAGTTGTATTGCGCCCTTTAATGTTTGCGGGCCTTGCTAGCAATCTTGAGTTTAGCCAAAAATATGAGGACCACACATTGGCATATGACAGAAAACAAAACGATGCGGAGTATCGTGCACTATACCCATGTTTCTTTGAATGAAATAGTGAGTTTTGTGCCAACCGACACACGAAACTGAGTAACAAGTTTTCGTTGGGAGTATAGTATATCCGTAAAATTAAGGGTGCATTCGCAAATTAATCTTTATATGAAAATTGTCATGCGTTAGCGTTGATTTTAGCAGTGCAAGTGCGTTACAGGTCAAGTAAAGCCACGAAATCAAGCATTCCGAGGCTTCTGGCAATTGTATCAAAGTCAACGTCAATACGGGCGTAATGATGTTAAGGTAGATACAATAGCACAATTTCAAAACGTCCTTCTTATTTCTGTAAACATAATCAACACAAACATGCTATAGTTGCAGAGTGGAGTGTAAAGAAAAATATATTTTTGGGGAAGGTCGGACTTTATTACACGAAAGTATAAGTTCCGTGTAATCTGCTCAGATAATTAATGAAGCCCGTCACTATGAGGAGCGTAGTGACAACGCTGGCTCCTCATCGCTTTTATGTTGACGGAGAGTGTACATAATTATTCCAGTATGTTATCTAAGCTGTTTTGTAAGGAGAAATTCCCATGAAAAATATTTGCTATATTGTTGGGGCAGGCGTTAATTATGGCCTTGATTTCGCGGTAGGTGACGGGGATTTTGTTATAGCCGCCGACGGGGGATTCGACTATTTACATAAAAAGGGCATAGCCGCGGATTTGTGTATTGGGGATTTCGATTCCATTAGCCGCAGGCCCACCCATGGCGATGTGATAACCTTAGCCAAAGAAAAGGATTATTCCGATACCTTCGAGGCCGCCCAGTGTGGGGTAGACCGGGGCTATGAGTTATTCCACATATATTGTGGCACGGGGGGCAGGTTCGACCATACATTTTCTAATATCCAGGTGCTTGGCTTCCTTGCTTTAAATAATAAGCGAGGGTATCTTATAGGCCATGACTATGTGGTTACCGTAATTGCAAATAGCCGTATCTCCTTTGATGCCCGCGCTCGGGGGTTTATTTCGGTATTTTCTTATTCTGGTACGGCGTCGGGAGTTTGTATTCAGGGGCTTAAGTATGAACTTGACAATCGTAGCCTTACAAGTACATTGCCCCTTGGCCTTAGCAATGAGTTTACCGGCCGGGACAGCACAGTTGCGGTAAATGACGGCGCGCTTTTAATTGTTTTCCCGAGGGAATGTATGGGCAGCGTGAAGCCCAATTTCAAATGAAATCGCTATACCACCAATCGTAAATTTTGACTAAACTGATATTTCCGATAAAGAAAACCCAGCCAAAGGTAGTGAAAAATGAAAAAACCCGAACTACTAGCCCCAAGCGGCAACATGAAAACCCTAAAAGCAGCGGTAGAAGCCGGTGCGGACGCAGTTTACCTTGGTGCAGGTAAGTTTTCCGCCAGGGCATTTGCAGGAAACTTTGATGACAGCGAACTTAGGGTGGGGATTAAATACGCAGGCCGCGCCAATGTAAAGGTGCACCTGGCAATAAACACATTAATGACCGACCGGGAGCTAACCGAGGCAATGACCATAGTAGACCATGCATATCACGCCGGGGCCGCAGCCTTTATTGTGCAGGATTTGGGCCTTGGTGAGTTAATTAAGCAAAAATATCCCGACGCGGTTTTACATGCAAGCACCCAAATGACGGCACAAACCCTAAAGGATGTAAACATGTTAGGGAACCTTGGGTATAAGCGGGTTGTGATGGCAAGGGAACTTACCCGTGACCAGTTAAGGGCAATTGCCGCTAGTACGGCTGTTGAAACGGAGGTTTTTGTGCATGGCGCGCTTTGCTCTGCCTATTCTGGCCAGTGCTTAATAAGCAGCTTTATAGGCGGCCGAAGCGCTAACCGGGGAAAATGCGCCCAGCCATGCCGTTTGCCTTATAAATCTGCTAATAAAAACGGGGTTTTGCTAAGCTTGAAGGATTTATGTCTGGTTGATTATATTAGCGAACTGGCAGATATAGGTGTCAAGTCTTTGAAAATTGAAGGGCGCATGAAGGGTGAGGATTATGTACGGGCTGTAGTTGGGGCGTACCGCTTAGTTTTGGACGGGAATAAGCTAAGCGAAAAACAGAAAAAGGCCATGCTTGGCGTGTTTGACCGGGGCGGATATACCGACGGCTACTACACTGGCAACAGGACAGGAATGTATATGGAGAATATAAAAAACCCCTATACAGCAGTTTCAAAAGAAATCGCTATGCGAAGCGCCAAGAATGGGGAGAAATAATGCCGGTTAAATTTATAGCAACATGCCTTACATCTGCCCAATGCCAGGCATGTGCAAGCTTAGGCATTGAAGTGATGCAAGGATATACCAAGTGGATTGGGGAAATTGAACCCGGTTGTGTGACGGATTTTTCGTTACATTGTTTTAATTCCGCAACCCTGGCCATATTGAAGGGCCTAGGCGTAAAGCGTGCAACTTTGCATCCGGAGTTAAACCTGGCGCAGATTAGAGATATAAAAAAATGCATAGATACCGAGGTAATAATTTACGGAAAGTTACCCCTTATGAAAATAGGCAACCCGGAAATAGGCGGCAATATAACAGACCGAACCGGCACAAGCTTTTTCATCCAAGGGGACAAGCTGTATAACTCCGTACCGGTTTTTATGGCAGACAAGCTTAAGGATGTGGAAAAGTCAGGCATAACCCACGGGCGTTTAATTTTCACAACGGAAAATGCCGAGGAAGTACGAACGATTATTAGGGCGAACATGTACAGAAAGGCGCTTAAAATCGAGTTTACCAGGGGGAAGTATTATTCAAAGGTGTGATGTATAGTAGCGATATGACCGCTTTTGTCGGTATCATCAAAACCCGTTATAAAAACGGGTTTGATGTCTTCTCCCGCCCAATGGTTGTGGCCATCCCATGGCCCGGGTATACCTTTACACATTCCGGCAAAGTAAGCAGCTTGGACTTGATGCTATCCAGCAAAACCGCGGCGTCCCCTTGGGGCAAATCCGACCTGCCTACAGAGCCCATAAACAAAACATCTCCGGCAAATAGGCTGCCGTTTTTTTCGTCATAGTAACATGCGCCCCCTTGGGTATGGCCCGGGGTATGCAGTACCGTCAGCGCGGTATCCCCAATTTGAATAGATTCGCCGTCCTTTAAAAGTCTATCCGGAGTAACAGTGATAGCCTTTCCTATTTTTACCGAAAGGTTAAGGCTCGGCTCTTCCAACAGAAGCTTTTCCGATTCATGGCAATATACCATGGCCCCGGTAAGGCTTTTTATTTCGTCTAGGGCAATAATATGGTCATAATGGCCGTGGGTTAGCAGTATTGCCTTTACGGTAATATTCTTTTCGGATATTGCCGCCCCGATAGCGCTAATATCTTTTGGGCTAAAGCCGGCATCTATAATAACCCCATCGCCGGATTTTTCGTTATAGTATAGGTAGATATTTTGCCTCATGTTATTGTTATTGAAGGTTTTTATTGTCATATGCACTGCTCCTTTCACGGGAATTATACTGTGCACCAGGCACCTTCGCAATAATTAGAACATCTTCGCCCATATGGTAAGATATAATTAGTAGAAGTGATTTAGTAATATTTTTGTAGAGGTGACAATGTATGTATGATGTAGTTAAAGTTATCAACGAAAAGTTATTGCGCCACGACATGCGATTTTCAAAAGCCCCAATTGTTATAGGTGGAATGGCAATGGAGTATTATGGTATCCGCAAGGCTGGTGCCGACATTGATTTGATTATTCATGATAGCGATTATCAATTGCTTGCTGAAAAATTTCCTGGCAAGCGAAAAGATATATGGGGCGATTTAGGGATTGTGATTGACCCATTTGAAATATGGCGCAGCATAATGCTTTTTGACTATGATTTTTTCTCGCAAGGTGCAATATCTCATGACGGAATACTTGTTATGTCGTTAGAGAAGTTATTATTCTCTCGTGTCTGTGCATCTGGAATTAAGAGCGAACAAACAAAGAGCAAATATGAAGTTGATTTAGAACTAATCGAAAAGCACTACTACGAGATATACAGAAACAAAGAATTTACAACTAATGCCGAAACAAACTTCGCTGCCTATAATGAAAATGGCGGTGTCATTTATGGTGGCAATTATTAATACGCACCCTCAGGGCAATTCAAAAACCGCCCATGTTGTTGGAGCAACACAGGCGGCTATATATCAAAAAAATAAGATTCAACTTCGCGACACAGTGCGTGATATATGGGCAGATGCAGTTCTTGCACCTGTGCGGTCTTGCTTGCCGGTACACAAATAGAAGCATCGCATAAGCTTGCAAGCTTGCCACCATCGTGCCCTGTAAGGGCTATAGTGTGTAGGCCCATCGCCCCTGCAAGTTCGGCGGCAAGGCATACATTTTCGGCGTTGCCGGATGTGCTTATTGCAATAAGCACATCTCCAGCCCTGCCATAGCCATATATCTGCTGGGCAAACACAATATCGGCAGAAATATCATTTATTAATGCCGTAACCAACGCAGTCTCGCCTGACAGCGAGTGGCTTGGCAGTGCCCCTTGTAACTTCTGCTCTAGCACTTGCGCTGTTTTAGTGGATAGCCTTTTCTTTGTTGCATCTGGAAGATTTACGGGCCTCTTTTTCTCGAAGCCCTTCATTAGTTCCCCAACAATGTGCTTGCTGTCCGCTTCGGAGCCGCCATTGCCACAAACATAAACCCTGCCGCCGCCTTCGAAGGCCTTACATATCAGCTCGTATGATTTTTTTATATGTGGCATACAGCCTTGTAGTTGGGGGTATGTATCGGTTAAATTATTCACACCACTTGTTTCCTTTCCAGTATATCTTCTGTAGTGGCAGTACCTGTTTCGCCTATTTTTTTGATAGTTACCGCTGCCGCAAGCACGGCTATTTGTGCGGCCTCCTCCATTGTGGCCCTGGCAGACATTGCCGCGGCAAACGCAGCAAAAAAGGCATCACCCGCACCGCAAATATCTATTGGCGGCTCTACAGGGTGGGCGGGTACGTAGGTGGCCGTGCAATTGTTAGCAATAATGCAACCTTTGCTACCTAAAGTGCAGCATACTGGCGCCTGATTGTGCTTTGCCAGGGCCACTGCCGCTTCAGCATAAGCCTCCAGGCTGCCTTCACTTACCGGCACTATACGGGAAAGTTCTACTTCGTTTGGCTTTGTTAGTACATATTTGAAACTACCGGCATTGTTGCGGCTGTCTGCTATAACCGGCAGTCCCTGCCTGGCCAGGTTGCATATTTTTTCCTTTACCCTGGGGGTAATACAGCCAAGGCTAACTTGGTCTGCCACACACAGCAGGTCTACTTTTGATGCTATATCGCCCAGGTGGGCTAGTATTATGTCTTCAACTTCTTTGCTTATGGGTTTTGTGTTTATAAAATCTATACGTGGGTCTTCGTAGGCTACATCGGATATGCCCATCTTGTAAGGTTTACAGTATCCGCTTGTGACCCTTGTGTCTTCGGTAATTATGTATCCATTGTTGATTTTCTTTTCATCAAGTAGGTTTTGCACCAATTGCCCGCGCCAATCCCGGCCTATAACCATGATGGGCAGCAATTTTGCTACGCCCAGCGCCCTCAAGTTGGCCACCACATTCCCGCATGCCCCCAATGAATACCTCTCCTGTACCACAGGCAGCGGGAAATGTGGCGTTTCCCTTGAAATTTCTGATAAACGCATATCTGCCTGCCAGTAGGCATCCAGGCAAACATCGCCAATTAGGCCAATGGTTGCGGAAGACGCACGACTTAACAAATCGTTTAACCGTTGAGATGTTAAGGTTTCAACTGTCTGCATACTTTGTTGCCCCTTGTCTGAAAGCTACATTGCCATAAAAGCCAATGCGATTTTCTATATTTTCTCCATCACCCTACTGTACAGCGCAGGTATAGTTTCAATATGGTCGCCGCAAAAATGCCAGCCTTTGCCGCCGCGGCTTGTGGGGCGGCATACTACATTTTTAACGGGCCTATAATAATAATCAGGGTCGGTCTGGTTTTTACTGCCGTGTACGTCCGAAACATGACGCAAATCGAAATTAGCCGTAACGATATCTTGTACGCCATGCCCAAGGTTGCGGGCTATAGAAAGTGCCTTTAAAAAAACCTCTGGCCCAATAACGCCAGAGCCAAAGTTCAAAAACACACCGCCCTCAAGCCCCGCTACGGATTCGCACATTTTTTTAAAATCTATGCCGCTGGTTTTGCCAATTGCAGAAAAATCCACCGTCGGGTGCTGGTGAATAATATCCGTGCCAAGGGCAATGTGATAAGTAATGGGCAATTTAAGCATATATGCCTGGTATAGCACACAGTAATTTGTATAAGGGAAGCGGGCAGGGTTTTCTTTCATATATACCGCAAGGCTTTCGCCGTAACCCATGTCTTGAGCCGCGCCCTGTTGTATTGCCTCATTCATCCATGCGCCGGTTTCTTCCCACATGCCAAAAGAGCCATCTTCTATGGCTGTGGCTACATTTTCCGAAGTGCCGCCAAGGTAACATAGTTCGAAATCGTGTATGCTACAGGCGCCGTTTCCGGCTATGTGGGTGATGATGTTTTCTCGCATCATATCTATTAGGTAGGGGGACAGCCCCTTTTTTATTACATGCGCACCCATGGATAAAATTACGGCTTTGCCATTTTTACGGGCTGTGACTATGCGGTCACATAGTTCGTCAAAACCTTCTGCATCCCAATTGGGCTTGCAAGTTTCCCTTCGCATCTGAGCAAGGCTTTCTGTAGTCACCAAGTTCACCCTATCTGCCGCCGAAAAGGTTTTTATCTTTGCAAAGTCTATTGTCATGGTTTCACCCCTTGTTATAGCCCCAAAAATCTGCTAACAGCCTCTACATCAGAAAAGTCGCCTATAAGCACATCTGCACCAGCTTGTATTAACCTATCGCGTTTTGCCAGGTCAACGCCATGCCCTTGGGCTTCATTGCTGGCCACGCCTATTGTGCGTGCGCCCATCTGTTTGCCAAGTTCAATTTCTACCTTCCCATCGCCAAACACTGCAAGGGTATCGGCATCCAAATGTTCCAGCAACGCCTTTAGCACCGCCTCTTTGCCGCATAAGCGTGACCTGGTGCCGGCACCTTTGATATCAGTAAAATAGTGTGCAAAGCCTAATAGCTGGGCTTCGCACTTTACATCCGCGTCATCTGTGCCGCTGGCGAGGTATATTTTTATGCCTTTGCTATGCAGCATGTTCAAAAAGGGTTGGGAGCCTTTTATGTGGTATCGCTCGGGCCTAACCACGTTTTCATGTACATCTTTTCGCCGTTGGCCTACCAGTGCCATCAGACGCTGCAAGTATTCTTCTTTATATCCCCATGAGTCAAGGGCTTGATTTGGCATTGGCAGTGCGGCGGCGGTTCTGTATTCTTTTACACGCTGGCAAAGCCATTCCATCTGGAAAATTGTTTGGATGCCTGTGGATTTGTCTATATATGCCACAACTTCATCGTCTACTTGGCTGTCTTTGCTATCACAAATAAACTCGTTCATCATTGGCCTCATAATTTCTTCCCAGCCATAGCGCAATGTAGAAAGTGTGCCATCAAAGTCGAATAATACTGCCTTCACGGCGGGCAATGCGGTTCGGGTTGTAAGTATCTCCATATGCGCCCCTTTATTTAGAAACTGAATACGGTAGTTCTTCCGCGCTATACTCTTTATAAACTGGTGCAAGCGCAATTGCAAAATCTATTTCGCCGCCGGCTATAATATCTTTGTGGCTGATAAATAGCTTCGTATGCACCGTGCCGTTTAGCGTCACACCTTTTACAAAGTTGGCATGTGGGGCGTTTTCGCTGGCGGTTATTACAAACTGCTTATTGCCAGGCAAGTTAATTTTAACCTCGTCAAGCAGCGGAATGCCCAGCACATATTCCCCAGTACCAGGGGCAACAGGGTAAAAGCCCATTGCGCTAAACACATACCAACCAGACATGCTGCCATTGTCTTCATCCCCAGGGAAGCCCGTAAAGCCGGAATCAAACAAGTTAGCCATAATCTGCTTAATAACCACCTGGGAACTTGCCGGTTGGCCTACATAGTTAAACAAATACGGGATGTGAAAGCTGGGCTGGTTGGATATGCCGCATTGCCCAAACTTGATTGCTGCCACCTCACTCATCTCGTGAATTTCGTAGCCATACCCAAGAGTAGTAAAATGTGGCGGAGTGTTATACAAGGTGGTTATCTTGTCGAAAAACTGATCTTTCCCGCCATGAGCGTTTATAAGCCCTTGAAAATCGTGATACACGGCAAAGCTATTTTGCCATGCACTACCTTCGGCATAGTCCCGCCCCCAGTCAAACTGGTTAAAATCTTTGCGGAAGTTGCCTTCTTTGTCCTTGGCGCGCATGAAGCCGGTTTCTTTGTCAAAAATATTTAGATAGTTTAATGACTGCTTTTTGTAAAAATCTGAAACCTCTGAATTTCCTATTGTTTTAGCCACTTGCGAAATACAAAAATCGCTATAGGCGTAGTCTTGGGTATGATTGCAGCTTTCGTGATAGTCATATGGCACATAGCCAAGCTTCATATAATCCTTTGTGCCGCTGCGACCATAGCTGTTATCTTGGCTTTGCACGGTTGCGGTTGCCAGCATTGCCTCAAGCATTTCGGGCATAATGTCGCGGCCAATACCTTTTACTGCCGCGTCGGCAATAAGCCCGTCTATTAAAGTGCCCGGCATTGTGCCCCGCTCGTCTGGTGAAAGCCACTTTGGCAGGTAGCCCGTGTTTTTATATGAGTTTAAATAGCCTTGCATCATTTCCTTATATTCATCTGGTATGAGAATGGAATATAGAGGATAAACCGTTCTGAATGTGTCCCAGAAGCCGTTGTTTGTGTATAAGAATCCCGGCTTCACTAATTTACTTGTTGTATCGTAATGTACTGGATTACCGGCGCTATCTAGTTCGTAGCATTTTTGTGGGAATAGAAACATCCGATATAGGCAGTTGTAGAATGTCTTCACCTGCTCATGGTTTGAGTGGTTAACTTCAATTTTGCTTAAATAGTACTCCCACTTTGCGGCGGTTTGCGCTTTTTGCTGGTCAAAGTTTAGCGTCAAATCCCGCGATAGGTTTAACTCTGCTTGCGCAGCGCTTATATATGAAGTTGCGAGGCTGATCTCCAGGTTTTTTACATCGCCAAACCGCAAGAGAAGCACATCCACGCTTTCGAATGTTTCGCATTTGACAATGGGGCTGCTGAATTTGAAGGCGAACCACATTTTAAAATTAGGATCCTTACAGCCCTCAAAATTGGAAATATATCCTGTGAGCTGTGTGCCATCACCATCAACCGCCATGTCATGCACGCCGCCCGGTGTCCTAAAATACAGGGCGTTCTCAGCTGCGGCAGGATAGGCAATTTTAAGTTTTGCGCCGTATATGCTTGGCGTAAGTTCGCTGGTTATGCCATAGCGCATCTGCTTGATTTTCAAGTAGTGGGGCGTGAAAACAGCTTCTTCCGGGCGATAGGAGCTTGAAATATGCGTTATTGCAGAGTGCTTCATGTTTATCTCGCCGCATACAGGGGTTAATAAGAAATGCTGAAAATCACCCATCCACGGGCTGGGCTGATGGGTTAGCCTAAAACCCTCAAAGTTACGGTCATGTGGGTGGAAAAACCACCCGCCACGCTCGCTGGATGTTTGTACAACAAAGTGGTTCATGCCAAAGGGGTGCGCGGTGTATGGCAGAGTATTCCCGTTAGAATACTTGTACTGGCTTGCCGTGCCCTGGCGTGTGTCAACCAAATGCAGCATTATATTACCTCCTCAGTTAGCGGTGTTAAAAGGCAGCGCATTGGCCTATAAACATCGCTTTCAAGTTGTATTACTTACGGATATATGCCACGATTATTTTGCAGGGCCCTATTGTGTTGTGGGGGCTTATAATGCAGCTTTTAATAGAAGCGGGCAGTATAAATGTTTCAGCGTAGTTGATGATCATGGGTTCAAAATTATTTTCTTTACAGCTTATTTTAATAGACTCCCCTTCTACCAGGTTTAGCATTCTTACGCTATCGTTGGATTCAATGGTTATTGAGGTTGCGTTTTCTAGGGTGTATCGTAGGGTTTCAATGGGCTCATAGGGGTGCAAGCCGGTTTTTTCGATTTGGTAATTATCGTTTTTCTCTAAAACTTGTTCTTGGCCTATACAGTTGTTGTTTATCCAGGTTGTATCCCTGTCCCACTGTATGTTGGCCAAGCCATGCTCTAGGTGGATTGGGCGCGGGCGGCCGTCTAGCCCTACTTGGCCCCAGTCCCAAAGCTTAAATGTGAAAATGTATGGTGTTGCGCTAATTTCCAACACCATCGTGTCTTCACATGAACAATGTATGGTGCCGGCGGGTATTAGAATATGGTCGTGTTTTTTTATGGAGTAGCTATTTACATATTTATCTGCGTCAAAAATTATTTCTCCGGCCTGAGCGGCCCGTAGGTCTTTTTCCATTTCTGCCGGGTCAATGCCTTCTTTAAGGCCCATGTATGCAATCGCGCTTGGCTTTGCGTCTAGGATGTAATAGCTTTCGTCTTGGGTGTACTTCATGCCAAAATGTTCTTTTATATACGCGGTTAGGGGGTGTACCTGTAAAGACAGCTTTCCGCCTTCCATTGTATCCAAAAAGTCAAAGCGAATTGGGAACTCCGCGCCGTACTGATTGTATACCCGGTCACCCAAAAGCGGTTGCGGTTGATACAGCACCAAGTCTATTGCCGGCACTTCTACCTCCACGCCGCCAAAGGACATTATTATGCTGTTTTCTTCCGGGACACCGTCAAATGCCCATGCGTACTTGTCTATAGATGGGTCTAGCCCGCAATATTTTTTCATCCATTGGCCGCCCCATACCCCTTCATCAAAATAGGGCACGGTACGAAACGGCTCCCTTGCCAATTGGCGAAGCCCATCGCGGAAGCCGTCCCCTGTCACCATAGAAGGGGCATTGGTGGTGTTCATGCTTAATACATAGTCAAAAATATCATACAACGATGCTTTATGCTTATCAGCCCAGCGCCACTGTGCAAAAAATCCCCATTTGTACTTGCTTAAAATTGGCGCGTCATTATTATTGCAGCGCCAGTTGGCTTGACCGCTACGGTATCTTAGCTGGATTTCCCAGCGGCTGATTGTTGCGTGTATAAGGGTGCCCCCCCTAGTAACCAGCGCTGCACCTGTGCCAATTACACACACAATGCCTTCATCTATATTGGCGATTTGCTCCTGGGCTGCCACTATTTTTTCTTGAACGAAAAAGTCGCTTAGGTTTTTATCAGTCATAAACCCAAAAACTCTATCGTCAGTGAGGGTTTGTGTGAGATATTCCTCCATTTGCATTGGTTGCCATGCAAAATCATCGCTATTAATAAGCAGTACTGGGCTTAGCTTGGCGGCGGCTTTTTCAATTTCGCTTACGTCTACACCCGGGTAGCAGTCAATTACAATTACATGTTTTTTGCATTTGCTTGATGCGCTTTTAAGCTGGTTTGCAATTGCGTCCCACCCTTGTGCAGCTTTGCCATCCCCGTTTTTAATTACCTTAACAGGCCGCTTATTATAAGTAGATTTCAACTGAACCCCTCCTGCAACTATATTTATGACCCGCCACTGGAATGGCTCATCTATACATTATAGCAATCATACATAATGTAATTACATAAGTCAATTTATTTATTTATATTCACGCAAATGTATTGACATCATTTTTCTCCTTTGGTAGACTTCGCATAAATTTAGCAGCTTTATAGCAGTTTCGAGCTTAGTTGCTGCAAAAGGAGCCGTAAATTATGTGCGACAAAAAATGGGCCGAAGATGTTTTATCAAAAATCGCAAACAAAGTTGAAGCCGAATGCGGTAGGGTAAAAGACGGGCTCCCATTCATAGCATTGGAAGGGCGCTTCGAGAATTATGGCAAGGTAGATGTGTCGTGGTGGACGAATGGCTTCTGGGGCGGCATATTGTGGCAGCTATACAATACCACCGGCAACAATACCTTCCGCAAAGTGGCAGAAAAGTTGGAAGAGACAATGGACGCAAACTTCGAAAACTTCCCATGCTTGCACCACGATGTAGGCTTCATGTGGTCGCATACCGCAGTTGCAAACTATAGGCTTACAGGTAATGAAAAATCCCTACACCGTGGGCTTCACGCGGCAAGCGTGCTGGCCGGGCGGTATAACCCGGTGGCAAAGTTTATAAATGCGTGGAACGCGCCTCAAATGTGCTACATGATAGTTGATTGCATGATGAACCTACCCCTGCTGTACTGGGCAAAAGACATAAATGACCTGGGCTACTACGAACATATCGCCAAAGAACATGCAGACAAAACCCTAAACACCTTAGTAAGGGGCGATGGCTCTGTACATCATATGAGCATAATGGACCCTATCACCGGCGCGGCGTTGGAATTTCCTATGGGACAAGGGTATGAAAGCGGCTCGTCCTGGTCTCGCGGGCATGGGTGGGCAATATATGGCTATGCCCTAAGCTACCGCTATACAAAAGAGGTGCGATACCTAGACGCGGCAAAAAACGTTGCCCACTATTTCATGGCCAATATTGCAAAAGAGGGATATATCCCTCTAATCGACTTTAGAGCACCGAAGGAGCCAAAGCTATATGATACATCCGCGGGGCTAACCGCCGCTTGCGGTATGCTGGAAATTGCCGAATATGTAGGAGAACATGAAAAAGCGCTATATGAGGACGCCGCCAAAAACATAGTACACGCGATTGCAGAAAAATATGCCGACTATAACCCCGACACAGACGGATTAGTAGGTGGCGCTTCGGAATCGTATAACGGCCCGCATATACATGCCCCGATTATATACGGGGACTATTTCTTTGTAGAAGCCGTGCTGCGCCTGGCGGGAAAACATTTTATGATTTGGTAAGGTGGAGGGCATTATGAAAAAGCATATTTCTTTAAATGGAAGCTGGGACTTATACTACTACCCCGAAGATACTAACAACCTGCCACAAACCCCAAAGGAAATGCATGCCCTTAATCTTTTGCCAATAAGCGCGACCGTGCCCGGCAATGTAGAACTTGACTTAATGGCCGCAGGGCTTGCCAAAGAACCCTACTTTGGAACAAATGCCCTATTCTACCGCAAGTACGAGTTTTACTCTTGGTGGTTTGAGCGTAATTTTGGTATCCCGGCATCTTTCGCGGGCAAGGATATTATCATCCGCTTCGAAGGGCTGGACACCTTCTGCACTATTTTTATAGACGGCCAAAAAATAGGCCAGGCAGACAATATGCTAATACCCCATGAATTTGATATCACCGCGTACTGCACCCCTGGCAAGGCCAACAAAATAAGCGTACATGTTGCCTCCCCCGTAAACAAGGCCAGGGAAATGGACTTCCCCGTAGGGGTGCGCACATGGGAGCCATTAACAGATGAATATGCCGCCGTGCGCAAGGCCGCGCATAGCTTTGGCTGGGATATTTCGGCTAGGCTTATGTCTGCCGGGATGTGGCGGGATGTTACTGTTTTTTCGCGAGAAAAAACATATATAAAGGAAGTTTATTATTCTGTGCCACGGGTAGATGCATACTCTGCACCGCTAAACATCTTTTACCGCTTTAATACACATGACCCAATGATAGAAGGGTTTTCGGTTTGCGTAGAAGGGGTTTGCGGCGGCAGTTATTTCAAAAAAACCGCGCCTACTATTTTTGTGTCTAACAAGCTGCAAATTCAAATAGATAACCCAAAACTATGGTGGCCCGTGGGCTATGGCGAGCCAAACATATACAAGATGACATTCAGCCTACTAAAAGACGGCGTGGTTGTTGATAGCCGCGAAGAGCATATAGGCATAAGGGAAGTAAAACTAGAGCGGTCATATGGCGGCGAAAACAATGGCAATTTCCGCTTTATCGTTAACGGATTGCCCATTATGGCGCGGGGCACAAACTGGGTATTCCTAGACTGCCTGCACAGCCGCGACAAACAAAGGCTACCCATAGCACACGAGCTACTGCGCGACCAAAACGCCAACATGATACGCATGTGGGGCGGCAATGTATACGAATGCGATGAGTTTTACGACCTGTGTGACAAGCACGGGATTATGGTTTGGCAAGATTTCTCCCTAGCGTGCGCGATATACAACCAATACGACGAAATGGCCAGCGCAATAGAAAAGGAAGCCGCCGCGGTGATTATCCGCTTGCGAAACCACCCGTCTGTTGTGCTTTGGGCTGGGGACAACGAGATTGATGTAATGTCGGCAGTGCTGGGCCATGTATACCCTCATGGGCGCTATAACCGCCTAACAAGGGAAACCCTGCCGCGGGCGGTGGCCATGCACGACCCATACCGGGATTACTTACCCAGTTCTCCCCTAATAGAAGGCGACTACCCAGACGATAGCGAAATGCCAGAGCAGCATAACTACGGCCCACGCGACTACTATAAAGGCGACTTCCATAGGCTGTGCAAAGCACATTTTATAAGTGAAATAAGTTATCACGGCTGCCCGGCCCTTTCCAGCCTTAAAAAATTTATCCCCGAAAATGAACTATGGCCATATAGCGAAGAAAGCGAATCATGGCGCATGCATAATTCCGAGCATATAGCGGGGCTTAAACGCGATTATGACCGCAATGTGCTAATGTTTAAGCAGGTAAAGGTGCTGTTTGGCGGCATACCCGCTACGCTAGAGGAATTTATAATAGCGTCCCAAATTTCCCAAGCCGAAGCACTAAAATTTTTAATAGAAAATACTCGCATACAAAAATGGCGTAAAACGGGAATGCTATGGTGGAACCTAGCCGATGGCTGGCCCCAGCTTTCGGATGCCACAATTGACTATTACAACCGCAAAAAACTAGCCCACTACTATGTAAAGCGCGCCCAACAGCCGCTGCATATCATCATGGGGGAATCGGATGGTTGGGCTCATAAGGTATGCCTATGTAATGACAGCCGCGAAGGCAAAAACGTGTCATACAAAATCACAGATTTTGAAGAAAACCAAGTGGTACTAAAAGGTGTCGCAACCGTGGAAGCTAACGAGAACCTTTTCCTCCCTACAATAGCGTCCGTACCGGGCCAGAAGAAGCTGTATTTAATCCAGTGGGAATGTGATGGCGAAGAATATGGCAGCCACTATGTTAATGGCTTCCCGCCATTCGAGCTTGCGCAGTATAAGCGTTGGCTGGAGGCAATTAGCAAGCTGCCAATGGCCTTTGACTCATGGGCGTGTTTTAAATAATGACTGCTTTGTTGAATAGGAGGGAAATACGTGTGCCTTCACCAAAAAGCTGAACAGTATCTGCGTGCAAAAATAGATAGCGGGGAATGGAAAGTTGGCGATTGTATCCCCACGGAAATGGAACTAGCTGAGAAGCTAGGCGTAAGCCGCCCCACAATAAGGCAAGCACTTACCAGTCTTGCAAACGCCGGCTACATTGTGCGTGTAAAAGGCAAGGGCTCCTTTATTACACAGCCTAAACTTTTACACGAGTCAACATCCATGCTGGTGGGGTATCGCCAGGAAAGTCAAAAGAAAAACCGCAAGATTGCAACAGTAGTGCTGGGGCTAGAAACCATAAAGCCAGACGCAGAAATTGCGCAAAAACTGAATTTATCCAAAAACGATAAAGTAGTTTCCCTAACACGGCTACGCACCGTTAGCGGCTATAACCAAGACCGCCCGGTTGTTCTTACACATGTACATGTGCCATTGGCAATGTTTCCGCAGATGGCAAGCCTAGACTTTACACAGGCATCTTTGTACGACGCATTAGAAGAAAAGGGACTAGGGATAAGAAAGGCCGAAAAAAATCTTGATGTAGTAGTAGCCACACAAGAACAATCAAGCCTACTGCAACTAAACCCCTTCGAGCCACTGATTCGCGTAACCAACCTTGGCAAAACATCCGACGGCAAAATTATCGAATATTCCCAAAGCTTCTATCCCGCGTCGTCCAGCCAGTTTCAAATCACAACTGAGAGATAAACCATGCCGTATCTTATTGGTTTAGATATGGGCGGCACAGAAATTAAGGCGGCCGCAATACCTAATAAAGGGATGCCGGTGTGCAAGCCGCTATCATTCCCGTCATATGCAGGCAGGTCAAAGGCCGAAATCATACAGCATATTGGTAGCATAATTAGCAAACTGGCAAAAGAAACCGGCCCACCGGCGGCGATTGGCTTCTCTTTCCCCGGCCCCTTCGATTACGATGCGGGCGTAAGCTTCATTAAAGGACTTGACAAATACGAATCACTGTATGGGCGCAATATAGCCCACTTGTTTAGGGCAGATGCCAGCGTCATGTATGAAGTCCCGTTTGTAAGCAGTACGCCAATGTTTTTTATTAACGATGTAACCGCCTTTGCAATGGGCGTGGCAGCAAGCGGCATCCACACAGAAAAAGCCCTATGTGTGTGTATAGGCACCGGCTGCGGGTCAGCATTCTTGGTAGACGGCAAAGTTGTAACCGATGGCCACGCCGGTATACCAGAAAACGGCTGGATATATCCCCTGCCATTTAAGGATTCAAACCTAGATGACCATTTATCTAAGCGGGGGCTTGAAAAAATAACGGCCAAGGCTATAGGCAAACCCATAGACGGGAAAACCCTGGCAACTATGGCAAACGAACAAAAGGCAATGGATTGTTTCACACAATTTGGAAGCAATATAGCAGAAGGCCTAGCACCTATCCTAGAGGAGTTTAACCCAACAACGCTAATTTTAGGGGGGCAGATAATGAAAAGCTTCTTGCACTTTAGCGCTCCAATTAAAGAAGCATGTGATAAAAAGAAAATCAAGTTACATGTATGCCCAAACACATCACAATTAGCACTAGCAGGGCTTTGGGCAGAGGCCAAAAGAAGGGGGATTTTCTAAAATGAAAAAATCCATCAAAACGGTATACGTAGTACACCATTCACATTCAGACATAGGCTACACAGACCTGCAAGAGCGCATCATAGATGTGCAAATAGACAATATAAGACGGGTATTGGAAATAATGCAAGACCCTGCATCCAGCGACTTCCGCTGGACATGCGAAACTTATTTCTTTGTGGAAAAATTTTTGGCCGAGGCAACAGAAGAAGAGAAAGACCTGTTTTTCTCTCTTGCGAAGGAAAAACGCATAGGCATTTCAGGTAGTTATTTAAATTTCTGCGACCTTGTGGACACAGATGTATTGAAAAACCGTTCCTGCTATCTTGCTAACCTATTTAGGTCCAGGGGCGTGGAGGTTAAAACGGCAATGAACGCCGACATAAACGGTATTTCTATGGGACATAGAGACGCCTTGTTAGCATCCGGCGTGGAGTTTCTTTACACCAACATACATACACACCACGGTATGTATCCCATGTACCGCAACCAAGATGCCTTCTGGTGGAAAGCCGACGATGGCAAGAAAATGCTGGTGTGGAACGGCACTCACTATCACGACGCCAACCATTGGGGATTAGCAACCGATGCGTTTAGAACCGCTGATACGGATTTGAGCGATGTAGAGTTTCTGCACAAACAACTAGGCGAGTATATAGCAGAATGCGAAGAGGTTGACTATCAGCACGATTTTATAGTGCTAAGTGTATCTGGCGTATTGGGCGACAATGCACCTCCAAATATGGCTGTTTTGGATATGATAAAACAATACAACAGGAATTACGGTGGCAAAGTAGAACTCAAAATGGTAACACTGCAAGATTTTTACCAAGAGGTTCTAAACCGTCTTGACCTAGACAAAATTCCCGTAGTAACAGGGGATTTTACAGATTGGTGGGCAAATGGCGTAGGCTCTACACCACTTGCGGTAAAGCACTACCGCGCCGCACAACGCATGTTCCATTTATCAAAACGTGTTGCGCCCAAAGTCCACGAAGACTACCCGGAGCTTAGAACCAAAGCCGAAGACTGCCTGCTGCTATATTCGGAACATACATGGGGACATTCCCACAGTATAGCCAACCCCTACGAGACTTTCGTGTCCGACCTGGATATCCGCAAAACCGCATATGCATCCAACGCCCATGAAGCGTCCGCACTGCTTCTAAACCGTGCAATACAATCACTGGGCGGGGACTTTAAGCATTTTAACTTAGAAGGTCATGTTGAAGCCGTCTACCCCGGCAGCAAAAAAGCAACAATGATTATCGGCTTCTATGTAGAAACTCCGTTTTTGCATGATGCAATCATCACCGACAGCAGCGGCAAAAGTTTGGAAGTACAAACGAGCCAGCACCTGCGCGGCACATATATGTGTTTTGTAGACAGTTTCGAACCAGGAGAGGCAAAAACCTACCAATATAAACTTGTGCGCAAAGTGATTTTGCCAATACTCAAGCAGCAAAACAACCGTCATGCCTACATTGGCAGGGAAACCGTACAAGACATAATCAACGATTACCAACCCGAATACTGTCATCTAACAAGCAAGTTGGAAAACGACTGGTTTCGCATCGAATACAAAGTTGGCGAAGGTTTTACAACTCTATTTGATAAAAAGAATAATCGCGAACTAATGGTATCAGGACTGGAAAGCATTCTTACCCCCGTATACGAAAACACGCGAATTAGGACAGACCCAGGATATGAGCGGCACATGCTAGGCCGAAATATCCGGGGCGTACACGCCACCCAAATGAAAGCCGCCATGAACGGCATAGATATCTTGCAACATGACGCAGTGTACACCCATATGAAATTCACCTTCAAAATGGACGGCGTCCAAGATTGCCTGCTGTATTTGAAAATGTACAACGCCATCCCCCGTATAGAATTCAAACTTGCCCTGGCGAAAAATATCTCCACAGACATAGAGAGCATCTACATGCCCCTTTCTATACAGCGCAATGATGATGCTGTGTACCTTCGCAAAGGGGGAGCGCCCTTTAGGCCCGGCGTTGACCAAATCCCCGGCACATGTATGGAATATTGGATTTCTGATGTTGGTGTTGCCTACTTTAACGAAAAAAATCAAAACGCCGTGCTAATCCACACCCCCGACACCCCACTTATTTATATGGGCGAATTACAGCACCACCCCATATTGCTGTGTGACAGAAAACTTGAAAACAACTTCCGCCCTGTATATTCATGGATTATGAACAACACCTGGGAAACCAACTTTAGGATGGACCTATCTGGCTTCCATGAATACTCTTACGCGCTGCAACTGGTGGACGCGAAAACACCGGAAGAGTGCTTTAAAAGCCTGGAAGATATCCACTATGGGACGCTATCTTATTTGCTTAAACATAATAAATAGCTAATTAACAATTTCAATCTCGCATTATAGGTTGAAATTGCTACATAAAAACGGGAGGGGTTACGCATGAATGGCATAACAGGTTTGTGGGGGAAAATGGGTCGTAAAAGGCGTGAAGGCTTAGTACTATTTCTTCTGGCGCTGCCACTGCTGGCGCTGTCATTTGCGTTTACCTATGTGCCGCTATATGGCTGGGTGTATGCGTTTTTTGATTTTAGGCCGCCGCTACGCTTGCAAGATGTAGAGTTTGTAGGGCTGCACTGGTTTAGAACTTTGATAGACAACCCCGTGCGTGTACGCCAGGTTACAGAGGTACTGCGCAACACTTTTGCCATGAGCGGGCTTGGGATTCTGACATCTTGGTTCCCTATAGCGTTTGCTATTTTGCTATCGGAAATAAAGTTTAGCGGTGCAAAAAAGAGTATTCAAGTGCTTACAACCCTTCCTAATTATATAAGCTGGATTCTTGTGTTTGCGCTGGCGTTTGCGCTGTTTTCTAACGATGGCTTCATGAACAACCTGCTACTGCAACTTGGGCTTATAGATAGGCCCATCGGGTTTTTGCAGTCGGGTAACCATGTATGGCTTACCATGACCGCCTGGGGTGTATGGAAAGGGCTTGGCTGGGGGGCAATAATTTACCTTGCGGCCATTGCCGGCATAGACCAAGAGCTTTACGAGGCAGCCCGTGTAGACGGTGCCAGCAGGTTTAGGTGTATCTGGCATATTACCGTGCCGGGGCTTATGCCAACCTATACGGTGCTTTTGCTACTACAGATTGCCAACTTCCTTAACAATGGTTTCGAGCAATTCTATGTATTTTCCAACGCTTTTAACATGCACCGGATACAGGTTTTAGACCTGTATGTTTACAACATAGCTTTTACCGGGCGGGCGTTTTCTCTTGCAACTGCTGTTAGTATGCTGCGTAGCCTTATTAGCCTGGTATTACTGTTTTCTGTAAACGGGCTGGCTAAAAAACTGCGCGGCGAGTCTATCATCTAGGGGGGTGTTGGGTATGGGTAGTACTGGTGTTAAACATAGGCTGTCTTTTGGGGAAATGCTTTTTAATATTTTTAACTACACAATTCTGATTTTGTTTACCCTGCTTTGTATTTTCCCGTTTTACTATCTAATCATCAACTCTATAAGCGCCAACGATTTGAGCGCCAGGGGGGAGATTTTGTTCTTCCCGCGTCAACTCCATATTAGCAACTATGTGCAGGTTTTTCGTATTCCCGGGCTTATGCGTGCGGCGTTTATTTCCCTTAGCCGCACGGTGCTAGGCACACTATTTACGGTTTTAGCAGCGGCTTTTTTGGGCTTTTTGTTTACGAAGCCTATGTGGGGTAGGAAAGTTTGGTATAGGCTTTTAATTGCGTCTATGTATTTTAATGCGGGGCTTATACCTTACTTTGTAACTGTTATGCGTTATGGGCTGATGAATAGCTTCTGGGTATACATTATCCCGCTTGTTGTACAGCCGTTTAGCGTGTTGCTGGTTAAGACATTTATCGAATCTACACCCATTTCACTGCAAGAAGCGGCGGAAATTGATGGCGCCGGTACTCTTAGAATATTCCACATGATTATGCTGCCCCTTATTAAGCCTATCTTGGCCACGGTGGCCATATTTGCGGCGGTAGGGCAGTGGAACCAGTTTATGGATACGGTGCTTTTTATAACCGAGCAAGACTTGTGGACATTGCAGTTTGTGCTGTTTAACTACTTAAGCCAAGCCGGTTTCCTGGCCCGGCTTGTACAGGCCGGGATGGGCAATATAGATGTAGCATCGCTGGTTAATATGCAAACCCCAACATCTGTACGTATGACAGTAACCATTGTGGTTACGCTACCAATTCTTTTTGTTTATCCCTTCTTCCAAAAGTATTTTGTGAAGGGGATGATGATAGGTGCTGTTAAAGGTTAACACACACAATTGCTAATCTTATAGCGCCATAGCCTGTGGCACAGCCACATAAAAAATAGGAGGATACTATGAAAAAATTGTTCAAAGCAAGGCATTTATTAGTTCTTGCAGGGCTAATTGCAATTCTTGCCTTTGCCGTTGGCTGCGGGCGTGGAGGCGAGCCGGAAGGCGCCGCCGAAACACCTCCGCCAACAGAAGACGCAGCCACACCCGCGCCAGACGTGCCGGTGCCAGATATAACCGGCGACACCGGCAGGCCGGAAGACCATATTAGGATAGAAGTGTTTAGCCAGTTTGGCCAGCTAAGCATAGGAAATGCCACCGGCTGGTTTGCGCAAATTGTTGACGAGCGTTTTAACATGTCAGTAAACCATGTAGGCGCACCAGACGGCAACAATGAGCTGCTGCTTCAAACACGTTCTGCCGCAAACAATCTTGGTGACTTGATTATAGTTGACATCAACCGCTTGGAAGACCTTGTAACCGCAGGGCTTATCATGGACATCACACAGTATGTTGAAAACAGAATGCCATACTATAACAACTACTTTGGCGGTGCAGTTGCCAGGGCTCGTACATTCCACCCATCTGGTAACATTTATGGGATTCCCCTTAACGTATCTACACAGTCTGCAACAAGCCCTGCTTTGGATGGTGGGTTTGTCGAGTTTGCACCATACCTGCGTCAAGACGCATTTATGGCGGCTGGCGCACCAACAATTAACACAATGGAAGACTTGCTTCCTGTCCTTGCAGCAATGCAAGAAGCTGTGCCTTATACTGACAGCGGACGCCGCACATATGGTTTTACCTTTTGGTCTGACTGGGACGACACCCTCATGTCAAGTGCAGGTAATTTTGGCCCCATGTATGGTATGAGAAGATTCTCTCAAACAGGTTTTGTTGACCTTGTCAACCAACGTTTTGAATCTTTCCTTGATGATGATGGTCTATACCTTCGCACACTGCTAATGTATTTTAATGCCAACCAAATGGGCTTAGTAGACCCCGACTCACCAACACAAGACTTTGACATGGTATGGGCAAAAAGCGAAGATGGGCAGTTCTTATTCTCTTGGATGTCATGGCTTGGTATGGCTGGGTTCAACAATGAAGAAAGAGCAGCACAAAGCATCGGTTACAACTTTGTGCCTATTATGGATCAAGCCATTTCTGTGCCTGCAATCAACCCTAACGGGCAACTACATGTAATGGCGATTGGCGCAAACGCCGCTGACCCTGGCCGTTTGATTGATTTCCTTGACTGGATGTCGTCACCTGAAGGTGTACAAACAATTTACACAGGCCCACAAGGCTTAACATGGGATATAGATGCAAGCGGCGTACCTTTTGTTACCGAATTTGGTTATGAAGCAGGCGTACACGCTTCTAACTTTCAAGATGTACCCGTACCCGCAGAATGGGGCGGCGGCACATTTAGCCTTGGCGGCTGGCAAAACAACTGGACCGTAGTGCTTCAGCACCGTGGTTTGGAAATGAACTCTGCTACAGGGTTCCCTTATTCTCCAAGATTCTGGCCTGCTGCAGGGCAGAATGTTACACCGCTTCAAGTAGAGTGGTCAGAAAGATTTAATGCTGCTGACCAAACAGAGTTCCTTATGAATAACGATATGCTTCTTGCGTTGCCGGCTGTTGACTTTGCAATGCCGCCAGACAGTTCCGACATGGAAATTATGCGGGGTGATGTGCGTCTTGTTGTGCAGCCCAACTCCTGGCGTATGGTATTCGCGTCAAGCGAAGCCGAGTTCTGGAGTATATGGGAAGAAACAAAAGAACTTGCATATGGCCTAGGCTGGGCAGAACTGTTTGCACATGACTATGCTGTTGCACAAGAGTACTTCGCACTAAGGCGTGACGCTATGGCAGGTAATTAATTAATCGTATTTAAGCCGCACTATTGTGCAATGTCATTAAATTAAGATATTGCACAATAGTGCGCTTTTTTAGAAGCTCATGAAATTAAGGAGTGCATACAATGACAACTAAAGAACGGGTGGCACGCATATATAACCGCCAAGATGTTGACCGGGTGCCTATTACAGATGAACCATGGAGAGGCACAATTAGCCGCTGGAAGCGCGAAGGGATGCCACAAGACGCCGATTGGCGCGACTATTTTGGCGTGGATAAGTTTGAGCGCTTTCAAGTGGATGTTTCGCCGCAGTATAAGCGGGAATTACTTGAAGAAACGGATACTTACACCGTGTCAACAACAGAGTTTGGCGTTACCTTAAAATATCTAAAAGGCGAAGATACCACCCCAGAATTTGTGGATTATACCGTTACAGACCCGGCAAAATGGCAAGAGGCAAAAAAGCGCTTAAACCATGATATCAGCCGTATTGATTGGGACTTTGTTAAGAAAAACCTGCCAGCCTGGAACGCTAATGGGCACTGGGTAGAAGCTTTGTTTTGGTTTGGCTTTGACGTGACCCATTCGTGGATGGTGGGCATGGAAACATTTCTGATTGGTATACTGGAAGACCCGGATTGGGCAATAGACATGTTTCACACCATACTGGATGTAAACATAGCGTTATACGATAAAATTTGGGATGCCGGATATAAATTTGACAGTATATTTATTTTTGATGACATGGGCTATAAGCAAAGCCAGTTTTTTTCTGTAAAAACCTATCGCGAGATATTAAAACCTGCACACAAAAGGGCCTTTGAATGGGCTGCCAACCGTGGCATTCCTTCGCGTTTGCATTCATGCGGTATGGTTGAGCCCTTTGTGCCGGAACTTATAGAAATTGGCCTAAGCGCCCTTAACCCGCTGGAGGTAAAAGCCGGTATGGACCCCATTCATATCAAGCGCACCTATGGCGATAAACTGGTGTTGCATGGTGGTGTAAACGCGGTGCTATGGGATAAACCCGACGCAATTAAAGCTGAAATTGAAAAAGTGGTGCCTGTGTTAAAAGAAGGCGGCGGCTATATATTTTCATCCGACCATTCAATTCCTAACGCGGTAAGTATGCAGGATTTTACGGATATTGTTGCGCTGGTTAAAAAAGTTGGCACGTACTAATTCAGGAGGATTTTCTATGCTAAGTAAAGCAGACTATCACAAAAAAACCCTTGGCTGCTGGATGGGCAAAAACATTGGAGGCACGGTAGGCGCGCCTTTTGAATGGCGCAGGCAGATAAACAATGTAGAGTTTTACACCCAGGACTTGGGCGGAGAGCCTCTGCCAAACGATGACCTGGATATACAATTGCTATGGCTTATTATGCTGGAGGAGCAGGGTATAAATGTTGACTCGACCCTTATGGCCGATTATTGGATGCAGTTTGTTTCCCCCTATTGGTCCGAGTACGGGTACGCCAAAATAAACATGCGCACAGGCTTACAGCCCCCATATACCGGTATGCGCAACAACTGTTTTAAGCATAGTTGCGGGGCCTTTATCCGCAGCGAAATATGGGCGTGCATTGCCCCCGGCAGGCCGGATATAGCCGCACGCTATGCCTTTGACGATGCATCTATAGACCACGGGGACGGCGAGGGAACCTACGCCGCCGTGTTTTGCGCCGCCCTTGAAAGTGCCGCATATGTAGAAAGCGATGTTAACAAGCTTATAGATATTGGCCTGTCATATATCCCGGAAGAATGCGGCACCTACAAAGCCATCCAATGTGCAAGGGAGTCACACGCAAACGGGCTTTCCTGGGTAGACGCACGCCACAAGCTGCTGGAAGGGTACCGGGGCGGGGCGTTCTTTGGGTCACAGGAGCATGTCTCCGACGAAGACAAGGCCCGGGGCTTCTTTGAGGGGGAACCCGGATGGGACGCACCGTCTAATATCGGCATAATCATCATTGGCCTGTTGTATGGCGGCAACGACTTTGGCAAGGCCATATGCACCGCCGTAAATTGCGGCGAAGACACAGACTGTACAGCCGCAACTTTGGGCGCAATCTACGGCATACTATACGGCATTGACGCTATCCCAGAAAAGTGGATTACCCCCATTGGCCGCAGCATAAAAACTGCCTGCCTTAATATCGGCGACTTGGGCTACTTTGGCGATATGATTCCACAAAATGTAGACAATCTAACAGAAAGAACCACCGCCATCATGGCAAAAGTGGCCGCAATACACGGCCTGCCCGTGGAAGTGGACGCGCCAAAACCTACGGCTGTTAAAAGCCTGTACGCTAACAAAGAGCACATGGACTATCTGCACACCGTGGCATTAAGGCATAGCTTCCCGTTTATGGACGCGGCTTTAGAATATGTTAAAGGCCCGGCAGCAGCCCCAGGGGAAGATGTTGAAATAAAACTCCATCTTGCAACCAAGTACCGCATACCGGCAAGCCTTAATGTGAAAATATACATGAACGAAGGCTGGGAAGTTGCCCCCACCAGCGAATTTAGAACCTTTGTAGGGGCCCACTTTGATACACGCACAAAAACAGTTGAGTTTAAAGTGCGTCCGCAAGAATGGTGCCGCACCAGCATTGGCCGGGGTGTTGTTGAGATAACGCTGGATGGCCGCGCTCATATTATGCTTGTGCCTATTATTGTTTTGACCGAGATGTAATACCGATTCCAAATTTAAACCTATCTGACAGAGCGGCTGCGGGAAACGCGGAGCAAGCGCTTTCCCGCGCTTAGCCGCGATAGGATTTAAATTGGAATCGGTATAAGGTTATCAACCAAAAACTATTGTTGAAAAAGGGTTGAAAAAGGCCAGCACATGCAAAATACACGCATATGCTGGCCTTTTTGGATGTCTGGCAGAACTGTTGCTCTTACCAGTGATAGATATTCGCCGCAACTTTTTTCCTATATTCATCTTGTTCGGTGCCTGGGGCTAATATGGCGTACTTGTGTAAAGCATCCTCTACAACAATGCCATATAGGTCTGTGCGGCGCTCCCCTTCATGCCTTAGGCGCATATTTGGTTGGCCGGTTATTGCCGTTTGCACATGCCAGCTGGGTTGTGCCTTTTGTATGTCTAAATCAATTTCTGCCCATACTAATGCGTTTTTTTCATATTCTGCGTCTGCCAGCACGGTGCCCCAGTAGTCTATCACGCTGGATTTACCGGCGGCGGTGCCATTATAGTTCTTGGCCGTAACCAAGTAAAAAGACCCGTCGCTTGCGCGGGTGCGCACTGTGGCCTCCCCAATAGAGTCGTTCCAGCCATAGCCAAATGTGGGGTGGAAAACAACTTCCGCACCCAATAATGACAGTGCTTCCCCCATGGCCGGGAACATCATGTCATAACATATCATTATGCCAATTGTGCCAAAGTCCATGCTAATGGTATGGATAGAATCCCCTGGGGTTACTTGGAACTGTTCGTCGCAGGGCAGATGTGCTTTTTTATATTCGCCAACTATTTCCCCACTACGGTTAAAGGCCGATGCTGTGTTGTAGATTGCGCCGTCACATGGCTTATAGTAACAGGCTATGATGTTCATGTTGTATTTTTTTGCAATGGCCGAAATGCGTTCTTCGAATATTGGATAACTGCGTTTTACAATTTCCCGGAAGACATTGCTTGCGGTAGTGTCGATAATATAGGCGTTGGATAGGGAAATATCTTCGCAAGTTGTTACGACATCCAGCCCCGCCTCGCCGGCTTTTTCTAAAAGGGCGAATGTGACTTCGGCTTGAGGCAAGATGCTGTGGGCCATTATGGTTTCGATATCGGGCTTGTAGTTTGGGTTGCCCCAGCGGTATTGGCCAATAGTTGTTAGCTCTGCTGGTTGCAGTGCGCCTACCTTGATTTTTCTCATAATCCGGCTCCTAGTACAGCCCGTCATGGGCGTGGATTTTTTCTTTCTTGCTGTATAGCAAAATGTATTCCGAATCCATGTGCGGGCAACCTTCCACCCGCAGGATTAGGGTCATCTTTGTTGAGTCAAAGCTTGGCAGTGTAAACCTGATTGTGGGGCCATGCAGGTTGGTATTGGGTTGTATGGCCGGGTATTTCCATTCG
>Ga0123355_10000783_pt1 | contig 43481 bp, 37 predicted proteins | sample TergutEmb28metaG_3_FD_89872 | JGI IMG/M metagenome (GOLD analysis project Ga0123355, IMG submission 89872) | Embiratermes neotenicus P1 segment gut microbial communities from Petit-Saut dam, French Guiana - Emb289 P1 | ecosystem: Host-associated > Arthropoda: Insects > Digestive system > Gut ...
CTAAACGACTAAAAACTTTGAAGGGGATGACACCTTATCAATTCATTGTCAAATCTTGGGGCGATAATCCCGACGTTTTTTTAGATGAACCGTGCCACCTCAATCTGGGACTTTACACCTACGGCTTCGATTTAGCTGATTCGATTTTGTTTGCTTTTAAGTAAGTAAACCGAAGTCCCGGGAACTTCGGGTGCGCAGAGCTTTCGCTCCGCGTTGCCGCGTTGTATGAAAGGTGTGCACATGGGCGTCTGCATTCGGTCGGCCGAATCCGAATGCGTTTGCCCGCTTTCATATATTGCGGCGAGTGGTACAGGTGTTGCAGTGGTACGGGTGAAGCATTGGTGATACATGGCGTTACATACAACCGTTATACAGCGGCTTCGGCACGGAGCGGTGCGGTCAGTTTCAGGGCGAACCCCTTCCTGCGTAATAAGTCGCGTCTGAAATCATTTCGCGCGTCGTCGAAAACCGGCCTAAAGTCGCCGGTTCTCGCCTCGCGCTCAATTGTTTCAGACTGCGATTATTACCTGTTGGCAAACACGTCCTTTGGCATAGAAGCGACTGTTTTGTTTCTCGGTTGCAAAGCGAGTATACTTCAACGCTCATACGGTGATATCCGGAACCGTTCCCGGAATTTTTCCTGGAAAATTTCCCGGAATAAAAAAAGGATTGAGTCCTGCTTAATTCGGAACTCAATCCTCCGTCGCCGTACCCATCCGGCGGGCTGTTATCTCAACTGCGGACTTACATTAGGAATTCGGCTGTTTCCCCGCACACCAACGCACTGCGTTACCGAGCAATTTTTGAAACTCGGGGTTGCGCCAAACTTCCGCAACATGCCCCGGCGTTAAAACGCAAATGCGTCCTTTGCCTTGCGTGCGAACATACACGCAGGGCGCGATGTTGGCAGGAGCGTTAAAATACGGCTCGGACTCGTATTTTTCCGGCGTTCCCTGCGCGGCGGAATATGACGCCGCCAAAATATCGACGTCCGCGAGAATTTCAATTTGATAATGTTCGTCTTCTTCGCAAAACATGCCGACTCCTTCCGTAACGGGATGCGGCTTTAAAATTCCGCAGGTTACGGGGCAATTATTCGGATGAAACACAAATTTGCATCCGATTAACCCGTCCAGAACCGACGTGTCGTTATCTTCGCCCGGAACGGTTCCGCTGTGCGTAACAAGCAGTCCGCCGCCGGCTTCTACATATTTTACAAATGCATTTTGAACCGCATCCGTTTTCCACGAGCGATTGTCCTCCTTGGAAATATGGTCGCATTTGCTCATAACAACTGCGTCATACCCCGCAAAGGAAACAGGACAATCCTTCGCATCCGCCACAACATCAAGAGCGAGATGCATTTTTTTTGCAAGCAGCTCGAGTCCCTCTCGCGGAACGTCCCCCGGGTGGTAAAAATCGTCGCAAAGCAATAAAATTTTCATTTTAATCCGTCCTTTCATTGACCAACATTTTTTTACATATTATACTTCAAATTACAGAAGACTTCCTTTGAAAAATCGGAAGTCTGAAGAAAGGAGAATGTCTGATGACAATTCCGACCCCTCATATCAGTGCAAAAGAAAATTCATTTGCAAAAACCGTTTTAATGCCGGGTGACCCTCTCCGCGCAAAGTTTATCGCGGAAAATTTTTTGGAGATGCCCAAAAAGGTGAACGCCGTGCGCGGAATGTTCGGTTACACGGGAACGTACAACGGTACGCCGGTTTCGGTAATGGGAAGCGGCATGGGTTGCCCGTCGATGGGAATTTATTCGTACGAGCTTTTTAATTTTTACAAAGTTGAAAACATAATTCGCGTCGGCTCGGCGGGTTCAATCAGCCCCGAGCTTGAACTCGGCGACGTCGTAATGGGCGTTGGCGCGTGTTCGGAATCAAGCTATGCCGGTACGTTTGCGCGTTGCCCGGGAAGTTTTACTCCTACGGGTTCGTTTGAACTTATGCTTAAAGCAAAAAACGCCGCCGATGTTTTGGGCGTAAAGCTGCATACCGGCAATTTACTTACAACGGATGTTTTTTATAACGACGACAACGTGGGGCTTAATGCGTGGCTTCGCATGGGCGTTTTGGCGGTCGAAATGGAAGCCGCCGCGCTTTACACAAATGCCGCCCGCGCCGGCAAAAACGCGCTTTGCATCTGCACAATTTCCGATAAAGTGTTTAGCCGAAGCGAAAGCATGTCTGCTGACGAGCGCGAAAAATCATTCACCAACATGATTAGCTTGGGGCTGTCGATGATATGACGAAAATTGCCTACCTTCGCAAGGTGTGGGCGGAACAATATGAAAGCGACCTCAAAGCCGCCGCCGAAACAGGTGAAGCGTTATTGCGCGAGCATTGGCATAATAAAAATTTTCACACAATCGGGTACGCCAACGACCTGTTCAATTTGGGTTGCGTTCACGAAGAGTTGGGAAATTTGGAGCGCGCCGCCGCGCTTTTTTCCGACTCCGCACAACAACAGCTCGCCGCAAACGGCGACGAGCTTTCATGCGCCGAGCGTGTAAACTCGTTGGCAACAGTTTTAATCCGGCTCGAATTTTGCGAGCCGGCTTTTTTGATGCTCGGAAATGTTGCGGCAGTTCGGCGTCGTTTGTTGGGCGAGAACGATGTTCTTTACGCTGATGCACTGTACAATTTGGCAAACGCTGCCGCCGAACTCGGTCAAACAAAAGAGGCCTTGCGTTATCACTTGCAAGCCCTGAAAATTCGCGAAAAATTCGCCCCTGTCGAAGACATCGTAAACAGCCTGCACAGCATCGCATTTGTGTACGAGACCGAAAAAACTCCCGAAAAGGGAATTATTTTCGCGCAAATGGCGACAATTTTTTCTGAAGAAAACGACGTTATTTACGCAAGTTCCTGCAATTATCTCGCGGAGCTGTACGAAAATACCGGCGATTACGATGCCGCTTTGCCGCTTTATGACAAAGTTCTTGAAATTACCGGGCGCGAATCGGCAACTGCCGCACATCTTAACGTTGCGTTGCGTCGCGCAAATTTGCTTTCGCTTATGCAACGCCCGGAAGAATCTCTTGCCGCACACGAAGAAATTTGCACTGCCCTTACTTTCAGCACGCGCAGTGTTTTTTACGCAAACTGTCTTCGCGGAATGGCAATGTTGCACAACACCCTCGAAAACCCGACTCGCGCCGAAGAATGCCTTCTCGAAGCCATGAAAATTCGGCGCGCAATGTGCGAGGACATTACCCTCGACATCACATTTTTAATCAGGCTGTATCTCAGCGAAAACAACACGGAAAAAGCCCTCGAAGCCCTTGTTTACGCACTGATGTGTTCCGGCTCAAATTCGCCGGAATACAACGAAATGCTCGACAATCTTGAGGAAGTTTTTTCAAAAAGCCCCGCCGCGGAAGAATTTATAACCGCGATGGAGCTTCTTAACGACCGCGAAAAATTACGCCCGATTTTAAACAAATGGGAGGCTTGGGAGCAGGAGTAATTATTTTTCGTAACGCATATTGTCCAAAATTCGTGCGGTTTCCGCATCTAAAAAAATCTCAATGGGATTTTTTTTTATTGGGCGCGTTTTATTGTAGCCGGCAACGGCAGCAAATCGCGCAGATTCCATTTCCGCCCAAAGGTCGGCGGCGGCAATTCGTGACGCGCCCGCCGCAATAATGATTAACTGCTCGAGGTTGTCGGATGTTGCAACGGTTATGCGGTCGCCGGTTGATTTCCCTGCGCGGCGCAATAACTTGTATGTAGCTCGTTCAATATAAATATCAGCGGTTTCCGCCTCTTTTGTAAAAATAATTTTTATGCCGCGATAATCCTCGACGTTTCCCACGCCGCCCGACACAAGATGCGCGTCAAATACAACAATTATGCGATAACGCGAAAGTGCGCAAAATTCGCAAAGCGCGTCGCAGAGTTTTTTTCGTGCCGCGTCGAGAGAATCGGCGGCAACGTCCGAAAGCGCGGCGTTCGCATGAATCACATTGTAGCCGTCAACGAGCAGATAGTGTGTCATTCGCTCAACACCCGAATTATCAATACGTCGCCGCATTCTGCTTGTTCGCGCCTCATGCCTTCGTCCGCCGCCGCACGACTTCATATATAAGCACGCCCGCCGCAACCGACACGTTAAGCGACGCGATTTTTCCGAGCATCGGGATGCTTACCGAAAAATCCGCGTTTTCGGAAACAAGACGCGACACGCCTTCGCCTTCCGCGCCGAGAACAATCGCAACCGGCCCGGTCAAATCCGCTTCAAAAAGGCTTGTCCCGTTCATTTCCGCGCAAGCAATCCACAGTCCCGCTTTTTTCAGCTCGTCTAACGTGCGCGTGATGTTTCCGACGCGAGCAACCGCAACGTGCGACAACGCTCCCGCAGAAGTTTTCGCAACGGTACCGGTAAGCCCGACCGCCCGCCGCTTGGGAATAATCACGCCGTGAACGCCGCCCGCATCCGCCGAACGCAGAACCGCACCCAAATTATGCGGGTCGGTTACGCCGTCCAACACGATAATAAAAGGCGGTTCGCCGCGCTCGCGAGCAATTTCCAAAATTTCTTCAACCGAAAAGTACGGCACGGCGGGACAAAGCGCGATAACGCCCTGATGATGCCCGGTTTCCGAAATCGCGTCTAACTTCGCCCGTTCAACTTCCTGCACAACAAGACGTCGTTCACGCGCTTTTGCCGCAATCATGCGAAGTGTGCCTTCGACCGGTTTTTCGCCGTCGCGCCGCAAAAGAATCCGGTCGATGGGCTTGTCGTGATTCAATGCTTCAAGGACGGCCTTGCGCCCTTCGAGAACCAAGTTCGGGACTTCCATTTAATCATCTCCTATGTATCGGGGTTTCGTTACGCCCCGCCCGCTTTTTGTTGATAAGTCGCGCTAACGCCCGCTTCACTCACTGCGCCCTTTAAAAGCGGGACAAAATTTTTGCTCCCCGTATCGCGAACGTACTTGAGAAGCCCGTTCAGAATTTCGCTGTGCACAGCTCGAAAACCTCCGCAAGCCGCGCCGACTCGCCGTTGTTATGCAAAAAACCGAAAACCGCTTCAAGCCCCGTTGCATGGCGATAGTCTGTTACGGCAGCGTTTTTTGCGCGGGATGTGCTGTGCAAATTACGTCCGCGCTTCGCAATTGCCTGCTCTTCTTCGGACAGCGCGGAAAAAACGCGATGATACATCGCGGCTTGGGCGGTCGCAGAAACAAAATCCCTTGCACGACGCGAAATATTTCGAAACGTCACGCCGTCACGCAATAATTTTTCCCGCACAAGCAGCTCGAAAATCGCGTCTCCGAGATATGCGAGTTCGGCAGTGCCGAGCTGCCGACCCGTCGAGAAGTTCGCGCCGGCATCGCATTTCGCGCCGACAATCGCGTCAGAACTCCCCCCGACAGAAAGGCTTTTTGCGGATACGCATGGCGTCTCAGCAGCGGTCACGTTTTTTTCCATCTTACGCCCGCCGGAGTATCTTCTATTATCACGCCCATGCTTGCGAGTTCGTCACGAATGCGGTCGGCTTCGGAGAAGTTTCTTGCGGCGCGAGCCTCTTGCCGAGCATTTATCATTTCATTTATTTTCGCTGTTTCGATTTCTTCATTATCATTGCCGGTCGGCGCAGTGAGGACGACACCCAAAATTTCGCAAAATTTCAGCAACAGCTTCAGTAATCCGTCCAAATATTCGTGCGAAAATTTCTCATCTCCCGCCAATTGCGTGTTAATAAATTTCACAAGCTCGAAAATCGCGGTAATCGCGTCGGCAGTATTAAAATCGTCGTCCATTGCCTCGACGAATGATTTTTCAAACGATTCCGCCGCAGAAAAAAAGTCTGCCGTATCGTCGGGCTTATTTAACCCTCCGGGTTCTTTCAGCGCGAACGTCAAATTCGTGAGACAATTTTTAATTCTCTGCAACCCCGCCGACGCCGATTTTAACACGTCATCGTTAAACTCCATGGGCATCCGATAATGCCCGCTCAGAAAATAAAAGCGAATTACTTCCGACGGAAATTTTTCGCGCATCTCGCGGAACGTAAAAAAATTCCCCCGCGACTTTGCCATCTTTTTGTGGTCGGTGGTTAAGATTCCGCAGTGCATCCAACAGCGGGCAAAATCGCGGCCGGTTGCCGCTTCGGTTTGGGCGATTTCGTTTTCGTGATGGGGGAAAATTAAATCCTCCGCGCCGCCGTGAATATCGATTTCATCGCCGAGATATTTTTTCGCCATCGCGCTGCATTCGATATGCCACCCCGGACGACCGCCCCCCCACGGACTTGCCCATTCCGGCTCGCCGGGTTTTGCCGGCTTCCACAGCACGAAATCCGGCGCGTTTCGTTTGCCCGCTTCAACTTCTACCCGCGCGCCGGCTTCGAGGTCGTCGATTTTCTTGCCCGACAACTTGCCGTAGTCGGAAAATTTCGTTACATCATAGTACACCGTGCCGGCGTTTTCATAGGCGAATCCGCCCTCAACAAGCCGCTCAATAAGCGCGATAATCTCCGGCACTTCCTCGGTCGCCCGCGGATTAACCGTTGCCGGCAAACAATTAAGTTCCGCCAAATCCTCCAACGTATGCCCGATATACCGCTCGGCAATTTCCTCGGTTGTGCAATTTTCTTCCGCCGCTTTGGCGATAATTTTGTCGTCGATGTCGGTGAAATTTTGCACAAAGTTCACATCGAAGCCCTTGTAATTCAAATAACGCCGTATTGCATCGAATACGACGTAAAATCGCGCGTTTCCCATATGAATATCGTTGTAAACGGTTTGCCCGCATGTGTACATTTTAATTTTTTTCGGCTCAATCGACCGCAAAGGTTCTTTCGTGCGACTCATTGTGTTAAAAATTTTCATGCTTTATCAGCTCCTTGAAATCAAGCAAACCGCATGTGCGGAAATTCCTTCGCCTCTTCCGGTAAAACCAAGACGTTCTTCCGTTGTAAATTTCACATTCACGGCAGACTCGGAAATTCCGATTGCCGTTGCAATATTTCCGCGCATTTCCTCGCGATATTTATGCAGTTTCGGTGCTTGGACAACAACAACCGCATCCGCATTTTCTACTTGCCAACCTGCGGAACGCAACGTTCTGCCGACTTCCCACAGCAATTTCAGGCTGTAAACGCCCTTGAATTTCGGGTCACCGTCATCAAACGACATACCAATGTCGCCAAGCCCGGCTGCACCCAACAGCGCGTCCATAACGGCATGAACAAGAACGTCCGCGTCAGAGTGTCCCACAAGCCCTTTTTCATACGGAATTTCCACTCCGCCCAAAACAAGCCGCCGCCCAACCTCAAGCCTGTGAACATCATAACCCTGCCCAACCCGATATGCCATAAAAAAACAACCCCTTATATCGCGAACGCACTTGAGAAGCCCGCTCAGGTTTATCAAGACCGTTCGCTATACCAAAGCAAATTATACAACGACTCCCTATGTTTGACAAATTTGTTGAAAAGATTCCGATATGTACAGACTGTCGGGCGTTTATGCAATATGTGCCGCTGCACCGGATAAAAAGATATGATTGTGTCAACGAAGCAGCTTCTTGAGGCGACCTCTGAAAACCCGTCTTTTCGCATATGTCGCTTCTCGGAACAAAGCGGGTTTTCGGAGGTCGCCTTAATTGCGCGGAAAGCTCTACCGATTTTTTCGGATTCGGTTTGCGATTATTGCCGCCGCAAATGCCGACAGCAAAAGCCCGGTTGTGAGTGAATGCGCTGCATTTCCGGTTTGCGGCATTTCAAAAGGCGTCGGCGGGGCAATTACAGTTGATGCATCGCCATCGATATTTTCGAGACGCGCAAAAAGAACGTCCGGAGCGGAAACGTGCGGAGTGTCGAATATTTCGGCGGGCGTTGCCGCGGGAGCATCCGGTTCGGGCATCTCAAAGATACCGACGAGAACATTCCTGTCGTCGTGTTCCGTTGCGGGGGGAGACTCTGAAGGTAAGGGAGCGGGCGGAGAGGGTCTTCCGGGGCGCGGCGGAGAAGTTATCGGGGGCGCGGAGATGATGGGTTCATCGTCGAGGTCGTCATCCGGAGGGATGGAGATAACGGGTTCGTCGTCGAGGTCGTCATCCGGAGGGATGGAGATGATGGGTTCATCGTCGAGGTCATCATCCGGAGGGATGGAGATAACGGGTTCGTCGTCGAGGTCGTCATCCGGAGGGATGGAGATAACGGGTTCATCGTCCGGGGGCGCGGAATTTATGGGATAATCCGGAATTTCATCAAATACCGGCGAAGCAGGTTCCGGCGGAAGATTAAACGTCGGTGCGCTCATGTCAAAAGTCGGCGTTTCCAGCGCGGGCGGCGGCGAAAATTGCGCAATCGGCGGGGTTGGCGGAACGGGCGGTGTGCCGGTGAACGTCGGGATGTTCAGCATTTCCGCCCCGATGAACCCGAGCGCGGAAGTGCTTTCCTGCGCGGCGATGATGTCGATAATTTCCGACGCTTCGAAAATTTTGATTTCATATATGCGCACTTGATTTCCCGAGCGTTGACTGAATGTGAGAGTTCCCTGCATGGCGTCGGCGGTGATTCGCAAGCCCAACGGTCGGTTTCCTCCGCCGATTACATACACTCCGAAAACTCCCGGCACGGGTGAACCGTCGCCCTGATTTCCGTTCCACGCGGCGACGGTTGCGGGTGCGTCGTTGTGGCCGACCAACCGCACGAACTCGCGAATAATTCCTTCGCCGGATTCCGGTCGTTGTTGTTGCCATTCCTCCCATCTCGCGAGGATGGCGGCATGAGCTTCTCGTGCGGCAAGATATGCGTCGTATTCCGCCAAATATTGCTCGCGCATTTGTTCAAATTCTTCGCGCAAATTATTGTATTGACCGGTGAGCGTGCGCATTTCGTCTTCCCACGCGCTCCATGCCGACGTGTACGCCGATTTGTCCGCCTCGAATGCTTCACGCGCGGTGTCGTAGAGTTCGCGGGCGGCATCGTAGCGAGCTTGTTCGGCGACGTTTGCTGCATCCCACGCCTCGCGGGCGACACTGTATGTTTCGCGGGCTGCTTTGTATGTTTCCGAGTTCGGATGAGCGAGAAGAGCTTGCAATGCGGCCTCGTGTGCGCTGAGCGCGTCATAAAGCGACGGGTCTTCGTAAAACGCGACGATTGAATCGTTATGTTTTTGCATTTGATTTCCTCCGGAAGAGATGGTTTTTTCTTTTATAATGCGCCCGCTTCGACGTAACAATGTGCGGAAAAAACAGGGTATTCACGCCGGGAAAAAAATAAAATCGCGCGAATGCGCGATTTTTTATAGTTTTTGCTCCGCTTTTTTTTAAAAGCGGGTGCGGGCGGGTGAAGCTCGCGATTTTATTCAGATTCGCCTTAAAAATAATTTTTCGCATTAAAATACGCGATATTTTCGGCGATTTTGCCGACCCTGCCCATATCGCGGGGGAACTCGCCGTCGTCAACCCACTTTGCGAGTTGCGCCGCGAGAATCCGGCGGAAATATTCGTGGCGCGGATACGAAAGAAAACTGCGCGAATCGGTGAGCATTCCGACGAAATTGTTAATAATGCCGTGATTTGCAAGCGTTACGAGATGTTTCGCCATGCCCGGTTTGTTGTCGTTAAACCACCACGCGCTGCCCCACTGCATTCTGCCGCGAATACCGCGCCCGGCGAAATTGCCAATCATTGTGGCGAGCATGTCGTCGGCGGAAGGGTTGAGGGCGTATAAAATTGTGCGCGGAAGAGCGTCGCGAGATTCCATGTCGTCCAAAATTCGCGCCAACGCCGGGGAGAAATTCGCGTCCGACACGCAATCGAAGCCGGTGTCTGCGCCGACCAAACCGAGCATACGCGAGTTATTATTTCGCTGAACGCCCATATGAAGCTGCATCGTCCAATCGCGTTTGTGATATTCGCCGCCGAGCCACGAAAGCAAGCGCGTTTTGTACGCAACGATATTTGCGGGGCTGAGTTTTTCACCTCGCAAAGCCATTTTTAAAACGGCGGCGGCATCGTCTTCGCGGGCGCGAGGGTCGAAAACGGGGGGTTCGAGACTGTGGTCAGAAATTTTGCAACCGTTTTCGGCAAAAAAATCAAGACGGCGTTCAAGGGCGGAAAGTAAATCTTGCCAACGATATATTTCCGCGCCGGTCGATTCCGCCAAGCGTTTAACATATGCGGCAAAAGTTTCCTTTTCGATTTCGAGCGCGCCGCCGGGTCGGAACGTGGGCAAAACAGCAGGTACGCCGGGGGTATTATCTTCGGCGATTTTTATGTGATGTTCGAGAGAATCCGCCGGGTCGTCGGTTGTGGCAAGCCACTCTACGCGGGCTTTTTTGAGAAGCGCGTGTACATTGAAGTCGTCTTTCTCGATTTGCGCGTTGCACATTGCGTAAATTTCCGCCGCGTTATCCGACGAAATTACGCCGTCGAAGCCGAAATATCGCCAAAGCTCCAAATGCGCCCAGTGGTAAACCGGGTTGCCGATTAAATTTTCGACGGTTGCGCAAAATGCCGAAAATTTTTCGGGGTCGGAAGCATTGCCGGTAATATGGGATTCCGGAACGCCGTTATGACGCATAAGCCGCCATTTGTAGTGGTCGCCGCCGAGCCAAAGTTCGGTGATGCTGCGAAAGCGCGAATTTTGTGCAATTGCCGCCGGGTCGAGATGACAGTGATAGTCAATAATCGGCAAATTTGCGATGCCCGCATAAATTTCGCGAGCGGTGTCGCTGTGAAGCAAAAAATTTTCGTTTAAAAATTTCATTTTGCTCATCCCTTCAAAATTGATTTGTGCTATTATACCAAAGTGCGAAAACAATGCTATTGGAGGTACGTGCTATGTACACAAAAATTATCCGAATCGAAGAAGCCGAACCGGGAATGACTCTTGCCGCGTCGGTTTATATTATAACGACAACGGGTACGAACATGCTTGCCGCTCGCCCCGGAACGGTTTTGGACGCAAATTTAATCAAAATGCTCACTGTTCGGAAGGTTGCTTCGATTGAAATAACGTCCGACACTCCGCCTGTTGAGAAGGACGAGCCTGTCATTCCCCGTAAGCCGGTGCCTCAAATAACATACGAGCAGACGCCGGAGCATTATGTTCCGATAAATATACTGGTTGACGACAAGCTGAAAAAAGAAGCAATTGACAGCGTGCGGCAACTTTTTACGTGCTTCACAAACCCCGACGGAACAATCAATAAAACAACGGCGTATCAATGCGTGAACAATCTTGAGGGCGCGGTGACGAGTCTTCTGGATGTAATCGGCGACGATTCCGGCGGGCTTGTGCATATAAACGACCTCAAGCAGTTCGACGAATACACATATCACCATTCATTGAGCGTATCTATGTTGGCGATGACAACCGGGCGCGAGTTGGGGCTTGACGGCGACACACTTTTCCGTCTCGGGCGTTGCGCAATGATGCACGACATAGGAAAACAATTGATACCCATTGACATCATCAACAAGAAGGGCGTACTTACCGACGCGGAATTTGCCATAATCAAAGACCATCCCGTTACCGGCGCGAACACGCTGAAAAAAGCGGCAATCGGCGACGTTGAGCTTTGGAACGGAATAATGTTTCACCACGAACGCCCGGACGGTTCGGGTTATCCCAAGGGGTTGAAAAGCAAGAATATTCCGCTTTTCAGCAAAATCATAGCCGTCGCCGACGTATACGACGCAATCACATCGTATCGCTCGTACCGGATGCCGATGTTACCCTCCGAAGCATTTGAAGTAATCACGCGCGACGTGAAAAAAGGCTTATTCGACTTGAGCGTAGTGAAGGCATTTTTCTCAAAATTGGAACTTTATCCGGTAAATACAATACTGGAACTTTCCGACACGCGCCTCGGAATAGTGGTGGAAAGCGAAGGCGCATCGCGCTTGCGCCCGACGATTCGCATTTGGGGCAGCACGGAACATGTAAACCTCGCCGCCGCCAACAACGCCCACATAAATATCGTCGGCGTAATGAATCCCGCCGACCTTCCCGCCGGTTACGAATTTGCATAAAGGGGATTTTGCCGCAACAAACGATTAGCGCGTCATGTTTTAACAAGTGAATAATTTGACAGAATCAGGTGATTATTACGAAATATTTGCCGATTATACTTTTGCTTACGGCGGGTTTTTTAACCCGCCTTTTTGCGTTCGAATTTATCGAAATGCCTTTTGCAAACGATGTTCGCACGTTTCAATTTTGGGCGATACAACTTGCCGAAAACGGTTTTCGTGCGTTTTACGCCGCCGATTTTTTTTCGGACTATCCGCCGGCATATATGTATGTTTTGTTTGTCGTCGGTCTGTTTCGCGGTACGGCGTTTTTTGACATCGCAACTTTTTTGCCCGCGATTTTGGCAGATGTCGCAATCGCGTTTGTAATTTATAAAATTGCCGTAAAGGCCGCCCCGGAGAAAGTTTCTTTCGCGCTGCTTGCCGCCGCCGCGTGGCTTTTCAACCCCGCGATTATTTTGATTTCGAGCATTTGGGGGCAGGTTGAGTCGGTTTTTGTGCTTGTTCTGCTTGTGTCGCTTGTGCTTTTACGCGAAAAAAAGCTGCTTTCCGCATACATCCTTTTCGCCGTTGCAATTTTAATAAAGCCGCAGTCGTTGTTCCTCGGACCGGTGTACTTGTTCTCTGTGTACGATTTTTTCGCCTCCGACACAAGACCGGTCGGTCGCAGGATTTTATATTTCGTCGGAAGTCTTTTTGCCGGAGCGGGCGCAATGTTGCTGATTTCGTGGCCTTTCGGGCTTGAGGCAACAGCGCGCCAGCTTTGGTACGGCATGGATTCCTACAATTTTGCGTCGGTGAACGCATTTAATTTTTGGGCGATGGTCGGCGGAAATTGGACGCCTCTCGACGCGCAATTTTTCGGCATAACATACGGAACTTGGGGCGTTGCAATCGCGCTTTTTATAATATTTGCCGCGCTTACGGCACTTTACATCGACAAACGCCGCAACGACGGAAAAAATTTTTTTCTGATTGTTGCCGCACTTTTTATTTTGATTTTTGCGTTCAGCGTAAAAATGCACGAACGATATTTGTTTCCCGGGCTGCTGTTTCTTGTTGTTTATTGGCTTGAAAACCGCGACCGCCGCGAATTTATTTTGTATTGGGCGTTTTCTGCGGTGTTTTTTATAAATTGCCTCGAAATTTTGCGATGGGCCGGAGCGGGCTTCGATTGGACTTTGCTTGCGGCGTCGTCGATACAGGCTGTGCCGTATGTGACGGTTTTTCTCGCAATCGCGCTGATTTTTTTAATTGTGCGAAACGTAAAATTCGCGCCGAAAGAATTGAGCGCAGGGCGAGAACCAGCAGATTCAGGTCGATTTTCGGCGACGGGCGAGACGATTTCGGAAGCGACTTTGGGGGCAATGAAAAATCCGCCGCCGATGCGTCGTCGCGATTACGCTTTTCTCGCCGCGCTGATTGCCGTTTACGCAACTCTCGCGCTTACAAATTTGGGCGATATACGAACGCCGCAAACAACGTGGATTGCCGAGTCGGATAACAATGTCGCGCACTTTGATTTCGGCGAAAATATTCACGTCGCGGAGTTCGGATTTCTTATGGGGGGGCGGAATCATTTCGGTTTTGACCTGCATTTTGCCCCGGATGACGCTTTTGACGAGAACTTGGGTGCGGCATGGGAATTCGGACAGCGATTTTCCGGCGGCGATGTTTTCGCGTGGCATTTTACGCCGCTCGATTTTCACGCGCGCTATGCAGTAATTGTTGCGCAAAACGGGCTTCGCTTGCAGGAAGTATCGTTCCGTTGCGCCGCCGGAGAAATTATACAAATCGCCGGTTGGAGCGACGGCGCGGAAAATTTAATCGACGAACAGCATCTTGTTCCGCGCTACCGATATTTTATGAACAGCACGTATTTCGACGAAATTTATCATCCGCGTACCGGCTACGAATTTGCGCACGGACTCGCCGTTTTTGAAACGACTCATCCGCCGCTCGGCAAGGTTTTCATGTCGTGGAGTATTCGGGCGTTCGGCATGACGCCGTTTGCGTGGCGATTGCCGGGTACGCTTTTCGGCATTGCGATGATTCCGCTTTTGTATGCATTTGCGCGGCTTCTTTTGAAATCCAACAATTACGCGCTGTTTGCCGCAATTATTTTCACCTTCGATTTCATGCTTTTTTCGCACACGCGCCTCGCCACAATTGACACTTTCGTGACGTTTTTTGTGATTGCGATGTATTTTTGTATGTATGCGTACACGCGAAAGCCGTCGCTTTGGTGGCTTGCGATTTGCGGCGCGGCAACCGGACTTGCCATTGCGTCGAAGTGGCAGGGCTTTTACGCCGCCCTCGGTCTGCCAATTTTATTTTTCCCGACCCTGTGGAAAATTTATTTGCGCGACAAAAAATATGCACTTATCACGTTTGCGTCGTGCTTCGGATTTTTTATCTCGTTGCCGCTTGTGATTTACGTGCTGTCGTACATTCCGTTTGTGAACGCGCAGGGCGGCGGCGGATTGCAAACAATTTGGAACAATCAGACCGGTATGCTCGGTTATCATTCGTATTATGTACTCGGGGCAGAGCATCCGTTTGCGTCGCCGTGGTGGTCGTGGCCGCTGAACGAAGTGCCGCTTTGGCAGTATCGCACCATTGTTTCCGATACTGTGCGGCGCGGCATGAGTTCTATGGGGAATCCGGCGGTATGGTGGTTCGGGATTTTTGCAACCGGATTTGCGATTTTTTCGCTCGCAAAAAAAAGAGCGCACGAATCGGACACGATGTTTCTTCTTGTTGCATACGCCGTCAACTTTTTGCCGTGGGTTTTCGTTACGCGCCTGACATTTATTTATCATTATTTCCCGAGCGTTCCCTTTGTGGTTTTGCTTGTCGCGCTGTTTTTCCGGCATCATGTAAAACGCGATTGGGTTTGTTTCGCATACGCGGGAGTTGTTTGCGCGTTGTTTGTTCTGTTTTTTCCGGTGCTTTCCGGGATGGAAGTCAGCGTAGCGTTTGTTGAACAATTTTTACGATGGCCCGGATTTGACAGGTGGTTCTTTGTGTGAGTCTGACCGAAAACAAAAAACCGCGCGTATGCGCGGTTTTTCAGTGTTTTTGTCGAACTTTTTTCAGAAAGTTCGTGGGGTTCGAGGCGAAGCCTCGTGAACCATTATTTTTATACACCCTCAATCGTCACGATTCCCTGTTGCTGAAAAACGCAAATCCATATCCGACCGGGAGGCATTACGAGGGGCGAGCCGTCCTCAAATGTCCAAACCATCGGCGCGGTGTGCGACGCCTTGCTCCAAAGAACCGGAAAGTATTCGCCGTTGGTGACGAAAAACCCCTCCCCGGAACCGACGGTTCGAACATTTCGGCGTCCTGCGTAATCGCCGGGAATTACGGTTGACGTCACAAGCTGAATCAAAATATTCGTTACATAAACCGGCGCGATTGTTTCCGCGTCCATTTGAGGGCCTTGCGGATTTTCGACGCGATACTTGTTGTTTTCCGGGTCGAAAATAAAAGTGCGCGTGTAGTTCGGCGAAAACGGAACTGTTACCTGCTCGGCGCGGCCGAGGCTTTCGACTTCGTGCGTACCGAAAATAAACCCGAAAGCGGGGTCGTCGTCGATTTCCGTTCGAAGAGTCGAGCTGTACAGGAAGTTTTCGAGTCGCTCACGCCCTACGAAAGAGCTGTGCTCAAGAGGACGTTGCCCCGTATTTCGCGTAAACCACGAGGGATATGTTCTGTCGCGCCAAAAAACGCGACCTTCAAGCTGACCGCCGTCGAGATTATCGATGCGGGTTGCGCGAATATGCGAATGCCCGGACGGGCTTGCGCCATGGAACACAAAAATTGCGTCGTGATTGAAAGCGAAGTCGATAAAATAATCACGCGCCGAACGCACCGACCCGATTTTTTCCGGCCATTCCGACTGAAAAACCGCGACAAATCGAGTAACGTCGCCCTCGGCAAGAACCTCGTAAATAATGTCCGCCGACCCGATTCCGTGTTGCGGATGCGCCCGCCGAATATTATTTATAACAACCGCAAGCGGCCGTCGAGCGGCGTATTCTTCCTCAATATGCACGCCGGTTAAAAGGCTTGGTACGCCCCAAACTTCCTCTTCTTCCTCCTCCTCCTCTTCTTCTTCCTCTTCCTCGTACAGCGGCAACTCAGCCACAGGAAGCAGCAAAATTCCCGGCTCGGCGACTTCGAAAAATACTTCTTCGTTGTCTCCCGACATAGTAAGGATAATTAAGAAAATCACAATCACACATGCCGCAAGCGCAGACACAAATGAAATTATAAAAGCTCGTCGGCTTGACCTTATTGTTTCTACAAGAATACCTAATGTTTCTCTCATTCCAAAAATCTCCCAATCACGCTTGCGGCAACCGCCACTGCGACAATAATTGCAAAAACGGACGCAAGAAGCACCGCACCCGCCGCCGCATCTTTTGCGATTTTGGCAAGCGGGTGCGATTTTCCGCCGCTAATCATGTCGATAATTGCTTCGACGGCGGTATTAACAAGCTCCATTGCAAGCACAAAAAAAACGGCAAACCCAACAAGAATAAACAAAAGCGCGTCAAAAACACCTAAAATTTGAAAAATTATACAAGCTAGTATAGCCAAAATTCCCAGTATTATTTGAACGCGAAAGTTTCGTTCGCGCCGGGCAATTACTTGAATTCCGTCGAACGCATCACGAAAAGACGCAAAAAAACTGCGGCGTCTTTTTTTTATGGTAGCCGCACCCGGCGTCGAGGGAACGCGCCGCAAGCTGCACGTGTCCCCGGCATCCGGTGCGCGCTTTTTTATCATGCCAACTTCCTTTTTGTGCGTTCAACAAGCCCGCCGACCGCCATAAGCTCTTGCATAAAAACGGGAAACGGCGCGGCTTGATACGTTTTTCCGGATTTAACATTTGTAATTGTTCCGGTTGTAAAGTCGATTTCAACTTCGTCGCCGGCGGAAATTGCTTGCGCGGCTTCGGGGCATTCCAAAATCGGCAACCCTATATTGATAGCATTACGATAAAAAATCCGCGCGAAAGTTTCGGCAATTACGCAGGAAATCCCCGATGCTTTAATGGCAATCGGCGCGTGTTCGCGGGACGAACCGCATCCGAAATTCTTATTCGCGACGATTATATCGCCTTGCTTGACGCGATTGGGAAAACTTTGGTCGATGTCCTCCATGCAATGCGCCGCAAGTGCCTCCGGCCGTGAATCGTTCAGATAACGCGCCGGAATTATTACGTCCGTGTCCACGTTATCGCCGTACTTAAAAACTGTTCCTTTTGCTTTCATTTGAATCTCTCCTTTTTTTGACTCGCCTTCGGCGATTTTACGGCAATACCCGTCCGACTTCCAAAAGCGGCAAACCCGCTTCCGTCGGGATATAAATTACATTGGGGTTGTCCGCCATCAAGCGCACCCAAAGATAACGGATGTACGTTTCAGTCAGCGCATCCTGCACGATGTGCATTGCTTCCGCAGCACCGTGCGCACGTGCAACTTCGGCGCGGGCGTTAAGAGTTTCGGCTTCAAGCCGCGCTTCCGCCTCAATTACGATGATTTGCTTGTTCCATTCGGCCTGTGCGCGTTCGGCGCGACCTTCCATTTCGCGTTGCCAAACGCGGTACGTCGGAATCGCCCAAAGCACCCCACCCACAATTGCAAGCACGAGAATCGCAATCCCAATCCACGCAAACGCTGTTTTTACACTGAATGAGTTCATTTTATTACCTCCCGGTTAAATTTTTTTAATTTATTCCCGATTAAAACCTTGGGACTTCGCCCCAAACCCCACCCGCTTTTTGAAAAAAGCGGGGCAAAAACTCTCACAAAATCGCGCGAATGCGCGATTTTTTAATTTTTGTCGAACTTTTTTTAAAAAGTTCGTGGGGGTGCGGGGGCAAAGCCCCTGCGGTTTCAAGTCGTCAATCAACAAGCTCCAGTATCGACCAAAAAGCCGGCTTGGGAACAAATTCGTTGCCGTCGAGTGTGAAAAGCAGCGGCCAACCCATGCTCAACCAACTCCACTCGTCGGTCATCCCCCAAAATGATACGCGGTCGATGTAGTCCGAAAATTCCATGAACAGCGCGAATAAATTGCGGTACATAGTTGCTTGGCGACGGAGTTCGGCATTTGTAAGCTGACGTCGTGCCGGACTGTGGAAGCCCGCGCTCCAGTCGGTAAGCTCGCCGAAACGCACGTCAAGCTCAGTGATGTGAATACGTGCGCCGGTTGCAGCAAAGCGTTCGATTGTCGCGCGAACTTGGCGCAAATCTGTCCATTCGATGGTGTAATGTCCCTGCATTCCCAAAATCTCGATGAGCAAGCGACCATCGTAGAGGGGGTCGTTTCGCCAACGCGCGTTGACTTGCTCCGTCATTTGAGCGATTGCCTCACGCTTGCCGGGATTGTACTCGCCGTAATCATTGTATTTGAGCAGCGCGTTCGGGTCGGCGAGCCGAGCAAAGCGAAATGCGTAGTAGATGAAGTCCGAGCCGCATTGTCCGCTTCGCGCACCGTTTGCGAATGCGTTGTACCATTGCGAATAAAATTGCGGGTCGAGGCCGGCATTTGCACGGCGCACGAAATGTCGCCAGTCGGGGTTTCTGCGCCAATCGTCCGGGCTTATGCCCACGAAAACTTCGTTCACAACTTCCCATACATCAACGCGCCCGCGATAACGCCCGGCAACGGTGCTGATATGATGCTCCATGTTCGCGACGGCTTCGGCGCGGGTGAGGGGAGTCGTTGAGCCGGAAGCCGTTGTAAACCACAGATGCGACTGCGAATGCCAAACAAGCACATGCCCCACCATGTACAAATTATTTTCATACGCCCAATTTATAATGAAATCCGATTCCGCCCAGTTCCAGTCGGCGGGATTGTTAAAATTGGCGCGATTTGCGAAATTGTTGGGCTTGTGATGATTTTCGGCGGTAATGGCGTTGTAATGATGCAAAAAATGTTCTGCCGCGCCGGGGTGTTGCAAAATTCTGTTTCGTCCGGTGTGTCCGCCCCAAATGTTGCCGACCATAAAATAATCGGCAAACGCCTCGGCGAGAGAGGGAATATCCGCGCCGGTGAGGTTCTCCGGGGGAGGGGGGACTTCGAAGGTTCGCGGCGTTCCGGTTGTTACGACGATGCTGTCAACAACAAAGGACATTGCTGCGGCCTCAGAATTTGTTTGTATGCGGAAAAAGCCGAAATCCGAAAAAGGTCTGCCGTTGTACTCATTTTGAGCGGTAAATGTGTAGGTGAGAGTAAATTCCGGATTTTGCGCGCTTACCGGCTCGCCGCCGAGCCACGGCCAACTGCCGTCGGCGGAAAGTTGAAGAAACATTTCCGCGTTTGCGGGAATCGGCGAAATTGCGCGTCCGGTTATTTCAATTGTGTACGATGCATCCGGCGTGATGTTGAGGGCGTAAATGGGCATGTCGATTCCGTCCCAATTATTTTGACGGCCGGATACATTTATTCCGCCGGTTTCGGTTACGGTTAAAGTCGCGCCGCCGCTTCGCCGTAAATTTAAAGTGCCGGATGAAATGTTCGCGCCGGGGGAAAGTTCTGAAATATCCGGGTCGTGTGCCAGTGAGTATACATAGCCGCGAGGAATCTCGGGTGAAGGTTCTTCTTGTGACTCCGTCTCGATTTCCGGCACTTCTTCGGAAAGAGGCGGTGTGTGGTAATGCTGTTGCACCGGCGGCTCTTCGGCCGGTGCGGTAAACGTGGTTATAATGACGGTTTGACCGTCCCAAGCCACTTCGTAGCCCATGCTTTCAAGCAACGCGCGAATGGGAAGCATTGTTCTGCCGCCGATGGTTTGCGCGGGAACTTCAAGCGGAACAGTATCCGCGCCGACGGGGTTTCCGTTGTAGCCGGCGACGTTCGTTTGAACTGTGTAAATTGCAAAATAATCGGCGTCCGGCGCAATTAAAATTGTCACGCCGTCGCGGAATAAAATTGCCGCACGTGCGTCATCGTCCCAATCCACGCGAAAGCCCAAACGCTCAAAAACTCCGCGCACGGGAACAAGCGTCCGCCCGTCAATTACCGCGGGGGCTTGGTCGGCGAAAATTACCGGTTCGCCGTTGATTGTAACGAAAATTTCGTCGATTTCGCCGGAATCGGGCGACGCCGCTCCGAGAGTGAAAATCAAAATAATCGCTGAAAATGCCGCCAAAATAAATTTTTTCATATTTTTCTCCATTCATTTCACGCTTGTTTCAGGAAAATGCGGGCTATTCGCGAGATGTCGCGTTCGTCACGCAGCGCGAATCCGAAATCGAAACCTTCCAAGCCTCGCATATCGAAAATTATTCGACCCGGTTCTGTTCGTATGCGTGGGTCGTTGCGCCGAAAAACTGTCCACGGCGACGGATGCCAGCGCGTAAATTCAAAATCGCCGCGCAAAGACCTGCCCGAAAATTCCACAACAACGAAGTCTGCGGCGTACAGTATGTGCGACGGAATCGCGAAATTTCCTTCGCCGTGTCCGAAACCTGCACCCTGAGTCCATGTTGTGGATACGGCATCGATGTGGGTTGCAATTACATAAGGAAATTCAATCGGCGGGCGCGGCAAAGACGGTCCGGGAGTTTTTCCGTAAGCGTCGAAGAGAAGTTCGACGAGCGGGTAATTCCACTCGCCGGCGTTTCGCCAAAGCAATTCATACGGCGCGAACCACGCCGACCGATTCCACCAAAAAACCGGTACGCCAAGCTCGGCAAGCGCGGGATAAAAATAGCCTGCCCAATCGAGAGCGTCGTCTGCGTTCATGCTGTACGGGCTTGTTTCCTTGATAACCATGGCAATGCCGAGGTCAAGAGCCGCACGAATTTCCGCCAAATCGCGTAATTCGCGGGCGCGATTTTCTTCGTCGCGAGGATAAAGAAAGCCGCCGAGCATGATATACGGGTCGTTCGGGGGAGGGGTGAAGAATCGCGATTCCACTCGCCCCTGAAACGTAGCAAGCATGACAACGCGCCTATCGTTGTAGCCGCCGCTGTTGCGAATAACTTCAAGAACCGATTCGTTAAGTCGCCGCGATTTGTCAACAAGCTCGCGAATTTCCCGGGAAAATCTGTCGTCGCACCAAAACCACCCGTCAAGACCGGGGCGGGGTTCATTCATCGGTTCAAAAATCAGACTCTCGGGGTAGTATTTAAACCGCTCGGAAATTTGCGTCCAAACAGAAAGCAACCAATCCTCGGCATCTTCAAAAGGGCCGTAATGCATGGGGTCATACAAGTCGCGTTCGTGATGCGTGTTGATAATGACATATAAGCCCTCGTACAACGCCCAATCGACAACCTCTTGAACCCTGTCCATCCACTCGTCGTAAATAATTAAATCGTCGTTCATGCGCGATGACCAATTTATCGGAATGCGCACGGAATCAAAGCCCTTTGCTGCGATGGCTTGCATGTGCCACTGTTCAATTTTCGCGTTACCCCATGTTGTTTCGAGTTCAGTGACGGGACATTGCGTAATTTCGCGCAAAAATCCGCTTGATTCCATGGTGTTGCCGATATTTATTCCGACGCCGAGCCGCTCCATCATATCCCAACCGGTAACCGGCTCGAACGGCGGGGCAGGGGATTCGTCGGCAAGCACGAGAGTTGCAAACGCGAAAATAAAAACGAGTGTCGCAACGATAAGCGTCAAACATCCGGATGATTTGCGTATGAATTTTGCGTGTTCGCCGGGTCTTGCACCGCGGAGCTGCCGCATCTCAACTTGTTCAACGTCGCCGTCATCATAATTCATAATCATGGGTCGGCGACCGGATAAGCGACCCTTGAAATATCCGCCTTGGTTTTTCCAATTGGCTTCGAGTGCGAAATTATCGAGAGCGTGTTGCGCATCAATAACATGTGCGTTATCGACCGTTGCGACATCGCCGTCCAAAAATAACGCCTGCACGTGATTTTCAAAAGATTCTCCGATGGTCGCCGGATAATAATAGCCGTCATGCGACCATTTTGCGAAAACGACGTCGGGGGTTACAGGGGTTGCCGCCTCCGAAACTAATGCTTTTGTTACGCCGCAATATTCGCAAGTGATGAACTCCGCACCTTCTTGCGGATTAAGGTTTGCTCCGCACTTTTCGCATTGCAAAGCAATAACGCGCTTCATCTAAATTTTCTCCGGACTTGTAATGTATCCCGTGAGCGCGCTTGCCGCCGCAACAGCCGGACTTGACAAATAAACTTCGCTTTCGGGCGAACCCATGCGCCCCACGAAGTTGCGGTTTGTTGTGGCAAGTGCGCGTTCGCCTTTTGCCAAAATGCCCATATGACCGCCGAGGCAAGGACCGCATGTTGCCGGCGAAACAACGCATCCCGCCGTGATGAAGTCTGTCATCAAGCCTTCTTCTATCATTTGAAGAGAAATTTTTTGTGTGCCGGGAAAAATTAAAACGCGCAAGCCTTTTGCGACCGTTTTTCCGCGCAAAATATCAGCCGCAACGCGCATATCTTCGATGCGCCCGTTTGTGCAACTGCCGATTACAACTTGGTCGAGCTTTACTTCGCCGACTTCGTCGATTGTGCGAGTGTTGTCGGGCAAATGCGGAAACGCGACCGTCGGGCGCAATGCCGCGAGGTCGATTGTGTAAACCGCTTCGTACTCGGCGTCCGGGTCGGCAGAATATTCTGTGCCGGGGCGCGATGCGTGTGCGGCAACATATTCGCGAGTTTTTTCGTCCACGGGGAAAATGCCGTTCTTTGCGCCGGCTTCGATTGCCATGTTTGCGATGCAAAAGCGGTCGTCCATGGAGAGATGCTTCAGCCCGTCGCCGGAGTATTCCATGGACTTGTACAACGCGCCGTCAACGCCGATTTTGCCGATTATATGCAGAATAATATCTTTGCCGGAAACCCATTTCGCAGGCTTACCGACAAGCTCGAATTTCAGCGCGGGCGGCACTTTGAACCATGTTTCGCCGACGGCCATTGCACATGCCATGTCGGTGCTTCCGACGCCCGTCGAAAACGCGCCCAACGCGCCGTACGTACACGTGTGCGAATCCGCTCCGATAATCGCGTCGCCGGGTACGGCCAAACCTTTTTCGGGAATCAGGCAGTGTTCGATGCCCATTTCGCCGACCTCGAAATAATTTTCAATTTCGTATTTATGTGCAAATTCGCGAATTTGCTTGCAATGCTCCGCCGATAAAATATCCTTGTTCGGAGTAAAGTGGTCGGGGACGATGGCGATTTTTTTCTTATCAAACACCTTGTCCGCTCCGATTTTTGCAAATTCCTTGACGGCAACCGGCGTTGTAACGTCGTTGCCCAAAACCAAGTCCAACTTCGCTTCGATTAACTGCCCGGCGGTAACGCTTTCAAGCCCCGCGTGCGCCGCAAGAATTTTTTGTGTCATAGTCATGCCCATTTAAATCTCTCCTTTTAATGCGTAAATTTAAGTTCGCGGGCTTCGCCCGCACCCACAAACTTTTTGAAAAAAGTTTGAACAAAAACTTTATTTAAAAATCGTGCTTTGCGCGATTTTCTTAATAACTCTTTTCGATGTTGAAGTAATGTCCTTTGCAGTTGTTCATATTGATGAAGGAGTAGAATGTTATTGCAAATTCATTTGGGTTGGCGGCTGATTTTTCTTCAAAATTTTTTACATCGTCCATGGTTTCAAATGTTAATAAATCCGCCCACATTTCGCCGTCGCGAACCTGTTGCCACGAAACGTAACCCGGCTGCTTTGAGATATATTCATTGTTGAGCCGCTCCGACGCCGTTAAAAAATCTTCAACGGACGCGCTTTTTTTCAAATTATATGAAACGTAAAAAATTGCCGGCATGATATTTCCTCCTTTCGCATGTGATTTTATTATTTGCAAATGAAAAGCCCTTGCTCTTTGCGAATTTTGGAAACCCCGCCGACAAACCCTTCCGACACGAGCCTGTACAGTTCATCTTCAACGGAATCGGGAACATCGTTGTACGATTTTATATACGCGATTAAATCGTCGATATTTGTGACTTCAAGCGAATCGACGTATTCGTGCTTTTCGACTGTGCAAAAAAATTCGCCGAGCAGGTTCGCCCCGTTTTCAAGGGTGAACGTGATATTTTTTGCGTATGAGAATGTTGCACTACCTTCGAGCTTTTGGTATATGTCGCCTAATTCCTTCATCGAGTTTTCGCCCAATGTTGATGCAAAAAATCGTCCGCCGGGTTTCAAAACGCGCCGAATTTCCGACAGTGACTTGTTTTTGTCGGGTACATGATACAGCATATGGTTTGCGATAATAGCGTCGAAATCGGCGTTAGGGTAGGGGATGTTTTGCGCGTCGAGCTGCGCGAACGAAAAAACCGCTTCTCCCCTCAGTGAATCGCGAGCTTTTTGAAGCATAAGCGGCGAAAAATCCGAAAGAATAATTTCAACTTTTTCGGGTAAATTTTTCTTCCGCCAACCGCTTGCTGTCCCGCAACCGATTTCCAAAACCGTCATGCCCGGCTGAAAATCGTACATATCAAAAATCCAATTGCCAAAGCCGTATTTGTTTACGCTGTATTTTTCGTGCAAGTTGATTCGCGTTGAAAGAGTATCCGCTTCGATGTACATTTTTTCAACCTGCATACGTCACACCCTGTTGTATTCCTCGCGCAAAATCGCGTATTGAAATCTGTCGCACCATACGCCGCCGACAAGTTTTGCCTTTAAGTGATGCCCCTCGCGACGCATACCGATTTTTTCCATCATGCGATACGATGCATGATTATCCACGTTGCAACATGCGATTACGCGGTGCAAATTCAGCGTATCGAAGGCAAATTTTAATAGCGCGCTGCCGATTTTCGTGCCGTACCCTTGTCCCCAATGATTTTTATCAACAAGCCAACCTAACTCGGGTTCATTGCGGTCGTTAAAAAGAATCCCTTCGCCGATTAAAACTTCTTCGCATACAACCGCAAACCAAAAATCCTCGCACGGGTCGGCGTTTGCAGCGGCAATTGCGTTGTTCAAAAATTCTCGCGTTTCGGCTTCGGTTTTCACGCCGTCGCGCCTGTACTGCATGGTTTCGGCATCACTGTGCCAACTGTACACAATCGGGAAATCCGCCTCACGAAATTTTCGAAAAATAAGTCGTTCGAATTCAAATTCGGTGAACTTCGTTGCTATCATTCCAAACGTCCGGTAAAACGCTGAATTATCTCGAAAATTTCCTCACACGGTTCGACGTCCGCCACGCTTAACAACCGCCCGTGAAAATCAAACAGTATCCATTCGTCGTCAATTTCGGCGAAATATAAATCTAACTGTCCCAAATAGTGTTGACGTTCGCCGCCGGCTTGCACGAGCGGGATTCGCCGGTCGTTGTCGTAAACCACCATCGGCTCGCGCAAAATGCGGTGGTCGTCGCTGCTGATTATCGCGCTTACGCCGCGCATTTGCCGGTCAAGCGGGATTCCCGCGTGGGTGAGAGCGATTCGAATATCGCTGTAATCCCGCAAATTTTCCGAATATCGCGCAACGACTTCAATCGGGCATTCAAAAAGATATCGCTCGGTGAAATCAAAACCCCGGTCCCACGGCTTCGGCGATGTAACCCCGATAATTGCGATGTCGATGTCGTTCCTGGTGACAATAATGTACGGCTCAACGCCCGCGACATACTCGCCGTCGAGAGTTGCGTTAGCGAGCAAAATCGGAAACTCCGCAAGCTGTAAAATCGTGTGTTCGGATATATTGGGCAATTCGTCGTCCGTTCGCGGAAATTCGTTGTTGCCGAAAACCAATGCGTCATAACCCATTGCGTTCATTATTTCGATTTCGACCGCACCGTTAAACGCTTCGAACGGCCCGCGCCTGTAAATGTCGCCGCCGTCAAGCAGCAACACGTTTTCACGCTCGGCACGAATTTCCCGCACAAGGGTTGCATACGCCGGCACATTATGAAGTACACCGTGCCAATCGTTCGTGTGCAAAATTGTTAAATGAAATTGCGGATAGCCGGAAAAATCGGGGACGTCCGGTAACGCCTCGATTTCGTGGGGTTCTTGCGAAAGTTCTTCTGCTGCAATTTCAGCCTCAATTTCTTCGCTGTTATCGACATCTTCAAAATTGATTTCGTCAAGCGTAATTGTAACCGGTTCGCGCGCGCAACCGGCGGCAAAAACCGCAAAAATAAACAAAACAATAAATAATTTTTTCATTTTGACCCTCCCTCTAATACGCAAATACTGCGTATCGCTCGTCCCTGTCCATAATCAGTTTAAATTTGATTGAGTCCATCAACGCTTCCCAACTCGCTTCAACGACGTTCGCGCTTACGCCCACCGTTGACCATTTGCGTACGCCGTCGGTTGATTCAATCAGAACACGCACCCGCGAATCCGTAGCGTCGTTGCTGTCGAGAACTCGAACCTTATAATCGGTGAGCCTTACGGCAGCGAGTTGGTCGTGATAGAAGCCCTCCAGTGCCTTGCGCAATGCTCTGTCGAGGGCGGCGACCGGTCCGTTTCCTTCCTCGGCGGTTATTACATCGATGAATTTTTCGCTTTTGGGAAGAACCGTTTCATCGTCTACGCGAATTTTTACCAACGCCGTTGAATTTTCCGTTTCGGATGTTGATGCCATGTCTTCGCTTATAATTTTGAATTTAATCAGCTCGAAAAGCGGAATGTAATCGTCCAACACGCGACGAATTTTAAGCGCGAACGAACTTTCCGCGCCTTCAAATTGATAGCCTTTGTGTTCCTGCTCTTTGAGCTTATCCATGATTTTGCTCATTTCGGCAGAATTTCGCGCAATATCCGGGCGGACTTCCTGTATTTTTTTCAGCAATGTACTGCGACCGGCAACCTCGCTCATAAGAGTGCGGCGAGCGTTTCCGACGGCTTGCGGGTCGATATGCTCAAAGGATTGCGGATTTTTCGCAACCGCGTCGATATGCATACCGCCTTTGTGCGCGAATGCCGTTTGCCCGACGTAGGCGGCGCGTCGGTTGAGGGATGTATTTGCAACTTCGGAAACAAAACGCGCTGCTCGCGTCAAGTTTTGCATTTGTTCGGGCAGAATGCAACTGTAGCCTTTTTTCAACTGCAAATTTGGGATAATTGCCGAAAGATTCGCATTTCCGCAACGTTCGCCGAAGCCCGTGAACGTACCCTGTACCTGCGTCGCGCCTGCTTCAACGGCAATCACTGAATTTGCAACCGCCATTTCGCAGTCGTTATGCGCGTGAATGCCTACCGGAAGGTCAAATTTCGCCGCGACTTCTTTTACAATATCGAAAATTTCGCCGGGGAACGCGCCGCCGTTTGTATCGCAAAGCACGAGCGCATCTGCGCCGCCGTCGCGAGCCGCCGCAAGTGACGCTAACGCATATTCCGGATTTTTTTTATAGCCGTCGAAGAAATGCTCCGCATCGAACATCACTTCGCTCATGCGGGTTTTCAAAAACGCAATCGTATCGCGAATCATCTCCAAATTTTCATCAAGGGTCGCGCCTAAAATATCGGTGACGTGAAAGTCCCAACTTTTGCCGAAAATACATGCTGCGTCCGCGCCGGACTCTAAAAGCGCATTAACATTGGCATCGTCCTTCGCCGAAATTCCTTTGCGGCGCGTGCTTCCGAACGCAATCAGCTTGGCGTGCCTGAGAGGATTTTCGCCGCCGGTAAAGTGCCGAAAAAATTCCAAATCTTTCGGATTCGAACCCGGATTGCCGGCTTCAATATAGTCAACCCCAATAGCGTCAAGCTCGCGCGCGATTTTAATTTTGTCCGTAACGGAAAATGAAATTCCTTCAGCTTGCGCACCGTCGCGCAGGGTTGAATCGAAAATTGTGATTTTTTTCATAGCCATCTCCTTTTTTCTATTCCCGGTCTGAAACTGCAATGCCCGCCTTTGCGAAAAATTCGCGTATTCGGTCGTCCCACGTTATATCAAGCGACTTATCTGCAACAAATTCCTTTTGCGCGGTGGCGGTTGTGAAGGTCACGCCGTCGTTTTCGTATACAATATTCAAAAAAAGCGCGGCGGCGTTTGTATGTATCTCGTCGGCGGATTTTTGAGAGAAAATTATTTTCATGCGGCGCGGTTTGGCGCACATTTTTACGATTTCATATGCCATCGGCCGCAGGGATTCCCACGTTGCAAAGCCGCTTTCGTTCGCACCGTCAACGGTAACTTTTACCGCAGCAAGAATTTCAACAGACCTCGCCTCAAATTCATCAAATAAATTTTCACGCAAAAGTTTACCCATAAAAATTTTTACAGATGCCTTGTCTAATTCCAACGCCAACATTTTTGCCACCTCCGCAGTAAAGTTTAACACACGGCGTTTTTTACGACAAGGCATGGCAAAAGCTATTGGTAGCTGAGCAGTTACCGATAGCTTTTTTCCTGAAAATAATTGCTAACCGTTTTTACATTTCGTCCACTATATAATCAAAGGCAAAAATCCCGGGCAAAGGGAGGGGATGTTTATGGGCAAAACAAACGCTCGTATAGCCGATGCGGCAAAAAGCATTTACACATACTGCCGCAGTCGAACAAATACGAAAGAAGAAGCAGAAGATTTATCCCAAGACATTTTAGTCGAACTCTTAAAATCGCAGGGAAGTTTGCGCGACGAAAAAGCGTTTTACGGATTTATGTGGGCTGTAGCCGGCAATGTCTGCAAAAATTGGTATAAAAAACGTCACAGCACCTGCGAATTAAACGACAACGTAACAGATACCGCTTCATTCACGGAAATGCTCGAAAAAGAATCGGACATTCGCGCATTGCATCGCGAACTCAAACTTCTGCCCGAGCAATACCGCAAAGTCGTTGTTATGTACTATTTCGACGGCATGAAAGTCGCGGCAATTTCAAAAGCCCTGAACATCTCCGAAAGCATGGTAAAATTTTTGCTTTTTAAAGGTCGTAAAATTTTGAAGGAGGGAATTAAAATGGAAAGAACGTTTGGAGATTTCAGCTTCAACCCCGCAAGAATGACACTGAGGTTCTTCGCCCCGGACGAACATTGGCCGCAATGCGTTGAACCGACGTATTTTGAGCGAAACATAATTGCGCAAAACATTCTGCTGACCTGTTACAACGAACCCTGCACGGCGGAAGAAATCAGCCTGCAATTAGGCATATCCGTGCCGTATCTCGAAAAAGATTTACAAGAACTTTGCGACGCGGGCGTTTTAAAAAAGAATCCCTACGAAACCGACATCGTAATTTTCACAAAAGAATTTTCCGAAGAGGCTTTGGCAAAAACAGCCGCACATCAAAAGGAAATCGCAGATATTCTCACAAATTTTCTCGACACAAATCTCAGTGATTTCAAAAAAATCGGCTTCTTTACGGGAGACCCGGGCGATGACAGCCTTCTGCGATGGCGAATCGCGCACCTGATTTTGGAGCAGGCCGTAATAAACGCCAACACCCCTACACCCGCAACAAACGGAATCCTCTATTGGGGTTCGGAAGGCGAAAAATACAGTTGCTTGGCGGCAAACTACGATAACGAAGCCGGCGACAAATTAAATTTCTTGGAATTTCTGCCGGGTTCGTGGTTGAAGCCGTACAGTTGGGGGCATTTTTGGAATCGTGACGACCGCGTTAAATTGCTGCTCGAAATCGCGGCGCGCCAAGTGCGCCAAGCGCACATTGAGAACCTGTCAAAAGCGACACATGCTCTCGAAGCCGGCGAGAAAATCGAAGTCGCGGAGTTAATCAAACTCGGCTTTTTGAAAAAAGACGGCGATAAAATAACGCCCTGCATTCCCGTCTACACCGCCGCGCAATTCAACCAAGCACTTGCCCTCACTACCGGCGCAACAGAAAAAATCGCAAAAATCACCGCCGAAGCAGTCGAAATGAGCGCGGACATTTTGGTTCAGCACGCCCCCGCCTCAAAGAAAGCAGAAGCAAAATCCGTTGCATGGCTCAAAAACCGCGAACTCGCAATGGACAGACCCGTCGAAATTATGCTCGGAAGCGGCGCGCTTCGCCGCACTTACGAAAACGAACACCCGGCGGTTTATGCTGTGGTTTAAGTTCGCAGGCTTCGCCCGCACCCACCCGCTTTTTGGAAAAAGCGGGGCAAAAACACTAAAAAAACCGCGCAAAGCGCGGTTTTTTGATGAAGTTTTGATGAAACTTTTTCAAAAGTTTCCGGGTTTGGGCAGAGCCCAAGGTCTCAACCTATCCTCTGAACAAAATCCGTGTCAAAAGCACGATTATCGGCAAAGCAAAAACGGTTCTCATAAGGAAAATGATTGCTAAGTGTCCGATATTCAGGGGGATTTTCGACTTGAGAATAAGGATTCCCGTTTCGGCCATGTAAATAATTTGTACGATGGACAATGCGCCGATAATAAATCGGGTGGCGATAGGCGCAACAAAGAATTCATACAACTCGTAACCGTAGCCGTAACCCTCGACGTAGTCGCCGGCATAGCCGGTGTAAACGGCAACCGCGTCCTGCCCGCTCAATAAAACGGCGGGAAGAAACATGTCGAAAAATCCGACGAGCGTAGCGGATGAGTAGTTCATGGCGTATTCGACGCCGAGTAAGCGCATAAATTGCCCGAAAGGCCACGAAGCTATGTCAAAAATCGGGGTTTGAGCGTTAATCACGAGAGCAATCGTTCCCCACGCAAGAATGAAAGGAATCAAATCCATAAAAATGTTGAGCCAGTTTGAAAGCCCGGATTTTATAACGCCTGCGGGCGTAGTTACGCTTGCCCTTTGCGCCGCAAGGCGTGTAGCTTGGCTGAAAATCGAGGTATTCGGGTCGGGTTCTTCAACAATTTGCTTGCCGACTTCGGGCAAGTATTCGTCTTTGATTCCGCGAAGCGGCCAAATACGCGGCATAATCACCGCAAGAATAATTACCGTTATGCAGATGACGAGATAAAACACCAAAAAATTCGACATAAGCCCGATAAAATTTGCAATTACGAACGTAAACGGCAGGGAAACGATTGTGAAGTTTACGCAAATTGCCGCCGCTTCACGACCTGTGTAAAAGCCTTTTTCGTGTTGGTCGCGGGTAATGATAACGCTTGCCGCCGACGAGCTGAACCACGAACCCATAAGGTCAATAGACGAACGCCCCGGAAGGGTGAACAAAAAGCGCACAACTTTGCGAATCAGCATTCCGAGAAATTCCATAATGCCGAAATCGGTCAGAAGGGGAATCGCAAGCCCGAGAACAAGAAAAATCGTAATCAGATTCGAACCGGACGAGCCGCCCGCAATCAAATCCATCATCAAACCCGCGCCGTCCCAAGGGCAAAGCAACCAATCCGGACCTACGCCGAAAAAAACCATCCACACAAGAACAACGGCAATGCCCTTGCTCACAAAATAAACGGGATGGCTCAAAAATAAATCTTTGAGGCGGCTGTTGTCCATGATGAAACTCGGTTTAAATACCCACGCAACGACCGTTCCGAGAAACGAAACGGTTATCAAAATCGCGGCAATGGTGAACACCAATCCGAAGCCGCCGAGTTCAAATCTGTTAAGCGTAAGCCCGAGCCAATTGATTACAAAACCGAGAGGGATGTTAAACGTACCGCCGCCGGCCGGCAACAGCACAACGAACAAAAACAGACCGATAATCGACATGATTACAAATTTCGCAACGTGCCGACCTTGCAATTTGTAGTCGTTGTTCACAAAATCATCTCCTTTTTTGGTGCCGCGTGCGTATTGGCGCGGCAATGGCGTCTATTTTTTGAGCCAACTCATCATAGCGCGAAGTTCCGTGCCGACTTTTTCAATGGGAAGGTCTTGTTCGATGCGGCGTTTTGCCAAAAATCCGGCGCGATTCGCCTTGTTTTCCAAAATCCAGTTTTTCGCGAAAGTGCCTTCTTGGATTTCAAGCAAAACCTGTTTCATTTCCTTGCGGGTTTCTTCGGTAATTACGCGCTTGCCGGTGACATAATCGCCGTATTCGGCGGTGTCGGAGATAGAATAGCGCATGTAGGAAAGCCCGCCCTGAACAACCATGTCGATAATCAGCTTCATTTCGTGTACGCATTCGAAATAAGCGGCTTCGGGGCTGTATCCCGCCTCAACAAGAGTGTCGAAGCCGGCCTTCATAAGTTCGGTTACGCCACCGCAAAGCACTGCCTGCTCACCGAAAAGGTCGGTTTCGGTTTCTTCTTTGAATGTCGTTTCGAGAACGCCCGCGCGGGCAGAGCCGATACCGGCCGCGTAGCCCAAAGCGGTTTTCAGTGTGTCGCCGGAGGGGTCTTGGTAAACGGCAACAAGCCCCGGAACACCTTTGCCCTCTTGGTATTGACTGCGAACGGTGTGCCCCGGGCCTTTCGGCGCAATCATAAACACGTTTACATCCGACGGCGGCACAATCTGATTGTAGTGAATGTTGAAGCCGTGCGCAAAAACTAAGTAATCGCCGGCTGAAAGATTCGGCTTGATGTCGTTTTCAAAAACCTCCGGCCCGAGTTCGTCCGGAACAAGCATCATAATAATTTTTGCCGATTTTGCCGCTTCCGCCGGAAGCGCGACAGCAAGCCCCGCCGCCTTTGCTTTTTCCGCGCTCGGGCTGCCGTCTCGCAAGCCGACAACTACGTCCGCGCCGGATTCATGCAAATTCAGTGCGTGCGCATGACCTTGGCTTCCGTAGCCGATAATCGCTACTTTCTTTCCTTTCAGCGAGTTCAGGTCGCAGTCCTCTTGGTAAAATAACTTTGCCATTTTCATTCCTCCATTTATGTTTTTTTCAGTTCACTCTTTAAACCACTCACCACTTGTTCAAGTGTTTCGCTTTTTTCATGTACCCGTTAATCAAATACTCGACAATGATTTTCTCGTCCCGTTCATTGAACAGAAAGCCGAAATTATCGCCCACAGCACGTGCTGTTTTGCCAAAAAACTCACATACGGAAAAAACGGTATCCCAATTAGTAATCTCGTCATTTTCCGGGATTTTTTTAAGAGGGGCGGAATTATTCCATTTGAGCATTTGGTTCAGCGTTTGCAATGTCACGGAATTGAGCTTTTCCGCAGCGAGTTGCGGTTGGTTGCGGGCAATTGCCTTTGCGACATCGGTTAAAAACCACCAAAATCCGGCGCAACATGCCGCATATTTATCCGCTGTCGGCGCGGTTAAGCAGTTGTCTTTATCCAAAAGCACGACCGTTCGTTTACCCGCGATAAATTTGTTTTGCATCGCTTCTTCCCGGATTTCCGCAAGCAAATCCGCGCGGCTTCCGTCCGAAAATAAAATTCCCCATACATAGAATCGCGATAAATCGTTAATATTTTTGCCGAAAAAAATATTTTCGTTTTTCAGACTCTCGAAAACAAAGGCAATTTCTCCAAAATCACGCAACCATTCTGTGCTTTTCGCAAACGAAGCAATTTCCGTTACGACGAAAACAATGTCATAATCCGAAAAAGCGTCCGTCGGTGCGTCGGGATTTGCGCGCGAACCATGTAAATAAACAGCTCGTACACGCTCGTCATGTTGCGCAAACTTTGTAAACGAGTCAATCATTGCTTTCCGCCGCGCGAAATTGCCGTCAAGCCTGTGCGGGCGATTTCAATGATGCCGTAGGGTTTCATCAATTCGATAAAGGCGTTCATTTTCATTAAATCGCCGGTCAGTTCCATTGTGATTGTTTTGACCGAAACGTCGATTATATTTGCGCGGAACACGGTTGCAATATTGAAAATATCCGAGCGGGCGGCGGCGTTTGCTTCAACTTTTACGAGGCAGAGTTCGCGATAAAGTGCGCTTTCGGCTTCGAGTTCGGTGACATCGTGTACGTCGATGAGCTTTGCAAGCTGCTTTTGAATCTGCTCGACAACGCGCTCGTCGCCGTGAAGGGACACGGTGATGCGCGAGTAACGAATATCTTCCGACGCGCCAACGGAAAGGCTGTCGATGTTGTATCCGCGCCGGCTGAAAAGCCCCACAACGCGCCCGAGTACACCCGCTTTGTTCTCCACCATGATTGACAATACGTGCCGCATATTATTCGCCCCCTTCCAATACATATTCGTCGATGCCGGCTCCCGGCGGAACCATCGGGAAAACACGTTCGTCGTCGCTGATTTCGCAATTGATTACGCAGGGCGTTCCGAGCGCGAGTGCTTTGTTTATTGCGTCGTCAACTTCGACGGGCTTTGTTACGTTAAACGCCGTCGCGCCGTATGCTTCGGCGAGCTTGACAAAATCCGTCGTTTTGCCGTGAAGCGACGTTTGCGAATATCGGCGGTCGTAGAACATCGTTTGCCACTGCCGCACCATTCCCAGTGCGTGATTGTTGATAATCACCTCGATTACCGGCAATTCGTACTCAACGGCGGTGGCAAGTTCGATGTTATTCATGCGAAAACAGCCGTCGCCGGAGATGTTTACAACAGGTGTTCCGGGGTTTGCAACAGCCGCTCCGATTGCCGCGCCAAGCCCGAAGCCCATTGTTCCCAAGCCTCCGGATGTAATGAATCGGCGCGGGCGGTCGATTTGCAGATAATGACACGACCACATTTGATGCTGCCCGACTTCCGTTACGAAAATCGCTTTGTCGCGAGCAAGCTCGCTCAGACGTTGAATGACATATTGCGGCTTCAGCAAGCCGCTTTCTTTGTAGCCGAGAGGGAATTTTGCTTTTAACTCGTTCATACGACCGGTCCATGCGGCGCGGTCGTTTTTTTGCAAAATCGGGTTTAATAATGAAAGAATTTTTTTCACGTCGCCCACAAGCGAAAACACCGTGTCGATATTTTTGTTTATTTCCGCAGGGTCGATGTCGATATGCAGAACTTTTGCGCCGGGCGCAAAACGTTTTGCGTTTGATATTACGCGGTCGGAAAATCTCGCGCCGATTGCAATTAAAAAATCGCACTCCGTTGCAAGACTGTTTGCAGTGGCTGTTCCGTGCATTCCAATCATTCCGACATTGTGCGGGTCGGAGTCGGGAAATCCGCCGATGCCCATCGCGCTTACGCAAACCGGCGCGTCGATTATTTTTACAAATTCAATAAGCTCCGCCGTTGCGTCGCCGGCGATAACTCCGCCGCCCGCATAAATCAGCGGCTTTTTTGCGGCATGAATCAGCTCCGCCGCTTCGTTTAACTGCTGCGGAGTTACGCGCGTGCTTTCGCGCAGGGCAGGGGAGGGCGTTTGCGGCGAAAATTGACACTCCGCCGTTGCGACGTCTTTGGGAATATCCACAAGAACCGGCCCCGGTCGTCCGGAACGCGCAATATGAAAGGCTCTTCGGATTGTATCGGCAAGGTCGGCAACGTCTTTCACAATGAAATTATGTTTGGTAATCGGCATGGTTATTCCGGTTGTGTCAACTTCCTGAAAACTGTCTTTGCCGAGCATCGGTACCGAAACATTTCCCGTTATTGCCACAATTGGCGAAGAATCCATATAAGCCGTAGCGATTCCCGTTACAAGATTTGTAGCTCCGGGGCCGCTTGTTGCCAAGCAAACCCCGACTTTCCCCGTAGAACGGGCATAACCGTCGGCGGCGTGTGACGCACCTTGCTCGTGGCTTGTTAAGTAATGGTTGATTTTATCTTTGTACTTGTAAAGCGCGTCGTAAATCGGCAGCACCGCGCCGCCGGGATAACCGAAAATAGTGTCTGTGCCTTGCTCGATTAAGCATTCGAGTAAAATTTCCGCTCCGTTGAGTTGCAAGGGGCATCACGTCCTTCATTTTGTGGTTTGTCCGATTATAGCGTATTTTTTATTCTGCGTACACCCGTTTTAAAATATCCTCAAGAGTATCGCCGGCGTCCCGGTATTTTGACAAAAATCCGGTGTGGTCGCCGTCGTAAAGCAACTTGCCGCTGTCAATGAGAATCAGCCGCTCCGCGATTTCTTCGATGTCGCCGGTGTCGTGGGTTGTAAGTAAAACCGTTGTGCCTTGCTCTCGGTTGATTTGCCGCAAAAATGCACGAATACGGTCTTTCACCAAAACATCAAGCCCGATTGTCGGTTCGTCAAGATAGACAACTTTAGGCTGATGCAAAAAACACAGCGCGAGATTCGCTCGCATTCGTTGCCCGAGGCTCAATTGACGGACCGCTTGCGACAAAAAACTTTCCATTTCAAGGGTTTCAACAAGCATGTCGCGTTGCTTTTTAAAATCGCGGTCGCTCAACCTGTACATGGTTTTGAATAATTCAAATGTGTCGCGAACCGGTAAATCCCACAATAGCTGTGTTCTTTGTCCGAAAACCACACCCATATCAAGCGCGTTTTTTGTGCGATTTTTGCACGGGTCGCGGTCGAAAACACGCACGATTCCGGTGGTCGGCGATAAAATTCCCGTAAGCATTTTTATCGTCGTTGATTTTCCCGCGCCGTTTGAGCCGATATATCCCACCATTTCGCCGGGTTCAATTGTGAAGCTGATGTCGTCCACTGCGCGTTTTGCTTCGTATCGCGGGCGAAAAAATTCCGAAAAGCGTGAGCGCGACTCGTCACGCTTGCGGATTTTATAATCTTTGCATACGTTTTTTAACTCAATTTGCGACATGCGAAAAGCCCCTTTTCTAAGAGCCTGTTTAATATCCCCATTCCGGCATCTTTTCGGCAAATTTTCCGCTCCGCTGCGTCGGCGCGGACTTGCAGAATCTCTCCGTTATGCTACGTCCGCGCCTTCTTGCGGTGCAAAAAATTTTCCCGAAAATCCACCGAAAGCGGGATATTAAACAGGCTCTAAGTCCCCGCGCTTTCGTAACCCCTGCTTACAAACCGCCACACCAACGCCGTTGCTCCGGCGAGAATCAGAGCAACAGCCGGCGCAAGCCACATTGTAACATGCGGAAAAATCCCGTCCTGCTTTCCGAGAAGAACCTGCACGGGATAAAATCCGACAAAACTGAAAGGCAAAATTGCAGTAAAAATGAACTGCAACGGGCGCGGATAAATCGTAAGCGGATATTGCAAAAATTCGCGCCCCTGCCAGAAGAACATTGCAAGCGGCGAATGCGAACGCAGACGAAGCGCGGGAAATTCGCATAAAAGCATCAGGCACGCGGTAATCATCCCGCCGGAAAGCAATGTAACGAAAAGCCACAGCCATTGCCCCGCGCCCCACGAAATTTCGAGGCGCGTTATGCTGAAAATCATTGCCGCGCCGGACAATGTAATGTGCGATACATAACCGATATTAAACGTAGTCGCAACAAGATACAAAAACGGCGGCATCGGGCGACAAAAAGCCTCGTCCATGGTGCCGTTGATTGCCATATTGCGAAATTCGCGGGTCAAATTAAATGTAAACGACGCGCCGAGCGCGTAAGCTAACAGATACATTGCGAACAAAAACAAAACTTCTTCCGGCGTCCAACCCGCCAAAGTGCCGAAATTCCATACGGTAAGCATGACCATCACCATAAAAATTCCGTAAGAAAACCACTGCGCGATAATTCCTCCGACCCACGCACCGGGATATTCAAGCCGTGCCTTGAACAGATATTTTACAATTTGAAGAAACACCCGCACATAATGCATTTTATCCTCCCTGCACGACAAGTTTGAATTGTACGCGCCTCCAAATCAGCCGCTCTACGGCGAAAAGCACAACAATCCAAAAAATTGCCGAGCCCAATGCGACGAAAATTTCTCTGCCGTAAAGCCGCCCCAAATACACTTCCATCGGCACGAACATCGCGAATCGAAACGGCAAAACATCCGCAGCTGCACGAAGCGAATCCGGATAAAACCAAAGCGGCAAAAATGTTCCGCCGAAAAGCATAAAAAGTGCGCGCTTGTACCACGCGATATACCAAAAATCCGTCAGCCAAAAAACACTGTACGCAAGAATAAGGTCAATCAGTGTAAGAATCACGCCGCCGAGTATCGCCGCGACTACAAACCACACAAATGCTTCCGCGCCCGACGGCGGCAAAATTCCGATAAAAATCACTGCAACAATAAAAATCGGCAGCGAATGCGACAGCGTTTGGATTATCGCGCCGGCGTGTTTCCCTGCCACAAGTTGAAAATGATACGAACACGGGCGCGACAATTTGAGCGCGATATCCCCTGACATATTATCCGCGCCGATTACTTCGGAAAGCGACGTTCCCGTAAAACCCGCGCCCCCGGTCAAAATCATAACGACGTCGCCCACAACAAAAAATGTCATTGTTTCCGCCAAAGTAACATCGCCGGCGTTTCCGGTTGCAAAAAGCGTGACCCAAAGCGCGTATCTCGCCGCAAGCATAAAAAGCGCGGATGTAATTCCCGCGAAAATATTCGTACGGTATGTCGCAAAACGGCGAAAATCCTTTGCAATCAAAACGGCATATAGCTTTATGTAATGCTTCATAACCCCAACATCCTTTTCACGATTTTAACATTTTTTCGCATTTTTGCAAACACACGACGAGCGTTTTGAGAAAACGGTTCGAGCGGCAAATCCTATTGGTAGCTGAGTGGTTACCAATAGGATTTGTGGTCATGCGTGAAACGAACGGCGATTTTTTAAGATTTTTTGCGTTTTGACAGAATTTATTCCCTAAACTTTTCTTTTGCGAATAAATGTAGCGCGGAAAAAAGGAGGGATGACCCCTCCTCCTTTTTCATACCGAACACCATAATGCATGTGCGCAAATTTTCCGCACAGTTTTCAAAACTGTTTACCTGTGGCTCGGATGCCCTAATCCGTAAACAGTCGGGCGGAATGCAAACTCGCCGCTCGGGATGCCGTCGGGGCTGAGGATAAATGCCGCCAAAAAGCCCGGATATTCACCCATGTATCTGAAATTTTCAAAATTTACTTGGAGGGCTTTTATCGTTCCGGCGGGAATTTGCAATGTTTTCACTTCAATATCGGTTAATTCGAAGTCAGCCAACTCGAAGATAAATGCTACAAGCGTTGCGTCGTAGTCCGCGCGATTTCCGTAGGCAATGTTCAGCCTGTGGCTGAATTCACCGTCAAAATCGAAGAAAAACACGGAGTTCTCTGTCGGGTCAAAAGCATCGCGCCGTTCCAAGTCCCCTTCCCTGATAAACAAATACTCGTGAGTGTGAACTCCGGCTAAAAGCCGCTCAAATTCGTCAAATTCGTACAAAAGTCGCTCAAATTCATCAAAAATCAAGTCGGTTAAATCGGAATCCGGCTGATTTTGCTCCGCCTCGTACTGCCGAATTTCTTCCGCAAATGCTGTAAAGTCGCTGAAAATCCCGCCGAGCATTTCGTCTAAATACGCTATAGCCGGAACATGTCTGCCTTCGATAATACCCCAAAGCGCATCCGTAGTATCTATATTGAAAACTTCCATAAAGCCGTTCACGCCGTATCGGTCAACAAGCCGTTCAAGAATCGACAAGAACTCTCCGCCTGCTACAGCTGCGATAAAAACATCTTCGTCGGCTACAATGTCCACCACGTCCGATACCGTCATAAAAAATTCTTCTGCGTTATCCATGCCCAAAATATCTATAACTCCGATAAACCCGTGCGACGCCGCAAGAAGCAGCGCGGCGGCTTCCGGACCGTTTCGCTGCGCATCGTCCCAAACTTCGCCGATAAAATCGAAAATTGAGCGCTCAAGCCATTCCGCACCGTAACGACGAATTTGTCGTTCGCGTTCGCCGGAAAATTCAAGCATCCCCGAAATCAGGGCAACAAGCTCATCGTGAGTGAGTCCGGACAGCCGAACAATTTCATCAAAATCGAAGTCGGGGTCGTACACCCGGGCAAGCTCGATTGCATTACGCAATGCTATTGAAACTTCTTCCGGCGAAGCCTCGCCGCCCGTTGCAATAAAATGCTCTGTTCGCAGCATTTGCGCGGCGGAGTCTTCCCCTGCCCTCCCGACTTGCTCACCGAAAAATTCTACAAGAACGAAAGCCGAGTAAGCCAGCCATTGTTCACCGTGACGCGCAATAAGTGCGCGCATGTCTTGGCGAAGTTCCTCCGAAAGCATGTCAACGACGTCATAGTGAGAAAGCCCGGCAAGCGCGATAATCTCGTCAAAATCGAAACCGCTTTCTTCGCGGGCAAATTCCGTCGCTGTAAGCAGGGCGTCGGAAATCATTTCACGCGAAATTTCGCCTGTTGCAATCACGTGATACATCAGCAATGCTCGCGCAGCTGAATCTGTTCCGCCATGCAGGGATTCGTCCTCAAAATATGCCATAAAGTGCAAGAGGGCGAAATGAAGCCACCAATCTTCGCCGTACTGAATCACGAGCCATTCTATATCGTCGGAGCTTTCGAGCAAAAGCTCGGACTGAATAATATGAACAACGTCGTCGTGCGTGAGTCCGGCAAGCTCCGCAATTTCATTAAAGTCGAAGCCTTCCTCATAGGCAATTTCGATTACGGTAGGCAGCGTTTCGGAAATTTCTTCGCGGGTGACAATCGCCCCTGCCCCGAACACGGGCATTGCGAAAACAAATGTAAAAATCAAAAAAACAAGCAATAATTTTTTCATGTATGACTCTCTCCTTTTTTGCAAAATTAAAGTGCGTCAAGCGCACATTGAATACCGGGGACACATGCAATTTGCCGCACGTTCCCTCGAAGCCGGAATGCCTTCCCGGGGTGTGCATCCACTACCGACAAGTGGCGGAAATTCGGCCAAAAGGCGGGCATTGGCGATAGTGGCAACACGCTTTAACACAAAATTAAAAGCCGCGTCGCAGAGAAATTCTCTTGCGACGCGGCTTTTTCGATATACTAAACTTTGGCCTCGGCAATTTTAACTTCGGAGGAAAGAGGTTTGACACCGATAAGCTCAATACTGCGCTCGTCGGGCTGACCAAAACCTACATGGAGGGTGTGTTCGCCCTCAATTGTGTAAAAATCGCCTTTCCAATCGCGGCGCAAATATGTGTCTGCCGCAAGCTCAATTTTAACTTTTTGCGTTTTATTGGCCGCAAGCTGCACGGGCGCGATGCCCACAAGACGCCAACGTTCTTTTTGCTCGGGCGTTTCAACATAAACCTGTACAACTTCGCGTCCGGCTTTTTTGCCCACGTTTTTAACTTTTACGGTAACGGATTTTTTATCCTTGGCAACAGCAAGGTCGCTTACATCGAATTTTGTGTACGAAAGCCCGAATCCGAAGGGATAAAGCACGTCGCCTTTGTAGTAGCGATAGGTGCGATTATGCATGGAATAGTTCCAAAATTCGGGCAAATCGCTTGTCGAGCGGTAGAAAGTAACGGGCAATTTACCCGCCGGATTAACTTTACCCGCGATAATTTCCGCAATTGCGCGTCCGCCGAGTGCGCCCGGATAAAATGCTTGAATTACACCGGCGCAATGCTCGTCGGCGAAATTGATTGCCATTGCCGAACCGGTTATCAGCACGAGAATTACAGGCTTGCCGGCTGCCGCTTCAACGACTTTTTCCAGCAAAAGCTGTTGGCGTCCCACAAGATTTATGTCAACTTTGTCGCCGCTTGCGAACTCGTTGCCGGTATCGCCTTCTTCGCCTTCAATGTCGGCGTCAAGTCCGAGCACAAGAACCGTTGCGTCGCTTTCGCGGGCGGCAATCATTGCCTCGGAAATACGATTGTCCTCTTTGGCGAGAACAGATGTTTTCGGCTTGAACAAATGACAGCCTTCCGAGAACATTACTTGCGTGCCGGATTTTTCGGCAAGCTCGCGAATACCGTCCAAAACGGTTACATAGCGCGTTGCCGTACCGTTGTAATTGCCTTCGAGAGCGCGACGGCTGTCGGCATTGGGGCCGATTACGGCGATTTTTTTCAATGCTTTGAAATCAAGCGGAAGCGCACCGTTATTTTTCAACAAAATCGGAGAACGGCGCGTAACTTCGAGGTTAAGCGCGTGATGCTCTTCGCAGTCAACAGCATCGTAGGGAATGCTTGTGTATTTTTTGTTCTCCTTCGCGCCCAAAAGCCCGAGCTTCATGCGTGATACCATCAGACGTTCGACGGAGCGCGTGATGTCATCTTCGCTTAATTTGCCCTGATGCACGGCTTCCGCCGCCATCGACATTACATCGCCGCAGCAGAGGTCGCAACCTTTTTGCACCGCAAGCGCGATTGAATCGAGCGGCCCTTCGGTTACATGGTGATGCTTATGGAAATCTTCAATTGCCCAACAATCGGAAACAACATGTCCGTCGAACGCCCATTTTCCACGCAGAATATCAACAAGCAGAAGCTGCGAACCGCAACAAGGCTCGCCGAGCAAGCGGTTATACGCACCCATTACGGACTCGACGCCGGCATTAACAGCCGCTTCGAATTGCGGCAGATATGTGTTCCATAAATCATAGGGGTCGCAGATTGCGTCAAAACTGTGACGGTCGGCTTCCGGCCCGCTGTGTACGGCAAAGTGCTTCGCGCAGGCGATTGCTTTGAGCGAATTTTTGTCTTCGCCCTGTATGCCTTCGATAAACGCGACGCCGAGTTCCGCCGTCAAATACGGGTCTTCGCCGTATGTTTCATGTCCCCTGCCCCATCGCGGGTCGCGGAAAATATTTATGTTAGGCGACCAGAAACTGAGTCCCTTATAAATATCGCGGTCGCCTTCTCGTGAAAAAGCGTGATATTTTGCGCGACCTTCGGTTGCTGTGCAATCAGCGACTTGTTTGAGAAGGTCTTTGTCAAACGTAGACGCCATTGCAATGGCTTGCGGGAACATTGTTGCCGTACCGGCGCGCGCAACACCGTGCAACGCTTCGTTCCACCAGTTGTATGCGGGTACGTCAAGTCGCTCGATTGCGCCCGCGTAATGCAACATTTGGCTTACTTTTTCTTCGAGCGACATTTGAGAAACAAGCTCGCGTGCCTTTTCCTTGAAATTCAAAGATACCACCTCATAAAATTTTTTATTTATTCCGAGAGAGTGTTGAAAAACAGCCTGAGCTGTGCCTGCATTGCAGGAAACCGACGGATTCAGGTCGGTTTTCGAGATGCGACATATGCGAAAGCGTAATTTTTCAACACTCTCTTCGGATGCATTTTATTCCATCGGTTATTTTTTGTAAACCTTTATCGCAAACGCACCCGAAACGCCCGTTCAGGCTTCGTCGGAAAGTTCGCTGTCATCTGCGGTATTCCAATCATCCGGTTTGAATATTTCCTCTAATAAGATGTCTAAACCAAGCAATGTCGGAACCACATCATCTCCACCGTAAGTTCGCGAGTAGTATTTGCCGTTTTCTAAAAGATAAACGTCAAGTGTTCCGTGTTCGGGGTCGACAATCCAATACTCTTTCACGCCTGCTTCCATATATTTTTTATGCTTCAACACGCGGTCGTTATATGTCGTTGACGGCGAAATGACTTCGATTACCATATCCGGTGCACCGATTATTCCGCGTCCTTTGGGGTCAAGTTTGCTTTTGTCGCGCAGAATAATAACATCTGGTTGTACAACCGTATCGTCAAACTCATTGGTGCTAGGGTGTGTCGTCAAAAGCGAAATGATATAATGGAGAAAACCCAAAGGGGGTAATCTCCGTGAATGAATCATGCCACCGCCACGATATAACGGACACGTTGTGGAGCTTGATAGAACCGAA
>Ga0123355_10000784_pt1 | contig 43474 bp, 24 predicted proteins | sample TergutEmb28metaG_3_FD_89872 | JGI IMG/M metagenome (GOLD analysis project Ga0123355, IMG submission 89872) | Embiratermes neotenicus P1 segment gut microbial communities from Petit-Saut dam, French Guiana - Emb289 P1 | ecosystem: Host-associated > Arthropoda: Insects > Digestive system > Gut ...
CCTTAATAAGCTGCGTGAGGTTACAGGCCTTAGGGACAACGAAATGTCTGCCACACCTCTTGCTGTGGTAATAAGCAAGATAGACTCTGCCGGGCTGTTTATGGAGTTTAGCCCAGGTAAGATTAAGGCAATGATGGCCCAAGACCCTGAGCGATACAATAACCAGACTGATATACAAGATTACCTGTGCCGCAAGTTCCTAAAAGACAACGGCATGGGGGCCCTTGTCAACAGTGTGAACTTGAGGTTTAGAAATAACCGCTTCTTCCCCTGTAGTGCAATAGGCCATACCAGGAACGCAGGCGCGTATAATCCAAAGGGCATTATGCAGCCCATGGAATGGATTTTTAGGAATGCCGACCCGGTGATGGCGAAGTTGTGGACCAATACCCCGTTTACGCAAAAGCCATTTGCGCGGGCTATGACAGAGGAGGAGCTATAAATGAATGGTAATGATTTCAGGCCCCAAGAGCCTTATGTAGAAAAGAACGAGCCGGCGGGTTGCGGTGCGACTTGCGCGAAGCCCCAGTGCGATAATTGTGCTGATATACCTTCCCAACCACAGGGGATGGGGTATCATGTTGGCAGTGGAGATACTTATACCGGAGCAACCCATACACCTGCACCATATGGAGATGCAACCAATATGCCCAACAACAATGCTGGCACAGAAGCAAGCACCATGTCACACTATGGAGATGCTACCCCCACGCCCAGTAACAATACAGGCACAGATACAACTCCACTACACTACAACGAAGCGGAAACAACACCAATACCGTGCAATGAAGCTTATGCGCAGACTCCTCCGACTTATAGCAATGACGCATATCCAGAGACTCCAATGCCAGAGAAAAGCTGCCCCGAGCCATTTGCTGCCGGGACTGTTATCCCCGAGCCCGCGGTTTCAGAGCCCACTGCCTCAGGGCCCGCTATTCCAGAGCCTTCCACCACAGCACTAGAATCCCTGCAAGCCGAGCTAGGCCGCTTAGAAAACGAAATAGCCGCCTTAAGCAAGCAGTTCGCTACAAGAATCCAGCGTACAGAATACGATGAGAGAGTAATGGATCAGATGCATAAGGAGCTGCAAACCCATAAAGAAGACCTCTATGCAAAACTTGTGAGGCCCATACTTATGGATGTAATAGCCATGCGGGATAGTATAATGAGAGTTGTAGCTGCTTACAGCGCAAAACCGGCAGAGCAGCAGTTTATCCCTCTGCAGATGTTCAAGCTATATGCCGATGAGGCTCTTGATGTACTAGGGAGAAACAGCATCGAAGCTTACAAAAGCGAAGTAAATATAGATGAGTTTACACCAATGAAGCATAGGGTAGTGACAAAAACACCAACTGCCGACCAAGGCCTAAACAAGAAAGTAGCTGAGTCCACCAGCGACGGCTACACATTTATGGGCAAGGTAATATCGGCAGAAAAAATATCTGTATATGCCTACGATCCCCAGGCTGTACAACCAAACAACGAGGAGGAAACAAGCAATGAGTGACGTCAAATTTGTATTCGGTATTGACCTAGGTACGACCTATTCATGTATTTCTTACGTGGATGAAAGCGGCCGCACCGTGGTGCTTAACAACAGTGAGGGCAGCAACGTAACCCCATCTGTTGTCAATTTCGCAAGCCCTAGCGAAGTAGTTGTGGGCCAGATTGCAAAGGAAACCGCAGTAATAGAACCTGGCAACACAAGCTCTCTTGTAAAAACCCTGATGGGCAAAAGCGATTTTGCAATAAACTACAACGGCGAAGATATTTCTCCTGAGGAAGTATCGGCCTATATCCTTAAGAAACTGGCCAAAGATGCTTCTGATGCCGTTGACCAGGAAGTTAAAGATGTTGTAATCACCGTTCCTGCGTACTTTGGCAATGCCCATAGGGTGGCAACAGAAAATGCGGGCCGGATTGCAGGGCTTAATGTATTGGAAATTATCAACGAGCCTACCGCAGCGGCCTTGTACTATGGCTGCACAAAGGATCAAGGCAAGAAGACCATTTTGGTATACGACCTTGGCGGCGGCACATTTGACGTTACTATTATGGATATAGATGATGGTAAAATAAAAGTTATATGCTCTGACGGGCTCCACGAGCTAGGCGGTAAGGACTGGGACGAAGCTTTGATGCGCTATCTTCATAGCGAGTTTGTAACTGCTACCGACTCTGATGGCAGCCTTGACGAATATGCACAGCAAGCCCTTCGCCTTAAAGCTGAAAAGGCAAAGCAGCAGCTTTCCTCAAGCCCCAAAACGACTGTTATGATGGATGCCGCAGGCCTTGCAGCAAGGATTGAAGTAACCAGAGAAAAATTTGACGAGCTTACGTCAGCGCTTCTTAACGAGACCATGGACAAAACCGATGCCGCAATTGCTATAGCAAAGGACATGGGCTACGAAGTTACGGAAATACTGTTGGTTGGTGGTTCTACAAGGATGAAGCAAGTAGAAGAAGCTCTGACCCAAAGATACGGAATGGCCCCCAAGAAAACCGACAATGCCGATGAAGCCGTAGCAAGAGGTGCTGCAATACACGCCCTTGATGTGGCAAGAGGCGTTGTAGAGCCTCAATCAGGTTCAGATGGCGGCGGCAGCGATACCGTATCACTTGGCGGAACAGCAGGCCCTACCTTTGATGATGAAGGCAAAGACCTGCCTCCAAGCATTACCGGTGCAAAGGGCATCACTGTTATCCATGCAACAACTAAGAGCTACGCCCTTAGGGTTCTTGTAAGTGGCGAGCCAAAGTGCAACAACCTTATCATCAAGAACAATGAGCTCACAGATGGCCTTATCAGCATAACAAAGACATACGGTACTGCCGAAGATAACATGCAAACTGTTGAGTTGGTTGTTTTTGAGAACGACTTCATGGATGAATACTTCGAGGTTGACGAGCAGTTCATCCTTGGGAAGGCTGTACTTCCGCTGTCTGGCAACCTGCCGGAGGGGTCACCTATTGAGGTTAGCTTCACGCTTAACACCCAGGGCTTGCTACGGATTACAGGGCTTGATAAAACCAATGGTCAGTTTATCGAGGCCGAGATGCAGTCTCCTAACATCCCATCCGAGCAGCAAATCCAAGCTATAGAGAACAAAGTTAAGGATATTATTGTTATGTAGTGATGAGCCGGTAGCCCAGTATTTGTACGCCGCATAGTAGTTTAACTGTGTGGCTCAAAATCAGGCTATGGCATTGAGGTTTAACTGATTTGCCCTTGGGGCTGTCTTTGCGGGCAGCCCCAAGGTGCATATCATGCAAAGCGCTTTTGATGATTTGGTCAAAACCTGAAACGTAACGGAGGGGCAAGCATGGGCATAAGAGTAGGTATCGACCTGGGTACGACTTTCAGCGCCGTGGCGCGGATAAACCGTGAAACCGGCAAGCCGGAAATCATCAAAAATGGCTTTGATGACCCTACCACCCCTTCTGTACTGTGCTTTCAGCCGGGAGGCAATATTCTCTTTGGTGAAGAGGCAAAAAACCTGCAGGCCATGGGAGACACCAACACGGCTTCCTTTTTTAAGCGAAGCATGGGCAAGGCCGGTGTTGCATTTGACATCCTTGGCAATACATATTCCCCGACAGACTTGTCGGCAATTTTCCTTAAAAAAATCATCCATGAAGCTGAGACCCAAATCGGCGAAACCATAGATGCCGCGGTTATTACCGTTCCGGCTTATTTTTCTCATGTTGAAAGAGAGGCTACCACGGAAGCTGGGGCTAAGGCTGGTATTGAGGTTATTACAATCATCAATGAGCCAACGACTGCCGCTTTCGCATATGGTCTAAATGAAAAAGAAGGCCGCCAGACTATTATGATTTATGACCTTGGGGGCGGTACTTTTGATGTGACCATTGCCCAGGTAGATAGAGAAAATATCCGCGTCTTGGGCTGTGACGGTAACCATGAGCTTGGCGGCAAAGATTGGGATGATTGTATCGCCAGATACCTGGCTGCCCAGATTTACGAGCAGTACGGAGTTGATGTTACAGTTGACCCGGCCATGGTAAATACTTTGCTGGTAGCCGCCGAAACTGCCAAGAAACAGTTGACAGCAAGGGATGCCGTGAAGGTTCCCATTAGCTATAAAGATATCAAGGGCTCTATTGATTTAACCAACGAGATATTCGAAGAGATTTCGCAATTTTTGCTGGGCACAACCAAGGATGTAACCGAGGGTTTGCTGGCTTCATTAAACATAGGCTGGCGTGATATCGACGGCGTAATCTTGGTAGGCGGCTCTACCAGGATGCGGATGATTCATAAATATGTAGAAACAATGTCGGGCAAGCCGCCGCTTAGGGGTGTCAATGTTGATGAGGCCGTTGCCCTTGGGGCTGCCATCCGGGCCAATATCACACCACAGGGCGAGAGTCGCATCTCTATTCAAGGCGCTAAGGCAGTAACAGACGCTACAGCCCACTCCCTTGGCATGATTGCCGTAAGTGAAGACAACCAGCGATATATAAACAGCAGGATAATCCCCAAAAACACAGCAATACCAGCCACCGCAACCAAGCCTTACAGTATAAAAATCAAAGACAAAAACAACGAGCTTGAAGTATACGTGCTTCAAGGCGAGCATGACCGCCCGCTGGACAACAAAATTGTCAATAAATATGTAGTAACAGGAATAACCGGAGCAAGAAAGTCCGAGGCCGTAGTAGACGTCACCTACGGATATACAGAGCAAGGGAAAATTGAGGTAAGCGCCGTGCAGCGGGGCAGCGGCAAGCCAGGCGGTAACCTGCAAGTACAAATTCAGCAAGTACCCGATGATATGTCCTGGACAGACGAGCCGCCAGGCGCAGGAGGAAAGATTGGAGATATTTCTGATTTGCGGCTATCGGTGACCTCTCCCGGCTCTGATGATATCGGTAGCATCCTTAAAACTCTAGGGCTGGAGTATGCGGCCTTTAATTCGACTGGTTTTGACTGTGATGTCTTATTTATCAACTGCCTTACCGGCGATACCATAGACTCCGCTAAGCTTAACCTGTTTGTGAAAAACGGCGGCTGTGCATATATCTCCGACCTTGCCAGCAGCCATCTGGAAAAAGCATTCCCCGGATACATTACCTACACCAACAACGGCAAAACCGGGACAGTTAAGGCAGCAGTAAATGACCCAGAGCTTAGAGAAATCCTGGGGGCCAAAATCAACATAGTCTATGATTTATCCTCCTGGTCTATCGTGTCAAAGCACAAGGGGGACTGTCTGATAACCGGCAAGGAATCGCCTTATAACGGCACGCCCATGATGTTTACATTCCAATATGGTGAAGGCAGCGTGTTTTACACAAGCTTTCATAACCGCGCCCAGGCATCAGAAAAAGAAAAAATGGTGTTGCAAGCCATGCTGCTAAAGCAGATTGGCACGGTTTACGATGTTGGAATTCATCAGATTGGCAAAATACTTGGGATAGACGTTGATAGGATTCAGAATACTCTGAAAAACTAGTAATGCGGCTGCATACCCCCGCTTTTGATGATATTGATAAAAGATATCAAGCACCACAGAAGCCCTTATTGGGCGATAGGAGGCCAACATGGGCATAAGAGTAGGCATAGACCTAGGCACAACCTTTAGCGCCGTAGCAAGGATTAACCAGGCCACTGGTAAGCCGGAGATAATAAAAAACATCTATGGCAACCCTACCACCCCCTCGGTACTGTGCTTCCAGCCGGATGGTGACATACTGCATGGTGATGATGCAAAAAACATGCAAGGCATGGGTGATACAAACACAGCCTCCTTTTTCAAAAGAAGTATGGGCAAATTGGCGGTTTCCTTTGATATCCTGGGCAAGTCCTATTCCCCTACAGACCTTTCCGCGATTTTACTTAAAAAGCTTGTGCAAGAAGCCGAGGCTCAAAGCGGCGAATCTGTTGACGCTGCCGTTATCACGGTTCCGGCGTATTTTACGCATATTGAAAGGGCCGCAACCAAGGCCGCCGGGGCTGCTGCAGGCATAGATGTTATTGCAATAATCAATGAGCCTTCCGCAGCCGCCTTTGCCTACGGCCTCAACGAAAAGGAAGGCGAGCAGACCGTTATGATTTACGATCTGGGAGGCGGAACCTTTGACGTAACCATTGCCCAGATCAATAAAAATAATATACAAGTGCTGGGCTGTGACGGCAATCACGAGCTAGGAGGCAAGGACTGGGACGATTGCATTGCCAGGTATCTGGCCGCCCAATTATACGAAGAGCACGGAATCGAAATCACAGACTTGGCCATGGTAAACACTTTGCTTGTAGCTGCCGAAGCGGCAAAGAAGCAGCTAACTGCAAGAGATCGTGTAACTGTGCCTATTCATTTCAAGGATATCAAGACCTCTGTCGAAATCAGTAATGAGATATTTGAGGAGATTTCCCATTTTCTCCTCGGCACAACAAAGGACGTAACAGAGAACCTTCTGGCTTCTTTGGGCATTGGCTGGCATGACTTAGACGGGGTAATCCTTGTTGGCGGCTCTACCAGGATGCGGATGATTCATAAATATGTAGAGAGCATGTCCGGCAAGCCGCCCCTAAAGGGGGTAAACGTAGATGAAGCCGTGGCCCTTGGGGCCGCTATCCGCGCAAATATTACCTCCCAAGGGGAGTCAATCCCTTCTGAGCAAATCGGGGGCTTTGCCGTCAACCAGATAACCATCCAAGGGGCCAGGGCCATAATAGATGCCACGGCCCATTCCTTGGGCCTTATCGCAATAAGTGAAGATGGCAGCTGCTATACCAACAGCAAGATTATCCTAAGAAATTCCAGCATCCCGGCCAAGGCCACAAAGCCTTATGGCATACGTATGAAGGATAAGGACACAGCCCTGGAAGTGTATGTCCTTCAAGGGGAGCATGACCGTCCCCTGGACAACACCATTGTCCATAAGTATGTAGTTACCGGTATGAAAGGGCCAAAGCATTCGGAAGTGGTAATAGAAGTCACCTACGGCTATACAGAAGATGGGATAATTGAGGTGTCTGCAATGCAGCAGGGCACAAGCAAGGCCCTGGATGTAGATGTCCAGCCCATCCCCGACGATATGGCCTGGACAGACCAGCCCCCAAGCGCCGGGGCCAAGGCTGGAGATATCTCTGACCTTAAGATAGCCGTAACCTCCAAGAGCTATGACGATATAGGGGCAATACTCCGCTCAATGAAGCTGCCCTACTCGAATTTCCGCTCCATAGGCTACGAATGCGATGTTCTTTTTATCAATTGCGGAACCAGCGATAGAATTGATATCAAAAAGCTACATGACTTTGTACAAAACGGGGGCTGTGTGTATATTTCCGATTTTGCTGCTGACCATTTGATAGGCGCTTTCCCAGGCAGCATGACCTACACCAAAAACGGTAAAAGCGGCAGATACAAAGGAACCGTTATGGACCCGGATTTGCAAAGCATTGTAGGGAAGGACATCAACATCTACTACGATACCATCTGGGTATTGGTTAAAAAGCATAAGGGTGACTGCATGGTTGTGGGTAAGGGCGGCCAATACGGCGGGGTTCCTATGATGTTTAGCTTCCAATATGGTGAGGGTAGTGTATTTTTTACAAGCTTTCATAATCATGTGCAAGCATCTGAAAAAGAGCAAATGGTGCTTCAGGCCATTCTGCTTAAGCAGCTTGGGTCATTTTACGATGTGGGGATACACCAGATTGGGAAGATTTTAGGGATTGATGTGGATCGTATACAGAACACATTAAAAAGCTGACAAGTGTTTACGCACCGCTTTTGATGATATTGACAAAAGCGATACTGAGTATTACTTAACCCCTTACCGGGCAATAGGAGGCCAACATGGGCATAAGAGTAGGCATAGATTTAGGTACAACTTTCAGCGCAGTAGCGCGGATTAATCCGCAAACCGGCAAGCCGGAAATCATAAAAAACGGCTACGAAGAGTCCACCACCCCCTCAGTATTAAGCTTTCAGCCAGACGGTACAATCCTATATGGCGAAGAGGCAAAGAACATGCAATCTATGGGGGACATAAACACGGCCTCATTCTTCAAAAGAAGCATGGGCAAAGCCTCCGTTTCCTTTGATATCCGGGGCAAAAGCTACTCTCCCACAGACCTATCAGCAATTTTTTTAAAGAAAATAAAAGAAGAGGCCGAGGCCCAAACAGGCGACACAATTGATGCCGCGGTAATAACCGTGCCGGCTTACTTCACCCATATAGAAAGAACCGCCACCAAAGAAGCGGGCAAAAAAGCCGGCCTGGATGTGCTGGCAATAATAAACGAACCCACTGCAGCGGCCTTTGCCTATGGCCTAAACGAAAAAGAAGGCCAGCAGACCATAATGATATACGACCTGGGAGGCGGAACCTTCGACGTAACCATTGCCCGGGTAAACAAAAATGAAATAGCCGTACTAGGCAGTGACGGCAACCACGAGCTAGGAGGCAAAGACTGGGACGACTGCATAGCCCGCTACCTAGCCGCCCAGGTAAAAGACCAGTACGGCGTTGACGTAACCGGTGACCCAGCGATGGTAAACACTTTGCTTGTAGCCGCCGAAACTGCCAAGAAACAGCTAACCGCAAGGGACTCGGTAAAGGTCCCCATTAGCTATCAAGATGTAAGAGGCTCTATAGATTTAAGCAACGAAATCTTTGAGGAAATATCCCAATTCCTGCTTGGCACAACTAAGGATGTAACCGAGCGGCTGCTGGCCTCTCTAAACATAGGCTGGCATAACATAGACGGCGTAATCTTGGTGGGCGGCTCCACAAGGATGCGGATGATCCACAACTACGTGCGAACCATGTCTGGCAAGCCGCCCCTTCGTGGTGTAAACGTAGACGAAGCAGTTGCCCTAGGGGCTGCTATCCGGGCCAATATTACCCTCACCGGCGAAACCTTGCCCCCGGCAAAGTCCGGTGGCTTCTTCGGCGGCAAACCCGAGCAGCCGCTGGTGGCAATCCAAGGGGCCAAGGCCGTAACAGATGCTACAGCTCATTCTCTTGGTATGATTTCCATAAGCGAAGACGGCCAAAAGTTTGTCAACAGCAAAATCATCCACAAAAATACCCCAATACCAGCAAGTCAAGCCAGGGATTTTAGCTTCCGCACCCGGGCAAAGGATAATGAACTGGAAGTTTACGTCCTTCAAGGGGAGCATCAACGCCCTCTGGACAACACAATAATCAATAAATATGTAATCACCGATATAAGGCAGACAAAGCCGCCCAATTCTATTATCAACGTGACGTATCAATACACCTCTGACGGCGTGATAGAGGTAAGTGCAATGCAGCAAGAAACCGGTAAGCGCCTACCCATAAGAATAGAGCCCATCCCAGATGATATGTCCTGGACGGACGGACACCCAAATAACGCCCCCGGTCAAAGCAGGATGCCCGATGTAGAGATTATACTGGTAATAGACCTATCGGGCAGCATGGACGGCAAGCCCATCCGAGAGGCTCAAAAGGCAATGCATGGCTTTGTGGCCCAGATGGATTCTTCCTTTACAAAGATAGGAATCGTGGCCTTTGCAACCAAGACCGCCACCGTAATAAAGCCCACCAACGATTACAGAGCTGTGAAGAGGGCAATTGACAACATAACCAGCGTAAAAGTAGGAAGCGGCACATCTGCCGAGCCCTTTACCCGCTCCTTCAACGAGCTTGGGGATAGCGAGGTGCAATATTTTATCGTGCTTACAGACGGTCAATGGTGGGGCGAAGCTAATGCAATAAAGCAGGCAAAAAAATGCCACGATGCCGAGGTAGACGTTATGGCCATAGGCTTTGGCGATGCGGACTATGCCTTCCTTAAAAAGATTGCATCGGTGGATGAGTTTGCGTCTCTTACTAACCTTGAGGACTTGGGCGGGTCGTTCTCTAAGATTGCCCAGGCTATTGGGGATAACGCTGGCGGGCAGAAGAAGTGGTAGAGGAGACGCAAATGGATAAATATGCAATATACAATGAATATGTTAGCCATGAATACGCGCAAAGACAGGCAGTATATGATGAAATAAGAATGGTTGGTAAGGTTGCAGGAGATATTTCAAAACATCAAGGCGATTAACGAGATGAGGAATGCCTAATGTCACACAATTGGTATATTGAGCTAGAGCTAGAATTTGACCCAAACCCGGTGCATGATCTAACCATTATCAATGCAAGAATTGATGAGAAGTTAAGGTTTTGGACCAGGGGTTTTATTGACTTTCATAATGGGCCGAAGTTCCGCGAATATCATGAGCGCCAACATGAAATTCGTGCCGCAATGTCCGATCCAAAGGAGCGCGAACGGTTAATAACAGAGGCTTGCGAAATAACATATGCCCCGGTAGATGCTTTAATAAAAATGGTAGCACTAAAAGGACACATCACCCAAGCCGATGTGCAAAATATTGCAAAACATCAAAAAATAGAGGTTGATGTAGTAAATCGCCGCATTGCTATCCTTGGGGTGCATGTAAGCGAGCAAAAGCTGCCTGCAACACCCAGAATTATCTTAGGCATTGATTTAGGCACGACGTATTCTCGTGTTGCATATTTGGATGAAAGCGGTAGGCCTATAGTTGTTCATAACAGTGAAGGAGAATGCGCTACCCCTTCGGTTGTAAATTTTGCATCGCTGGATGAGGTTATGGTAGGCCAGATAGCAAAGGATTCGGCGGTAATTGAGCCGGAAAGTACGGTTTTTTACGCCAAAACACTGCTGGGCAGGTCAGATTTTGCCGTCAACTGCAACGGAAGGGATATTTCGCCAGAGGAGGTTGTTGCATATATTCTAACGGAACTGGCTAACGATGCCTCAAACGCAATTGGGCGGGATATAAAAGATGTGGTACTAGCTTATCCAGCCTACTACGGGTCTCCTCAAAAACTGGCATTGCAGAATGTGGCACAAATTGCTGGGCTCAACCTCCAAGGTACAATAAATGAGCCATCAGCGGTCGCATTGTATTATTATCGTGACAAAGAACATAAACCAAAAACAGTTATGATTTATGACTTAGGTGGGGCTAGCTTTGATGTTGCAATTGTAAATATAAATGATAATGAGATGAGGGTTGTATCCTGCAATGGAGTGCATGAGCTAGGAACTATTGACTGGGCAGAGGGATTAGTGCGCTATATGTACGACAAATTTGTAGAGCAAATAGGAAATGACACTGCTCTGGATGGGCACGACATACAAGTCTTACGACAAAAAGCAAAAGACACAATGAAGCGATTATCTCACATATCCAAGGCAGATGTTATTGTTAGTGTGGCCGGGATTACTGCCAGGATTGAAGTATTAAGAGATATATTTGAAGATATAACCAGCCACCTACTTAGCAGAACCCTGGAAATAACAGACTATGCAATTAATGATGCCAGGCAAAAGGGTTATATAATAGATGAAGTAATTTTAATAGGTGGTGGCTCAAGGATGCCTCAGGTACGCAAAGGCTTGTCTGCAAGGTATGGAATACCAGTAAAAATATGCGGAAGACCACTTGAAGCCGTGGTCATTGGGGCGGCAATGTATGCACAAGATATCAGAGATGCAGCCGTTACATCATAGGCCTATAGCCAGTGCCGGAATGTAGAATATTGCTACCCACCAAAGGATTGATATTGATTGCATAGTGAGATGAGCGCAATTACATGCGCGCTTTTTAGTATAATTATATGAAATAATATCAAAGGAAACGAGGGATATCCATGTCAACCAACTGGTATATAGTACTGGAGCTAGAGTTTGACCCAAACCCAGTACACGACCTACCCACAATCAGCGCAAAAATTGACGAAAAGGTAAAGTTCTGGGCCAGAAACTTCGGCGATTTCCAGCATGGCCCAGTCTATCGGAGCTATTGCGACAGACGCAATGAAATAACAGTCGCAATGGGCAATGAAACAGAGCGTAAACGCATGGTTGCGGAAGCCTGTAAGATAACCTTTGGCCCCATAGACAATATGATAAAATTGGTAGGCATGAAGGGCAACGTAACCCAGGCAGAGCTGCAAAACATAGCAACCCGCCAAAAGGTTGCCCCAGCCGTTGTAGAAAGACGCCGGGCAGCCCTAGGTATACCCATAGATACAGGCAAATCCATAGACTATCAATCCATATTCGATAAATATATAACTAAGCCTCAAAACGCCAATATCTTTGATAGCCTAAGCGGGATGCTTGAGGGTTTCAATGCTGGAAACCTATACGATTTTCTATTCCAAAATACCCTTACGAAAAACGTAAATAAGCTCCCCTGCGAAATCCTAAGGCAAAGAGCAAGCGAGCTAAAAGTAAACGAGTTTAATAAGGCTGATCTCAGAAGCGGCATCGGCGTAAGATTATGCGCCCAGTGCGAGCTTTCCTTTGCCAACGATGCCAACAAGGCCATCTACGACAACTACCTTGAGTATAACAAGAGAAAAGCTATCTTTGATGATGTAAAGGGCATCGCTGCAATCACCGGCGAGATATCAGATATGCACTTTGACGTGTTTATAGGCCGATTGACCGAGGTCTTTGAGGACCGTAAGCTTGCAATAGACGTGCTGGAGGCTCTGTGCACCATTGATAGAATCAGATATTTGCGCTGACAGAAAAAATTCTGCCAAAGTTGTGGCAGCGACCTCCATGTAAAATGCCTCAAACAGAGTTGCGGCCACACCAGCGAGGTCAGCCAACTAATGTAGTTATACGAATATCAAAGGAAACGAGGGATATCCATGTCAACCAACTGGTATATAGTACTAGAGCTAGAGTTTGACCCAAACCCAGTACACGACCTACCCACAATCAGCGCAAAAATTGACGAAAAGGTAAAGTTCTGGGCCAGAAACTTCAACGACTTCCAGCACGGCGCTGCCTACCGTGACTATCACGACAGGCGCAACGAAATAACCGCCGCTATGGCCAATGAAACCGAGCGGAAGCGCCTAGTTGCAGAGGCCTGCAAGATAACCTTCGGCCCAATAGACGACCTGATAAAAATGGTAGGCATGAAGGGCAACGTAACACAGGCAGAGCTGCAAAACATAGCAACCCGCCAAAAGGTTGCCCCAGCCGTTGTAGAAAGACGCCGGGCAGCCCTGGGTATACCTATAGTTGCGGGCAAATCTGTCGACTACCAACCCATATATGATAAATATATAAAAACTAAGCCCCAAAACGCCTCAACTTTTGATGGCCTAAACGGGATGCTTGCGACTTTCAATGCCGCAAACCTATATGAATTCCTATTCCAAGACACTCCCACAAAGAATGCAAGTAAACTCCCATGCGAGACATTAAAACAAAAAGCTGCCGAGCTTAAAAAGAACGAGTTTAACAAGGCCGATGCCAGAAGCGGCAGTGGCGGAAAGCTGTGCAGCCAGTGCGAGCTTTCCTTTGCAAATGATGCCAACAAGGCCATCTATGATAGCTACCTAGAGTATAACAAGAGGAAGGCTATCTTTGATGATGTAAAGGGCGCCGCTGCAATCTCCGGTGAGATATCAGATGTGCAGTTTGATGTGTTTGTGGGACGATTGACCGAGGTTTTTAAAGACCGAAAGCTTGCAACAGAAGTGCTGGAGGCTTTGTGCAACGTTGACAAAATCAAGTACGACCCCGGCGGTAAGAAAGAGGACACCCGTAAGCTGATAGTCTGCCGCATCTGCGGGCTTACCAACGATGCCTCAGATGGAAGAAAGCTTTGCCAAAGCTGCGGAGCAGAGCTATATATAAAATGCCCGAAGCAAGGCTGCGGCATTGTCAATGAAGCCAGCGTCAATGTGTGTAAATGCGGTTTCAGATTCGAAAACTTAGACAAGGCCAACGCGCTGTGCACTCAAGCCGAGGCCTCTATCAATGCCCTGGACTTTGACCTGGCGGAATCCCACCTGGTAAGCGCGGAAAGATATTGGCCGGGCTACAGCATGATAGCGGATATAAGAAAAACCCTGGCCCAAGAAAAACAGCGTCTGGAGCCATTATCAAAGCCGCTAAAAAAAGCCGTGGAAGAAAAGCGGTTTTTTGAAGCAAAGAGCCTGTATACCAAAATCCAGAACAATTTCCAGGGATATAAAAACGAAGCATTAGAGCTTGAAATAAAAACAGCATTGGATACAGCCGCCACAGCCCTAAAGCAGGCCCAGGCAGCAAAGGCCGAAAAAGATATCATTGATGCCTGTGTAAAGGCATATGAAGCCTGCGCAGACTACCCCGGCGTAAACATTCCGCCCCCGGCCCCACCAACAAATCTAAGAATAGCTGCAGACGCGACTGCAAAGGCCAATAACCTTGGCTGGGAAAAATCCCCGTCCATTGGCACAGTAACATACACAGTGCTGCGCAAACGTGACGTTGTGCCAATGAACGCTAAGGATGGCGAAGTCCTGGGCCAAGTAAGTGCCTGTGGTTTCAACGACAAAAACATCCAGCCCGCAGTCAATTACTTCTACGCAGTGTTTGCAGAAAGGGCCGGGACACCTTCACCACTTCTTGTAAGCAGTGCTCCAACGGCAAACCTATTCGAGGTGTCAAACCTCTCCATCACCCCAGGCAACGCAATGCTGCAACTGGAGTGGGGGACCTTGCCGCCAAGCACATCCGTTGAAGTGTTTAGGAAAAATGCTGCAGGCCAAGACGAAAAAATAAGCTCAACCAGTGCAATAACCTACCTGGACAGCGGGCTAACAAACGGCAAGACTTATACCTACACCGTAAGGCTCGTTTACAATGTGGGGGGCCGGCCTGCGGCAACACGTGGCCTTTCTATAAGCGGCACGCCGGATACACCTATGACCCCTGTGGATTCCCTAAGTGTGAAGCCCGGCGATGGTGATATCTTTACTGCTACCTGGAGCAACATGGGCAATGTGAATGTAGAGTTGTACTGTTCACCGGTAAAGCCCAACTATGCTTTTGGCGAGACCGTTTCCCAGCAAGCCTTTGAAAAAAACTTCAGCCGTTTGGCCCTTAACCGTATAAACAGCACAACGGCCACCTTCCAGCACAAGGGTGACCAGATGCTGTATGTTGTGGCTACGGTAAGCAAGTCCGGCTCTGTCACCATTGGAGCCGTGGCCCGTGCCAGTAAGGGCGGGGCTGTTAAAGTAAACCGGATTGCTGCTGTAAACGATAAAATCAATATTTTCTTGGATGTGCCACCGGGGGCTACTGGGTTTGTTGTGCTGTATCGCTTTGATAAGTTCCCTGAGGATATTACAGATACCCAAACCGTGAGGAAGTATATCCCGCTTAAATCTTTCCAGCATTATGGCGCAATTATCATTGACTCGGCAGAGCGTAGAAACCACTATTTTACCGTGTTTGCCGAGTTTAAGCGGGATGATGAGTCGGATTATTCCTCGGGTACGGATTATTTGTACTCGACTATGGCGATGCAGACCATTACCTATTCCATAACTGTTTCCAAGCCTCTGTTTGGGACGGCACAGGTAATATTGGATTTTGAGGCCGACGGCAAGATGTTTGAGCTGCCTGATATTGATATTGTATCAAGCCCTGGCAGGGCCCCCATGTTTAAGAAATCGGCACAGCCTTTTTATGCAATTGATGCCCAGACGGTGAGGGGCAGTTTGCAGGTGAAGATCCCATTCCCCAAAGGGCTGCCGCGAGACACTCATATCAAAGCCTTTGTGCGGGATGATGCCCTTGCGGCCAATTTCCCGCTTAAGTTTAAGCTTGGTTCCAATTACAAAATAAGTTAATAAAGCGCAGTACTCAAGAGGGGCAGCGCCCCCATTTAAAGGAGGAATTACCTTGGCCAAGAAAAGCTCATTTATCTGCCCTTTCTGCTTCGAGCAGAGCAAGCTGTCTGCAGCAGAGTTTAGGTGTACAAACCGCCGCTGTACGGAAATTGATGACATTCCAATGACAAAATACCTTGGCGGCGATACGTCTATGCCGGAAAAGGGGAGGATGTGCTTTAAGTCTCCTTCCACCAACCCATTCCTTGTACCATCGGCAGCATCCTGCCCGTCTTGTAAGCAATCCACCCGTAAAGTGGTGTGTCCGGCCTGTCATAACTCCCTGCCGGAGAGCACCCTGTCCGGCAAGGATATGATTATTTCCGTTGTAGGCTCCAGGGATGCCGGCAAAAGCCTCTTTGTTGGAGTGCTGATAAACGAGCTTATTAAGCGCATTGCAGTAAAATTTGAAGGCTCTATGGTAGGGTTTGATGATTCCTACAAGCGATATACAGACAATCATCACCGCAGCCTATACATTGACAGACGGCTAATGGAGCAGACCACCACAGTGCTAACCAATGCCGTCGGTAGCCATGCATACAAGCCGTATATCTTTACCCTTAGCTTAAAAAAGAAAAAAGGCTTCCTTGGACTGGGTAGCGAAATCCAATGCTTTACATTTGTATTCTTTGATACCGCCGGCGAGGACTTAAACGAGCTGGATACGATGAGCACGGTAAACAAGTACATCTGCAAATCAGCTGGGATTATCTTTCTTCTTGACCCCATGAAGATTCCTGCGGTGTCAGGCCAAGTAGACTCAAGTATCCTGGCCGGGGCGTCCAATACAACAGTGATTGCGCAGGCAGATGATATTATGGGCCGGGTGTCGCAGTTGATTCGTAACGACAGAAACATGAAAGAAACCCAGAAAATTGACATACCTGTTGCGGCTGTGTTTTCTAAGTTTGACGCCATTGAGTCCTTGGTTCCTCCTGGGGCAACCGTACTTGAGCCAAGCGCACACTGCGCCGAGAAGGCTTTTCTTATGTCGGATTGGCACAACGTAAACCAAGAGATACAAGGCCTGCTGGCGGAATGGGGCGAGGAAGCCTTTATGGCCCAGCTGGATGTAAACTATGATAAATATTCCTTCTTTACGGCATCGGCCCTTGGGCTCAACAATAACCCACGCAATGGCGGGTTTGAGATGCCACGGCCACACCGTATCGAGGACGCATTGCTTTGGATTTTGAAAGAGAATGGGGTTATAAAACCTAAGAAATAGCATGTGGCGGTGCAATAGTGACGGGGTTTCATGCGAACGCGTAGCAACGCCGAGTGTGAGAGGGGCGGAGCCCTATTCAGAAGGAGGATTTTATGAGCAAGCATCAAATAATATTTACATCATGCAAAAGAGGCATAGCAGGCGTCAACGACGGCCAGCAGGTGTTTTCCCATAACGAGGCTTTTAAAGGCAGCGGGTCAGACCATGTAAAGAGTCTGTTTTCGTATCAAGTACCTACGCTGCCCCTTGGGGAGGTTATGACGGAAGAGCGAGCCACAACCATGCCCCAGTCATTTCTGTATAGGCGGCTGCCAGATGGCACATGCGCAATTGCCCTAAAAACCTATCTTGGCCGGGACTATATGGGTCCTGCAGGGCGCTTTGGCAACTACTTAAGCCATGCGGTAATCGTAGACGAGGACGATATGAAAGTATATCCTGCCGAAATCTACGAAAACGGCTTATTGCGCAGCCGCATGGATTTTGACGAGGTAAATTCCTCTGATAGGCCTGCGTTTTTGCCAGAGCCGGAGCTTACAAAGGGCTATACAGTAAGCGTGGAAAATGTCACAAGCTTTCTTGGCCAAGGTGAGCGAATTATGGCCTTCAATAAAATGCTAGCAGCCATGCTTTCCTTTAAAACGGCTCGCAAGCGGGTGGTTATCTGCGACACCAAGGAAAATATCATCATGTGGATTGCCGCGCTGCATTACGCGCTTCCTCTTGAGATTGCCCTTAATGTCAATTTTGCCACATATGAATATGACCCGTCTCGCTCACATGCCCAGATATGTGGGGTTGTGCCCGATGGCACGGCGTACAACACCGGGGTGGCTAACTCTCACTTCACCTTCGATTTTATGAACGGTATTGTCCCTGACATAAGGGCCGAAGGCAGCTTTTACGAATTTATCGACATGGGCTTCTCCTTCTCATATGACAGTGTGCGGGATTTCCACAATTTTGTGCTTAATCGGCTTACTTACAGGGAGGCTGATGAGGAATACTTGACAGCGTATACCCTATACAGCTTGCTGGCAGGCGGGCTCAACAATCTTTCCATTGAGGCCTTTACCAACGCTATAAAGTTTGCGGATGCCTATGCCCATGACAAAGACAAAATGGAGATTGTAAATAAAATACTGTCCGAAAAAGGCTTTATCCTGTCTGCCCCGGATGAGTTTTCCCTGGAAATTTTTAAGGCACTGCTTAATAAATATCCAACGGTTAACGCCTCCACCCAAGACTATATCAAGGCCCTTGTCACAGAAAAGGTAATCACGGCCTTTGCGTCCCCATCTGCCTACAAAGACGACTATACCCGGTTCTATAAGGCTCTTGATGCCCTGTGCCAAGGCAAGAGCATCAACATCCCCAATGAGCTGATGAAGGACATAAACCGCAAAAATCTCCTTACAGCCCTGGAACGCAGCGCCGACCAATGGCGCTGGGATTTCATGGTGGAGATGCTGTGTGATTATATTATCGCCCAGCGGGTTCCTGTGGAGAATTTGTCCTTGGATCACAAACTTGGGAAGCTGATGGGGGATATCCTGTCTGCCCGTCTTGCTGCCGATACCAACAGTGGGTTTGTGCTGGTGACCAGGATTATTGCCAGGTTTGCCTCGGATTGGAATTATCTTGCCAACCTTGCCCTTAATCTTGAAGGGGTTATCCTGGATGCCCGGGACAGCGAAACATTGCATAAAAAACACTGGAAATATGTATATGATATGTTTGCCACTCAGCAACCGGGCAACAGGCAGGAGATTTATAGGCTGTTCCTGTCTTTGGGGCGTGAAGATCAGGTATTTGATATGTTCTGCGAGTTTATGCGCAGAGCTGCCAATATTCGTGCCGCGTATGACTTGTTTAAGGAGCAAGCCGAGATACGAAACCGCCAATACCAAGAAGAATACATCCTAAGGATTTATGGCATATACTACGATTTCCTAAATCAGCGCAGAGAGTCCGGTACGTCTGGGGCAAAGCGTGACCTGCTTAAGCAGATTGCCCGGGCCAACATGTCTCCAGACTTTGCGCCTCCTCTTATAAAGGGGGTTTTGGAGGAGATTCCTCTTGCACCCCTTTCCAGAGAAAACGAAGAAATGGTTACTATTTTGTTGGATTATTTCCGCGGGCAACGGGCGGCAAATATGCCTGAGAGGTTGATGTTGCTGGCTTCTGGGCTGCTTTTGGGCAAGGCTAGGTCCGCCTATGAGATGGAAGGCGCTGTGCAGTCTGCCTTGCGTGTTGCCGCAAGCAATCAAATTAACCTGGCTGGCTTGTCTGAGGCGGATGCGGAAAAATATCTGGGCTGGGTGGCCCCGGCTATGTTTATGTCTAGCAAGTCCCCCAGGGATTTGATTGCCAACTATGAGGTGTTTAAGCACAGCAGGGTATCTTCCGGCAGCTTTATCAGCATCACTGCCAAAGAGTCTATCCGTGCCAGCAAGGAGCGGAAGGAATATAGCTGTATTATGCTGTTTTTGGAGTTCCTCTTTAATGTCGGAAGTGCCGAAGACAGGAAAGAGGTTGGCCGGATTTTCTGCAAGCTAAGCAGGCAGAATCTTGAGACTCTTAACGAGGCTGTTAATGAGGATTATAAGGATGAGATGAAGTTCTTGCTTTACTGGAGCGAGGTTCATGAGGTGGCTGAAAAAACTAATCCTATCCTTGCTGGGATTGGGAACTTGTTTAGGCGGCGGAAGTAGGTGAGGGCGCAAGGAAAGACCGTGGGGCGCTGCCCCACAGCCCCGCAAACTTTTGAAAAAGTTTGAGCAAAACTTTAGAAGGAACCGCGCTTTGCGCGGTTCCGGGTTATATATTATCTATGTGAGAGGATAGGTGGCAAATATGTCAAGATCATGGGAATTGACTCCTGAGCAGAAGAAAGAGTTTGACGAACAGTCCGGCAAAGTTAGGGCAGAGTATGACCAGGAAACTGGGGAAAAGAAAGGTGCAGGGTCTACAGGCGAGACTGAAGATACCGAAAGCATGGACAGCGATATGGATCGCGGCAGTAGCCGTGACGAGCGGCCTGTTGATGATGATAATGTGCGGTAGGTTGTTATAGGTGTCTGGGTAGCTTACAGATTGCTATGTAGATTATAGTAAATTAAAAGGCTATGAAGCTTATACTAAGTAGCTATGTGCCAGGTGGTTAGGCCTGGAAGACTGCTTTGTTGCCTGGTGTTGTCTTTTTTGATAAAGGCGATTTTCCGCTTTTGATGATTTGGTCAAAAGCTATTGGATACAGAGCAATTTAATACCCTTTTCGTTGAGCAAGTCATCGGCTAAACGAGTGCTTATATACCCCTTGTCACCTATTAACGTCAGGTGATGATTGTATTGCTCCACCAGTTCCCATATGGTTTGGTGGGTAGAAAGAAAAAAGGCTTAAAATACGAGGTGTTGTTATGAATCAAACGGGTGCAAATAAAAATCATCGAAGAACTACATCAAGGCGAGGAAAGTTCAATTGGTTTAAATTGATTGCAGTAATGCTTGGGATAGTTACAGTTGCTGTAATAGTTGTAGTTTCTGTTGCTATTTTCACCCGTGATGCCTCTTTCCTTGCTCTTAATCAACCTCAACCAAGTATAGCAGCAAGCATTGAAGCTGATGATAGCTTAGAACATGAATACAATGATGAGCAAAGATATGGGTACAGCGTGTTAGATGAAATGAATTCAAACCAACCTAACTCTGATGTTATTGCGGATACAGATGCTATATCTCAAACCGATTACGAGAATTATGATGATTCATCCTATGCATCTGCTTTGGATGAAAATTTCGAACCTCTGATTGGCGATGCTGGTGATAGCGATACCCAACTAGATGTCGATGAAATTGAAGAAAACGAACAAATTCCGCAGGAAGTCCGGTATGAGCAAAACAATACAGAAGACGAAATAATCGTGAACGAGATTCAGGATACAGTTACTGGCTTAAACGAACAGGAACTTGATACGAACATCACTATCCGGTTCATATCAGAAATTGGCTTGACTTATGATATTTATATACCTGCTCTGGCTCCTGATGATGAGGTAAGGTATATCATGCTACATCATACGTATGGTCTGTTTGAGACCGATGGTTCACTTAGGGGTATGCACAACGACCACAGAGCCAGGACTGCTACCCTTGATGGTGGGGGAATTGCTTATAGCGAGATAATTCAAAAAGATGGCACTGTATGGATTGCCCGCGGCGCGTTAAGGCCATCTCATACTGGTGTGTCTGTAGATATACGCACTCACAGTTATAGCATAACTGTAACGGGCAATTTTGACAGAGCAGACTCAGTTATGTCCGATGTTCAATTTTACTCGTTGGCATCCCGCATAGCCGCAGCTATGAGACAGTTCCCAAACGCAACAATTGTAGGACATTCTGACCTAGCACCAACTTCGTGTCCTGGTCGAAGTTTTCCATGGGACAGGTTGGAGGAGAGTATTGGCGCTGTAAGGGGAGCTCCTAGGGGTGAAAGCGCGCAATAGTGACCTAATAAGGGATGCTGATGAAAGCTTAACAATTATTTGTGAGCCAAGTCACCCGAAAACGAGACGTATTGATTGGTAGGGGGGGATCAGAATGGTGAACGAGAGAAAGATGACTGGGTTCGCAAGCAAAGCAATAGTTGCCCTGTTGTCCTTAATGATGGTTACATTGGTCAGTCCTCTAACCACATATGCAAACAGGCGGGATGATTTATTAGGTTTATGGATTGCATACGGTCCTGTTGGAAATGGATGGGGAGATAGTGGAATCCGATGGGATTTTTGGTCTGATGGCACATGGGTGCGTATAAACGAAGACAACCAAGGCACACGAGTTTATGGAACTTGGGAGCTTGATGGTTCGAATATCCTCACGATTAGAGCAGGAAACTTCGGATGGGAAAACGATACGAGACTTCATACAATTCGTTGGGAGAACGCAAACAGAGTTTATATTACGCTAAGCGGCACTGTAGACCCGGCACTTGTACTTGTCCCACACTACTCACGACCGCACGCAGATGTCCCGCACACTCACACACCAGGTGATTGGATTACAACAAGAGAGGCGACTTGCGCAGTGGCTGGGCATCGAGAGAGGCGTTGTATCGTGTGCGATGACATTGTGACAAGCGAGCCAATCCCCAATCTAGGTCATGTCTTGAGCGGTCAATGGGTGGTGAGGCGAGAGCCTACCTGTATGGAAGCAGGCGAACGTATTCAATATTGCACCAGATGTAATGTTGTAGCAACAACCGAATCCATCCCAACTCTACCCCACACCCTTCACGGAGAATGGGTGGCAATAACACAACCAACCTGTACCGCCCAAGGCGAGGAAATAAGATATTGCGAAGTCTGTGACGGAGCGGGTGAAACGCGCAGCATCCCAATGTTGCCCCATCAACCAAGTGGCACATGGGTTATATATGAAGAGCCTTTATGTAACACCCTTGGCCGTCAAGTTCAATACTGTCTAGTCTGTAATGGTATAGCTATGGATGAAGTAATTCCAGCAATAACAGGTCTTAACCATGTTTTTGCTTTCGAGCGTGTCAGAGGGAATATTTTTATCCCGCCAATTGTTAATACGAGGACTTGCGAAGTCTGCGTATATTATGGTGGCACAATAAGAAGCTTTGCCTTTGTGTGGTTGTCTCCATTAATTGTTGCAGTTGCAGTGGCATGTGGGGTTTGGGCAGTGAAAGCAAAGAAAAAGGCTGTAATGGAGACAAAAAGGCAGAAAAAGTTTGTATGTCCATACTGCTTTGAGACTGAGCTTGTCCAGAAAGTGGACTTCCGTTGCGCCAGCCCAAAGTGTGCCAGTGAAAATGATATCGAACTGTCCAGATACGAAGGAGTACCAATAAAGGCAAAACGGACATTCCCTGCTCCACCCTCAATTAACTACGATACACCTGAATATGCCAACTGTCCTGATTGTTACTATGAAACGTCAAATATTTTGTGCCCCCACTGTCATAACAGCTTGCCAGAAAGTACATTGTCAGGCGAGGATATGATTATATCTATAGTAGGGTCAAGGGATGTTGGAAAGAGCCACTTTGTAGGGGTTATCATCAACGAATTGAGGGAGCGGATCGCCGGACGCTTTGAGAGTGTACTAGAAGGCTTTGGCGACACGCCTGAACGTTACGAAGCAAGCTTTGGCCGCAATTTATATCAAAATCTTACAAAGTTGGACTTAACCCAAAGCTCGACAGTTAATGTTAATAACGGTGCATATAAGCCATATATATATACCCTGTCAGTGGACAAGAAAAATAAGATAAAAAATTACACATTAGTGTTCTTTGACACAGCAGGAGAAGACTTAAATGAGTATGAAACAATGAACGCCGTAAGCAGGTATATATGCAAATCAGCGGGGATTATTTTCCTTCTTGACCCTATGCAAATATGGCATGTTAGGAATAAGCTGGACGATGATACAATAAAAAGAGCTTCATCTGTTGCGATCAACCAGGCAACAAGACCCGATGATATCATGACTCGGGTTTCAAGGCTAATTCGTGCGGATACAAAGATGAAAGCCACAGAAAAAATCAACATCCCTGTAGCGGCTGTCTTTTCAAAATTTGATGCAATCGAGCCACTTGTTCCTCCTGGTGCAACTGTGCTTGAAGCAAGTCCTCATTGCAGTGAAGGGGCCTTTGTTATGTCTGATTGGCATAATGTGAATACCGAAGTCGAAAGTCTGTTGAAGGAATGGGAAGCCACTACATTTGTGCAGCAGTTAAAAGTCAATTACGCAAAGTATTCATTTTTTACAGCATCGGCATTGGGGCTTGAAAATAACCCGCGTAGCGACAGTCGCATAAATCGGCCAAATCCACACCGCATTGAAGATGCCCTGCTATGGATCTTGAAGGAGAATAGGGTTATAGACTCGACAAAGTAATGTATGGGATTGCCAGGCGAGTAGGGCAACGCTGATATTTTATTAAAGCATCGTGCTGGGGGAATATAATGGATAAGCTGCAACAATATAATTTCTGGGCTAAAATTGTGTGTACAGCGTTATTGGTATGCATCGCTTTATTTGCCCTCCCCCTTACTGTTTATGGCGATACCCCCTGTATCAATTGCAGGTTTCCGCTAACAGCAATTGCATATAACGATGTCGTTGGTGACGGCCAAGTGCGGACTCGTGACAGTGTTGTTATGGGTGGTGTCACCTATAATAATGCAATATTATTCAACGCCGATGCGGAGACTGGAGCAACTGCTGTTTCTCGGTGGTGGGGCCTTGACGGGAATTTCAGCCTACTTTCTGGTTATGTTGGATATGACGACAACGGGGCCGCACCGGACGGCTCTGTGAGGCTTACCATTGTGGGCTGGGATGTAGATGCTGAATCTGGCGCGCCTGAATATTCGGTAGTATTGGCAAATTATACATTTGCTTTAGGCAGCTTGCCTGCACCTGTCGAAGTGTCAGTGGAAGGCATGAGGGCTCTTAATATTCACATTCACTGGCTTGGCGCAAGTGATACGACATGTGTATTTGTAGGCTATCTGTCTCGGGCAAACGAGATGTCTCTGAGCGATTGGGCAGTCTATGCGGAGCCAACCTGCACAATCCCTGGCAGACGCATTCGATATTGCGTTGATTGCAATACAGTAGCACAATCGGAGCCAATCCCCATACTGCCCCATTCTCCGCAACACAACTGGGTAGTCTATGAAGCAGCTACCTGCACCACTGACGGGCGTCGTGTCCGATATTGCTTTGATTGCGGGAATATAGCAATAGACGAGGCAACCCAGATTGATGGATGGCGCAGCCACAGCTTCAGCTATAGGCACGTTAGCGGCAATGTGCTCATTCCTCCAATTGTCACAAGACGTGTTTGTAGATGGTGTAGGTATGATGCGGGTATTTCCAGAAGCTTTGCCTTTGTATGGGTCACACCTACTATAGTTCTGGGAGTAGTGGTCCTTGGGGTAGTGGTATACAAGGTAATGAGAAAAGGCAAAAAGAGTAAAAACTTTGTATGTCCATACTGTTTTGAAATAAACCAGATAAAAGCCATCCAATTCCGCTGTGTCAACCAAAAGTGCACAGATGTGGATGATATAGAGCTGACTGCTTACGAGGGCGGAGATATTAGCTCACCCCTGAAAGCGAAACTTGTGTTTTCATCTTCAAGTACCTTTTCATCAAAGTATACAGAGTATGCCAGCTGCCCTGACTGCGGGCGGGAATCGCACAAGGTAGTATGCCCGTCCTGCCACAATAGCCTGCCAGAAAGTTCGCTGACAGGCGAGGACATGATAATCTCCATAGTAGGTTCAAGGGACGTTGGAAAAAGCCACTTTGTAGGCGTCATCATAAACGAGCTAATAGAACGGATTGCCGGAAAGTTTGAAGGCGTGCTAACAGGCTTTGATGACACCATGACGCGATATGAGGCCAACTTTGGCCGCAATCTTTATATCCAGCTTACAAAACTGGACTTGACTCAAAGTTCCACGGTCAATACCAGTAACGGTGCGTACAAACCGTATATATATACCTTGTCTATTGACAAGCGTAACAAAATAAAGAATTACACATTGGTGTTCTTTGACACAGCCGGTGAAGATTTAAACGAATACGATACAATGAATACCGTAAACCGATATATCTGCAAATCATCAGGGATTATCTTCCTCCTTGACCCAATGCAGATATGGAATGTTAGAAACCAGCTGAATGAAGATGTCGTAGCAAGAGCATCGTCTGTCAACGTCAACCAGGCCAGCAGGCCAGATGATATTATGACCAGGGTTTCCATGCTGATACGTGCAGATAAAAAGATGAACTCCTCAGAGAAAATTGATATCCCAATAGCGGCAGTGTTCTCAAAATTTGATGCCATAGAGTCCCTTATCCCAGAAGGCTGTGCAATACTTGAAACAAGTCCCCATTGCAGCGAAGGGGCCTTTGTAATGTCAGATGGACACAATGTAAACCTAGAAATTCAGAGCCTCTTGAATGAATGGGAAGCTAGTGCCTTTGTACAGCAGCTGAAGGTCAACTATAAAAACTACTCATTCTTTGCGGCATCGGCCTTGGGGCTGGAAAATAGCCCACGCAGCGATAGCCGCATAAACCGGCCAAATCCGCACCGTATTGAGGATGCATTGCTATGGATTCTAAAGGAAAACAACGTTATTGATGCTATAAAATAAGATTGACAGATCAGATGGGAATGCAAACCCTTCCGCATGACTCTGGAGGAAGTGTGAAGAAAACCACTTCATACTTAATATTTGCAGGGCAAATGGGAACGCAAGCGTTCCCACATGACCCTTGGAGGCAAAAATGAAAATCTCAATAATAGGCTCAGGAAGCTGGGGCACAGCCATAGCCATAATGCTAGCAGAAAACGGCAACGACATAATCCTATGGTCGTATTCCCAAGCAGAATGCGAAGATCTGGTGCGGTACAAAGAAAACCGCCCCTTCCTGCCAGGCTTCAAAATCCCACAGCAGGCAACCCACACTACAGAGCTAAGCCGCTGTGCCGATGCAGACATTGTAGTATGCGCCCTGCCGTCTTTTGCGGTAAGGAGCACAATGAAGCAGTTCGCCCCCTACGCAAAGCCCGGCCAGGTAATACTAAACATCTCAAAGGGCCTGGAAAACCAAACCCTATCCACCTTGCACACCGTAATCTGTGAAGAGTTGCCTCACTGCGACATAGCTGTGATGTCCGGCCCAAGCCACGCAGAAGAGGTAGCCCGCAAAATTCCCACAACCAACGTAGTAGCCGCATCCAGCCAAAAAACCGCCCAGTTCATCCAAGACATTTTCATGAACCCATATTTCCGCATATACACCAACCCGGATATAACCGGGGTAGAGCTAGGCGGCTCACTCAAAAATGTGATAGCCCTGTGCGCAGGTATATCTGATGGCCTGGGCTTTGGCGACAATACCAAGGCTGCCCTGATGACCCGGGGCATGTATGAAATCACAAAGCTAGGGGTAGCCCTAGGGGCCAATGCGGAAACCTTTGGTGGCCTGTCCGGCATGGGGGACCTTATAGTAACCTGCACAAGTATGCATAGCCGAAACCGCCGGGCTGGGATACTGATAGGACAGGGGAAAACCCCTGAAGAGGCCAAAGGAGAAGTGAAAATGGTAGTGGAAGGCATAAACACATGCCGCGCAGCAAAGGAGCTAGCCGATAAAATGGGAATTGAGATGCCCATAATCAACCAAGCGTATGCGGTGCTGTTTGAAGGAAAGTCTGCTAAAGAGGCAACATTGCACTTGATGGGCCGGGATAAGCGGCATGAGAGTGAGGCTGGGTTCTTGCGAATGGCATAAGTTGTGCTTTATCGTGGAGGGTGATATGTAAGTCATAATTGCATTGGCTATACATAATTTATTCGAGTTTGAGGGAGCTTTAAATGTTAAAACGATTTGGTCAGGGAATAGCAGTTTTTATGGCAGCGTTGATGATATTTTATAGTGTTCCTATTTATGGCCATTCACAGCATATTGCTGGTGGCATTAATTTTCACATGCGCACGGAAACAGTGTCTACTACTGGGCAGCTGGAAAACGCATTAAGAGACCCACAGGTAACAACTGTGATTTTGGCAAATGATATTATCCGGTTTGATGGCGATGATTTTGGACGTACCATAACAAGATATGCTATAGGCAATACCACTATTCAAGGCAACTTTAGGGTGTCTGGGTATAACATCCGAGTCAGAGGAAGCGACCGCCTTGTACTTGATGGGCCAACATTGGCTGGCAGGATTTCTATTGCAGATAGCGCAACGTTTGTCATGCGAAGCGGAAGAATTGATGCTGCTACCCCTGGCGGAACATTTACAGGTGTTAGTGTCTTTGATAATGCCACTTTTATAATGGATGGTGGTGTTATTGACGGTGGAAGAAGAGGCGTTGGTGTTTCGTCTATGTGGAGAGAACATATTGGCGTTACCCCATTTACAGGAACTATAGATATACGAGGGGGTGCTGTTACCGGAAATGGAATAGGCGTGTGTTTAGCGGAACTAGCTGATTTTGCTGGTGGTACATTAAACTTTGGCAATGTTCATATCCATGGGAATAGTACCGATATTCATGATCCCTTGGGAGTGCTAACAGCAACGCAAACACCTCCTGCAACGCCAGCACCCCTTAGCCCAACTCCAACCCCTTTGCCAGATGTCCCGATACAACAACCTACGTTGCCTTCAACACCTACCCCACCCCCAGCAACTGGGCAACCACCCATCACTGCTGGAAACAGAGTATTCTATGTAGCAAATAATAATTTTAGGGTAACAATTGCCCCCGCGCCGCTAGAGTTTAGGGATGTTGTGCCTTCGAGTTACCTATTTAACGATGACAGTGATGCAGGCATAATGCCACCCATTAGATACGCCACAATCGCGCAGCATACTATAATTACTGTAGAAGTGGTGGGTAATCAATTTAGCTTAGATTTATCTGTGGGGTACATTGATGCTTGGGCAGCTTCATATTTTTTAATGCACGATAGTGCCCCTAGAAGAGCGACTCATGCCTTTAACAATATTGGAGAATTTGAGATGACATTCCAAGGCTGGCAACATTTTTGGACAGCTATTATATTTACTGTGGTTGAAGGTGATGCGTCCCTGCAACCACCAGTGTTGCCAGAAGAAGGGCCGCAAGCTTCACCGTCACCTGAAGGGGAAGAGCAAAATCTGCCGGGATATGGAGGCGGACAGCTAACCCCTCCGCCCATTGGGCCAGATGCAGAACGAGAGTCTGGTGAATTACTGCGACCTGTTGAGCCTATACCTGAAGATGTTGATCCTGATGATATTATTTTTGTGTCCAATGAAGCGGAGTTAAGGGCGCTGGCTGATAATGACCGAATAAGCCCTAGCTCTTGGTACTCTAGGAATATATATGTGGTTTTGACAAACGATATATTTTTGACCGAAGAATGGACTCCTTTTGAATTTTTAGGTACTTTTGATGGTCAAGGGCATGCTATTCACAATTTATTTGTACTGGAAGGTAGCGGGCATAACGCAGCAGGTCTATTTAGCGTTGTGCGTCAAGGTTCGGTTATTAAGAATGTATACGTGAATATATCACAACAAGGTGTAAATTCGAGAAATGTAGCTGGTGGTGTGGTTGGGCGCATACACAGATTTCAGCACCATTCACCAACAGTTACCATGACCAATGTCTCTGTTGCAGGCAATATAAGCGGCCGAACAGCTGGCGGTTTAGTCGGTGCAGATGTTGATGGAGGAGGACTAGGCATATCTTACTCTTCAGTTGTTGGTAATGTGAATGCCACTGATGGTATAGGTACAGCCGGTGGCCTGGTTGGGTCGGCTGTGTCGGGTAGAGAGCTAAGTATACTGAGTTCACATTTTGCTGGAAATGTATTGTCAAATAGAGCTTCTGGCGGATTGGTCGGGTCGGCCCGCAATTTGACGGTTTCTGATGGGTACTCCAGCGGGAATGTTTTGGTTTTGCTGGATGTAGGCAGCCAAGCATACGCAGGTGGGCTTGTTGGAAGACTATCTGGCAATAACATAGACGTTAGTATTAATAATTCCCGTTCATCAAGCACTGTTGAAGCATTTGTCGAACGTTTAAGAGGAGAGCCCCTTGATATCAATGCCGGTGGGCTTATCGGGGCCAGCATCTGGACAACAAGAGATGGAATTGTAAGAATTGTCGCGTCCAGCGCAAGTGGTGATGTGACAGCCGCCGCACCAATGGGCATAACAAATTCCCGAGTCGGTGCGCGAGCAGGCGGGTTGGTTGGTAACCTGAACCCTGGCTGGTATATCATTGATTCCACCGCAAGTGGAAATGTGAGGACCCGCGGCAATACCACGCGAGATGAAGTCATTGGCTTCTCGGGCGCTTTGGTTGGTGGCTTTGTTGGGGCAGAGGAAGAGCGGTTACAAAACATCGTCAACAGCTTCTGCACCCCTGGTCACATCGTGCAGCGTCAAAATCTCATTGGAAATGCTATTGATGGCGGTACGAACGTGCTGGGATGTGTATGTACCACAGATGTCGGTGGCGATGCCAGAGGAAGCGCTGCCATATTCTTAAGCGGTGCAACAAACCTGGTTAACACAGAATACACAATAAGCGGAACATTTACATCGCACACCATGCTAATTACCCCGTATCAACTCACGTGGACGGTATGCAATGAGGATGCCATCACTATCCACCATGACAGATTTGCAACAGATACAAGAAACATAGTTCTAGACCATAGGAACATATGGAACATACACATCCCTGTTACATCGCACCAGGTTGGCACATTCACAATAACTGCAACCTTAGATGATCAAACATATGCCCAGGTGGCTTTTGCTGTAAGAGATAAAAACTTCCAAGAGGCTAGTGCCGCATTTATCGTGCAGCATGGACATAGGCTGTATCGCCCTATTATTGATGGGGTTATTTACAGTGTGTACCAGATTTCCAATGGGGTTGTCCGTTATGGAGAAGGCGGCTTCTTTATTGAGCAGAGACCTGGCTGGGATAGGCTTTACCTCATCGGGCGGGATGAAAATGGCAGATATATATTGGTAACAGACTATTACACAGTGCAAAGGGCTGGATATCTGCAAAGGACGAATGAGATGCTTGCAGATGGCGGTGTATATTCGGCAGATGGGATAAATGAGTTTATCTTGGCAATGATGGTCTCTCCAGATGGTACAGATGCGCACTCACAACTAGAGTATGCTTGGCGTTTGTATGAAACGGGAAACTTTTTTGTTAACATGGGAAATCTTGTCGGGGGGATTCCATCTTTACTGAAAGGGAATATTACAGCGCCTGCTACTTTTCTATATTCTATGTTTTATAAACATGTGATGGCGGATTATCTTGATTATACAAAGTATACAAGGCATTTTTTGCGAAGTATGAGGCGAACTATAGGGTTTGAGCTGATTGCAGATTTGCACGCCGCTCTTGAAATTATTGATCCAGTTAATCTTGAAAATGGGTTTATCCGCAACTTTGATGATGCGGTTACTTTACGCAGGACGGGATACACTCGTACTGTGTATTTAGAGTATTTCTTAATGGACGCAAGGTATCTACGTGCCGCTGCGGATGCCGCTATAGAAAGTGCGATGAGAAATATTATGCTAACGGGTATCGGGCTTAGGCTTCGGGAGCTTGGTGAGGCTGTTGACACTGTTCTTAAATTTACAGACATAGTTATTGACGGTGTGGAAAAAGTAGTTATGTCATTGGAGACCAGCAATGATCCGGAGCTGCGGCGTATGCATTCTAACTTAATCTATGCCTTTGAGACATTTAGGTTTGACCTTTACAGCCCATTTTTGATAAGTGAGTTTGGAAACTTCCAATTGCTTTTTGATGATGATTACTACTTTGAGCTGCTTGACGCTGATAGCTATGATGAGTTTATATCACGGCTTAACCAGGTACTTCTTATATCTTGCCCTGTAGATGTAGTCATTTTTAGTGAAGCAGATGAGTTAATAGGGCTGATTATAAGTGATAGTGTGGTGTTTAGTTCTGGTATGGACAACGCAAACCCATTGTTTGTTATGGTGCACTATGCAACTAAAATCCTTGTTTTTCCTGACTATCGAGATTATAGGATTGAGATTTTGGCAACTGATGCTGGAAGCATGTCATATCTCTCGTTTAACTTATGCGATAATGTTGGCGTAGTTACTGGCACGGGAATATATAATATTCTACTACGAGAGGGCGGGACTTTTACCGTCAATCCTTCGGAAAGTGGATACAATCCAGGTTTTGATAGGCTGTTTAGTGATAGGGAGCCAATTAGCATAATTGTAAATGCAACAGCTGCTGAGGGTGGCGAGGTTTACGTAAACAGTGCTGGGCACATAGCAGGCGAAATGGTACACCTTTTAGCTTTGCCGCAAGATAATTACCGGTTTTATGGCTGGTTTGAAAATGACATGAGACTTTACTATGCAGAGGCAATCTTTACATTTGTTGCTACAAAAGATAGGTCCCTGGAGGCACGATTTATTCCTAGTGACCGTGTTGGCTGGTTTGCAGCAAATGGTACAGTCGTAGCATCTCTCACTGCCGGTGTTGTGGGTCTGATTTTAGTTGGCTTTGGAATCGTTCTTTTTCAATCACATAAAAGAAAGCGTGTGTCGATGATTGGCTTGAAGTAATTAAAAATCCAGCCAATAAATCGCATCAATTTCTCAATCAATAGGGGGACAAACCATGGACTACACCCAAGAAACCACAAAATTGCAAGCCCGAGCCACAGACATAATGAAAAACGGCATTGACCTAGTAGACCTATTCGTAAACAAAAACTACCTCATAGACATAGACAAATGCGACCCAATTCCCCTAGACACTTGGAAAAAGTCCTTTTCTTACATGTCTCTATTTGAGATAAGTAAAATTGTCTATGATCAAAACGAAAACATCAATGACAAGTTGGTAAGCGTATACAGCGCTCTATCCAACTTTGGCAGCACGGCACTGCTGGTAATCTTCAGCGATGCCGATGGCGTAAAATTTTATATAGGAACCCGCGATGTCAACCAGCCGGTAGTGGCCAGGGAGATACTAAAAAAGAGTCTCCGGGGCAACTTCCCAGGCATAGAAATGCGAGAGCAAGCCTCCTCTCAAATAGAGAGGCTGCTTGAAGGCCGTATCCCCACAGAGTATTCCAACATGGCGGTATCTTCGGTATCAGTAGTCCCAAGCCTCCGGGATGAAGACAAAGAAAACTTCGTCCAAGGCCTGGAAAAATTCATAGACACCATGGCAGGAGAAAAATACACAGCGGTTTTCATCTCCTCACCCCTAAACAAAAATGCCCTTGAAGCCAAAAAGCGGGGCTACGAAGAACTATATACTTCCCTGTCGCAATTCTCTCAAGTAAACATGACATATGCCGAAAATGACAGCGAGGCAGTGGCTCTAGGCGTGAGTGACAGCTTTTCCAAGTCCATAAATGAAGGCATCAGTGATACCGTAGGCACAAACGAAAGCACCAATAAAGCAAAATTTCGCGCCCGCAGCTATAGCGCTAGTTTTTCCTTTTTGGTAGGCCATAACCTTGGCAGCACCAAGGGTAGTACCACCGGCTCCTCCTACGGCACATCTACTGGCCACACAACCTCCAGCTCTCAAACCGATACTGATACCCAAACCAAGTCCGACACCCGCACCACTACAAAGGGCACAACCTCCACTTTGGCCATAACCCGCCAAAACAAAACCGCTCTGGCTTTGCTTGAAAAGATAGACCAGCAACTAGAACGCATAGGAAGCTGCGAGTCTTACGGCCTATGGGAAAGCGCTTGCTATTTTATCGCCGATAACCCGGAAACATCTTTGGTAGCAGCCAACACATATAAGGCCCTAATCGCCGGAGAAAAGACCAGTGTGGAAAACTCCTTTATAAACATGTGGGACAACGAATACGAAAACTGGAATAAAAACCTGGTGGTAATGGACTACCTCCGCTACGGAATCCACCCCAATTTCAAGTACCTGCCCAACAGCGGCGAACAGTACACAGAGCAAGTAATAACTCCCGCCAGCATGATAAGCGGCGTGGAGCTGCCTATACTTATGGGTGTGCCACACAAGTCTGTAAGCGGCATAACCTCTATTACTTCTGCTGAGTTTGGGCGTAATGTCTTCGCCCGAGGGCAGAAAAAGACCTTCAGGAATATTGATCTTGGGGCCATCTATCATATGGGAGAGGTTTTCCCCAATAACCGGGTGCGTCTGGACTTAGAAAGCCTTTCGGCCCATACATTTATCTCCGGCTCCACCGGGTCGGGTAAATCCAACACCACGTACAAAATCATAGATGAGCTAATCGCCAGCAAAAACAATGTCAACTTCCTGGTAATAGAGCCTGCCAAGGGCGAGTACAAAAAAGCCTTTGGTAAGCTGCCGGATGTTAATATTTTCACAACCAATCCCAAGTACTTCAATATGCTAAGCATCAACCCCTTTGCATTTCACCCAGAAATCCACGTGCTGGAGCATCTGGACAGGTTGATAGAAATCTTTAGCGCTTGCTGGCCGCTGTATGCTGCAATGCCTGCTCTGTTGAAATCCTCCTTCGAAAGGGCATATGTCAACTGCGGCTGGGACTTAAATCACTCGTTCCGCATCGCAAAGGGCAGCAACATCTTCCCAACATTCAAAGATGTTGCCGAAATCCTGCCGGTATTACTGGAAGAATCAGAGTTTTCTGCCCAAACAAAGGGTGACTACATCGGTGCTTTAGTCACCCGTGTTGAGTCTCTAACCAACGGCTTAGTTGGTCAGATATTTACCGGCAACCCGATAGATGACGATATTCTATTCAACAAAAACACAATAGTAGATCTAAGCCGGATAGGCTCTGCCGAGACTAAGGCATTGCTTATGGGCATCCTAATCCTCAAGCTTGGGGAGTTTAGACAGTCCACAGCCACCGGTACAAACCTGCCCCTGAAGCATGTAACTATAATAGAAGAGGCCCATAACCTACTAAAGCGCACCTCCACTGACCAAGGCCAGGAATCCGCCAATGTCCAAGGCAAATCTGTTGAAATGATAAGCAACTCCATAGCCGAAATGCGTACCTACGGGGAGGGCTTTATAATTGTAGATCAGTCCCCCACTGCTGTGGATATCTCTGCAATAAAAAACACCAACACCAAACTAATAATGCGCTTACCTGAAGCAGGGGACTGCGAAGCAATAGGGCGTTCCATAGGCTTAAATGAGGAGCAAATAGCAGAGCTTACCCGCCTGGACATGGGTGTGGCTGTTGTGTACCAAAACAACTGGCTGGAGCCGGTGCTTACCAAGATTGATAAATGCAGCAGCATAAACGAGCTAGCCGCCATCCCCGCCCATGACCGTAAGCACAAGGTAAACATGATAGGGGATGTGCTGGCAGAGCTGGTAGACCAAGACGCCAACAAAAACTTCAACATGTCCTGGTTTAACACGGTAATAGTGTCACCCAACGTTGCAGAATACGAAAAACGCAATATCCGCAGCCTGCTATTGGAATACCAGAAGCACGTAAATACCCCAGCAAAACCAAGGGCCATTGCTAAGCTTATATCATCCTTGATGAACTGCGATGACTTATTCCGCATGTTCTACGATAAGATGCCGCCAAATGTAAAGACCAAGGCCCAGATAACACCTGCCATCCGCACGGCCAGCGACACCTGGGCCGACAGTATCTATAATAACCTGGATAGATACGCTACCTTCCACGATAAGCGCACTAAGGATGTTGTGTTTATGAATTTGCTGATATATAAGAAGGAAACCGATGCAAAAAGTGGGCGGTATAAGCTTGCTTGGGCGCTGCAATCGGGGGCGGTGTAGGGCGGCCGCCTCGTATGATAAAGGCAAGGCCCCCGCATGAGAAGCGCGGTTTGCTTTTCGCTGCAAGCTTACGGCTTGTGCCGGTTAGCCTCAGGCTTGGGAAAATGCTATTTTTCACGGGTATAGTAATCGTGCTTGAGTCGATTTTCAAGTAGATTATCTATATCATGCGAAAGAAAGGATATGATGCTCAATGAATATTCAAGAAGGCCTAGGTTACACTCGCATAACCCCTAACCAGCAACAAATGTACAAATCCATGATAGCTGCATTTTCAAAGGGCGAGCCGTCCTGCATAATTCCCTACACACCCAGCGGCGAAGAAATATTTGTGGCCCTAAGCACAGCCCTTGGCGACAACCCAGAGGTGGTGTATTTCAACTCCACCCAGATAGATACAGAGGTAACATCAGGCGGCCTGCGGGTCGAGTTTCAGGCGTGCCTGCCAAAGGCCCAGGCATTGAAACTATCAGCAGAGCTGGACGCGAAAGCTGAGTCAATAACAGCCCCCATACGCAGTGCAGGAGGCGACCCATACACCCAGCTGATAAAAATATATGAGTACCTGCAGAAAAATGTAAGATATGACCAACAAGAATATGCCAACATATCAGCCGGAAATGTCTCCAACCTAAAGGCCTACAACGCATATGGCGCACTGATAGAAGGCAAAGCCCTATGCGGCGGCTTTGCCGCAGCATTGGGCCTTCTGGCAAAAAAGCTGGGCTTCCAGTGCATGACGGTATCAGGCTATTCCTCTATCCACAATACAGGCGTCACAGATCATGGCTGGAATATTGTCAAGGTTGGAACCTGCCACTATCACATGGACGTAACCTGGGACACCTGCTATCACCACAACACTGGCACGCTGCAATACAATTACTTCGCCCTCACAGACGACGAGGTGTTTACCAATCATGACTGGAATATAAGTACAACGCCCCCCTGTACCCACAATGACCTATCCTTCTATGTAAGAAATAAACTGATTGCCAACAACAAAGAGCAATTGGAAAATATATTTAGGGCCGCCGGTAGAAACATAGGTAAGCCCGTTTATGTTAAACTATCAGAAAATATAACCCTGCCCGAAGATAGTGAATCCGCAGGAAACTATCTTATGCAATTGCTTCAGACCGAAGCAGAGAAAGAAATCTCCGACGACTCTAGCTTTTCTATTGGTGGATTTTGGAATGACAATCAGCGGTGTTTTTTTGGTATGCTAAGATAGTAAGGGAGTGAGCTGAGTGGCGCAATCAACCCAACCTGCAAAAAAAGGATATTTCTTTGGCCAAGGCTATAAGGACATGCTGGAAGCCATAAAAAACCTATGGAAGATGAACGCAATCACCGCCCAGGAGTATAGTGATAAATATCAAGATAAAGGCCTGATGTCCATCAAGGGCGTTGTATGGTTTATTTGCGCGTTGTCCGTTGTAATATTCGGGACAGCGTTTTTTATTGCCATCAGTGCGGTGTTTGTGGTGTTGTTATTTGTGCTGTTTGCCATTGTGTACATTTTTCTTGCTCTGGTGTGGCTCTTGGATAGGACATACCTGCTAAGAAACAAAATCTTCGTGGCCTGTATAGATTGCAAAGAAAAAAGCCTAATCCCTATATACATATGCGGAAAATGCGGAGCTAAACACGATAATCTGACCCCTGGGGTATACGGTGTCTTGAAGCGGCGCTGCCTATGTGGCAATAAGCTGCCTACATCCTCTCTTAATGGACGTGGTAATCTTAAAGCCATATGCCCAGGCTGTACCCGGGAAGTCTTTGACCGGGAGTCTGTGCCCATCTGTATACCTGTTGTAGGGGGCCGCTCGGTGGGTAAAACTGCCTTTATCACTGCGTTTTCCAAGATTTTTATAGATGATGTTGCCCCATCTAAGCGCTGGACAACCTCATTTTATAACCCCCAAAAGGCTCAAATCTTCAACGAAATCAAGGCTGATTTTGACAAAGGCAGCACCAGAATGACGGAGCGCACCCAAGATATAAACCAGACAACCTCTGTATCCTTCAGCTTCTTTGTAAAAAGTGATTACTTCAAGCCTGACCGACTTGTGCATGTATATGACATAGCGGGGGAAGTCTTTACCGATGGCGATGAAAACGAAATCCAAAAGCAATACGAATACTGCCAAGGCATTGTGTTCTTGATTGACCCCTTCTCCATACCAACAGTGCGCCACCGCTATGACTGGGGCCTTACCCCGGCAGACAGGGCCGGGATAGGTATGGCTGATATCAACGGTATAATAGACACATTTTTGAACAAGCTGCGGGTGGTAACCGGCTTAAGCGACAGTGAAATGATGAAAGTCCCCCTGGCGGTGATTATCGGCAAGACAGATTCTTCAAATTTAGCAGCGGAGTTTTCTGCAAAAAAAGTAGAGGCCGTAGTAGGCGGCCCGCCTCAGAACAAAATGGTTTACCTGGATGCAATTGATGCCCTTTGCCGCAATTTTTTACAGGAACACGGAATGGAAAGCTTCCTTCAATTGATAGACATGAAATTTAGCGCCAACCGCTTCTTCAAATGCAGCGCAATAGGCCACACAAGAGACGAGGGCGTCTACAAGCCCCAAGGGGTTATGGAGCCAATGGAATGGCTGTTCCAGCAGGCCGACCCGGTAATGCGGCGGTATTGGAATAATACGGAGTTTAGCAGGACGCCGATGTTTAGGTAGTGAGACATAATGTGGAGGGTGATTTATGGGTACGCTTATCGGCATAATACTTGGAGTTATAGCTTTTGTATTGATAGCAACCGCCATAATGGTTGCAACCCATGTTATTTTTGAGATTTTCTCGATTATTATGATATTCCTTGTGGCGATACTAATCGTATTTGGTATTATTTTTGGGTTTGTTATCGCGTTACGCAATACCATCAGGGTGTACCGTGACATATACAAATAAATCAAGGAATGCTTCGGTCGTGATTTTCATGGTAAAGCCGCTTTTGTACGTTTTTCCAAGCATAATCACAGCTTGATGAAATACCCCAAAGAGAGGGCGTGAACTGTTGAATAATACATGGTACAACATATTAGACAGAATTAGTGAGTCATTTCTGCAAGGCTTCGTAGAGGCCTTTTTCAACAGCGTACAGCAATTATTCTTCATGTTAGACGATCTTGGCTTCCTGTGGGATATGTATTTCAATGTTGCAGGCTTTATTGTCGGCTCAATAACAGTACTGCTTATCTTTTTTGCCGGGGTCAGCGAAGGCAAGTTTGCTGGCTTTTTCCGCTCCCTTGCTACGGTTGCGCTGCTTAATAGTCTTGGGGTGATTTACCGCATGGCAGCACATAATATAGTAGACTTTGGCTACCGCAGGGGTATATGGAATCAGATAGGGTATATGCATAACTATGTAAGCGGTGATATGTTGGGCTGGCTTTCGCTTGTATTGGATGCTGCGGCAAATCCTATTGCAGGCGCTATTTTGGTATTGATTGTTGTCTCGTGCTACAAGGGCCGTTATGGAAGCTCTAATGTGGGAAATGCATTCTGCCTTGGTGTGATTACATATGGGGTAACCATACTGATGCATCTGTATGAAGTTGATGCAGTTGCTGTCCAAGTTTTTGATGATGGCTATCTTATGTTTTTCTTAGCATTTAATATTGCCAGGGCTATACTCCTTGGTTTTGTGTGTATGATACTTACCAAGTTTAAGAATGTTCACATGGGCTTGATTTTCTTTGCGGTGTTCTTTGTGATTTCCAGGGCGGTACAGTTGTTATTTATAGGAGGGCTTAGATATCAGGGTATTGGTGTGGATACCGGCCTCTTCATAGGGCGGCTGCTTGCCCCGGATATGATAATATTTGGGCTTGTTTTCTTGGTTATGCTGCTTTATGAGAGGTTTATATTGACTGTAAAGCCATAGTAGCTTCACAAAAGCGCCCATACAAGCCTAGTTGCCGGCTTATATGGGCGCTTTAGAAGTGTTGATTTTGATAAAATATTAATACCCATGCATTCGGTATAGGTTTTGGTCTTTTTGGAAAAAGCGATATATCTCCGCTATCATCTGATAACACTACCCTTAGCAACAATAACCGGCGACTCCAATGTCCCAATAATCTGGGATCCATCGGGTATCACAACTTCCTTATCCACAATGGCATGTTCCACAAGACAGCCGTCACCGATACGGGTTCCTTCCATTATGATGGCATTGTGCACCTTGGAATGCTCCCCGGTATACACTTTGCGGAACATAACGCTGCGGTATGCATGGCCGTTTAGTATAGCACCGCTGCCCACCAGGCAGTTGATAACTGTGGCCCCGGCGTTGTACTTTGCGGGGGGCTCATCCTTGGGCTTGGTCTTGATATAGGGGAAGGTGGCCATGAATAGATTGCGCACATCCCGGCGCAGGAAGTCCATGTTGCAGTCGAAATAAGAGTGGATATTATTAAGATTTCGCCAGTATCCATCGAAGTGGTAGCCGTAAATCCTTAGTCGCTTGCGATATCTGGCAAACAAGTCCCGCACCAGCTCATAGCGGCCTTCGGCGGAAATAGTCTCTATAAGTTCTATCAGCAATTCCCGTCTCATTACATATACACCAATACTGGCAAGGTCTGATTGGGGTTCCAGCGGTTTTTCTTCTAAATCCATCATGCGCTCGTGGGCGTCCAGTTCCATTACGCCATAGAGGCGGATATCATCGTCATCGGGGACGCGGCGGTATGCAATGGTGATTTCGGCGTTTTTACGCTCGTGATAGGCTATCATTTCGTTGTAGTCCATCTTGTATACGCAGTCCCCAGAAGAAATAACAACATATGGCTCATTGCTACGCTTTAGAAAGGCCAGATTCTGGTATATGGAATCCGCCGTCCCGCGAAAGCCTAGGGAGTTGGCACTAGTAAGATAAGGCGAAAGCACAAACAGCCCGCCTTGTTTGCTGCCAAGATCCCACCATTTTGGGGAAGAAAGATGGTCATGGAGGGAACGGGAGTTGTACTGGGTGATAACCGCTACTTTAGTGATGCCGGAGTTGGTCATGTTGCTAAGTGGGAAATCTATGGCCCTATAGCAACTGCCTACCGGCATTGCCGATGTGGCGCGGATTGCGGTAAGTTGGCCCAGACGTTCATTTTTTCCACCTGCAAGTATCAGCCCTACTGCTTTCATTGTTCCACCTCTTTCGCACCTGGCTCACGTATTATGCTGCGGCCGCTTGGAAGATATCCGTCTTGGTAATCGAAGGGGTAGGTCGGGCCGTATACTACACAGTTTTTGCCTATGGCTACCTTGTCGGGTATGGTGGTAAGCTCGCCAATTACTGTGATGCCTGTGTTGTAAAGGTTTGGCTTGTCAAGGTTTGGGACGTTTTCCCCTTCGCCGATGGTTACCCCATCCCCTACAGAGCAGTTGGCATCGGCTATTACCCGGTATAGGCGGGAGTTTCTTCCTATATAACAGTTTTCCATGATGATGGAGTCGTGGACTTCTGCCCCGGCTTCTACTATTACCCCTGGGCCAAGGACAGAATTGAACACATTACCGATTACCTCGCAGCCTTCTGATAATAGGGAGGACTGTACCTGGGCACTAGGGCCGGTGTACATGGGTGGCTGGTGGTCAGCATCGGTGTAGATTTTGTCAAAATCTTCGTAGAGATTAAACTCAGGCACGGTTTTTACCAAGTCCATATTGGCCATCCAGTAGGACTCTATTGTGCCTACATCCATCCAGTACTCCCCAAATGGATAGGCAAACATCCTGGCCCCGTCTGCCAGCAGCATAGGCAGCACGTGCATACCAAAGTCAGAGTTGGGGTGGATGTGGCTGTCCCGCTCCAGGGCGTCCCGCAGCACAGGCCAGTTGAAAATATATATCCCCATATTGGCCAGGTTGCTTTTGGGGTTCTTTGGTTTTTCTTCAAACTCGTATATGCGGCTGCTTTCTCGGACGTTCATAAGGCCAAAGCGGCTGGCTTCTTCCCAAGACACCTCAAGGGCGGCGATGCTTACGTCGCATTTGTTTTGCTTGTGGAAGTCCAGCATTTTGGCGTAGTTCATCTTGTAGATATGGTCCCCTGAAAGGATTAGTACATAGTCGGGGTTGTATTTTTCTATAAATTCCATGTTTTGATAGATGGCGTTGGCTGTGCCGGAGTACCATTCCCCTTGGTCGCTTTTGAGGTAGGGGGCTAGGATGGTGACACCGCCAAGACGCCTGTCCAAATCCCATGGGATGCCGATACCTATGTGCTGGTTTAGCTGTAGCGGCTGGTACTGGGTCATGACCCCTACCGTGTCTATGCCGGAGTTAATGCAGTTGGACATAGGAAAGTCGATGACCCGGTACTTACCGCCAAATGATATTGCCGGTTTGGCCTTGGTCGCGGTTAGTACGCCAAGGCGGCTGCCCTGCCCGCCGGCAAGGAGCATTGCAATCATTTCCTTTTTTCGCATTAAATCACCTTCCTCTGTAAAATAGGGTGCTGGGACTGGAATGTTGATTTGTATGTTGATTTTGTGGGTATCATACCATATGTTGGGTGGCTTCGCATGAAAACCTTTGCCGGTATAGCAAAATTAATGAGAAACAGTCCCGTCTGAGCCGAAAATCCCGAGCGCTTCTGCGGGTTTTCGGCGATAGACGGGATTGATTTGCTGTAGAATTGCATATCCGACTTGCAAAATACATTGCGCAAGAAGACGGATTATCATATATTTATATGTAGAAATCTTTGAAACCTATGTCCATTAAAGGTTGCGAAGGCAACCAGCCAAAAAGGAGCTTAAGAATGAGAAAATATAAAGGCCTAGGGGCCATTAACCGTGTGCATTTTATAGGTATCGGCGGCGTTAGTATGAGTGGGCTTGCTGAGATTTTGGCAAAGGACGGGTTTGTTGTAAGTGGCTCTGACTGGACAGCCAAGCCATCAACTGACCATTTACGCAGCATTGGTATAGAAGTCGCCATTGGGCCAAATGATGCCAAAAATATTTCTGCTGATATGGAATTGATTGTGTACACGGCAGCTGTAAAGCCAGACAATCCTGAGCGTATTGCAGCCGAGGCTATGGATATCCCTACCATGGTACGGGGGGAGCTTCTTGGTGCTATTTTGCAGGGCTTTGACTATCCGGTGTGTATTGCGGGCAGCCATGGAAAAACCAGCACCACTGCCCTTGTTACGGCAATAACCATAGCCGCTGGGCTGGATCCTACTGTCAATATTGGGGGCTTTATTGGGGACAAAAACAACTATATAGGAAGCTCGCCATATTTTGTGCTGGAGGCATGTGAGTATAGCAACACCTTCCACCACGTGCATCCGCATATCGGGGTTATTCTTAATATTGATATTGACCATATGGACTTCTATGGCAGCATGGATGCGATTATTGAGTCCTTTGCCAAGTTTGCCGGCAATATACGGCCTGGCGGGACTTTGATTATACAGGAGGGGATTGAGGGCTTTGATAGAATTGTGGCTGGTTTGGATTGTGAGATAATTACCTTCCATGCTGGGGTAAGACAGGATGCGCCGCCTTCATTGAAGGGAATCTCGCGGCAGTATTGGATGCAGGATGTAGCCCCTTCATCACAGAACCCGGAAGACACGGCTGGTGCGGCACAGATTCCACGTGGTGTGAGTCCTTGCAGTGTGCTCCAAGGTCCCTGCAGTGTGCCCCAAAATCCTTGCAGCGTCCCTCCTTTTGATGTGATGATTGGTCAAGTGCCCCAGGCCCGAGTGAGTCTACCCTTGCCAGGGGAGTACAATATGAACAATGCCCTTGCTGCCTTTGCTGTAGGGCAAAAATTAGACATTGACAGTAACGCAATTGCCGCGGCTTTGTCCCAGGTAAAAGGGGTGAAGCGGCGCTATGAGTATAAAGGTGAAGTGGGTGGCGTAACTATAATAGACGACTATGCCCACCACCCCACAGAAATAAGAGCTTGCCTGGAGGCATCGCGTAAGGGTGGGTATAATCGGATAGTCTGCCTATTTCAGCCCCATACCTACACACGTACCAGGGATTTGTTTGACGATTTTACCAAAGCTTTTGGGGAGGCAGACATTACTCTGTTTTTACCCATATATGCTGC
>Ga0123355_10000785_pt1 | contig 43452 bp, 41 predicted proteins | sample TergutEmb28metaG_3_FD_89872 | JGI IMG/M metagenome (GOLD analysis project Ga0123355, IMG submission 89872) | Embiratermes neotenicus P1 segment gut microbial communities from Petit-Saut dam, French Guiana - Emb289 P1 | ecosystem: Host-associated > Arthropoda: Insects > Digestive system > Gut ...
GATTTTCACTTCCTCACTCATATCTTTTAAGACTTTGGCATCACAAGCTATTCCTTGTATTTCCATTTTAGCTAGTACTGTAACAAGCGACATCTCAGTTTTATCAAATAACTCAAACATATTTTCCATTTTTAAATCTTTAATGAGGTTATCTCTTGCTTCAAAAATAAATTTAGCTTTTAGAGTAACCGCATTTTCAAGTAAAGCTTTATCTTTTAGAATCTCTTCATAAAAAGGCGTTACAATTCCTTCATTATTCATTTGGTATGCTAAGTCATCTTTAGTATGGTGATTCAGCAAATAACCAGCAATCATATGATCAAAGATTGTATTAGTGTTAATATCTTTTAATAAGCATATGTTCTTTTTCAAGTCATAAGTATATTTTTTAGCTGATGCATAAAAAACCATCACATCTTTAATTAAAGATGGCGGAACAAAATAAGTAATTTTACCATCAGTAAAGCCCATTCCTAAAATATTGGCGCGTGTATAATTTGAATTATCACACTCAATATAATAGCTAATAATGTCAGCATTCGGTAACTGGCTAACCATACTAATTGTTTTAAATTCATGTGAAATATTTATTTCTTTACGCGGTGTAGCTTTAATTAAGGAATAAAATTCAAGCCTTTTAAAAAGTTCTTCTAATTCAGGAGTTGGTCCAATATATTTAAGATCTTCTAAAGTTTCATTAAGTGGTACCTCACGATAAATAGTACATAATTCTTTGCATAAAAAAGCGGTTTCTTTATCATTAATTAACTTTTCCTTTAAAGCTCCTTTAATATTATCGATATTATCATAGAGATTTTCTAAAGTTTCGTATTCTTGTAATAATTTAAGAGCAGTTTTTTCGCCTACACCTTTAACTCCTGGAATATTATCAGATGCATCTCCAGCTAAAGCTTTTAAATCAATCATATTAATTGGTTTAATACCATAATCAGTCATAAAGTTATTTTCATTATAACGAATGTGACCTTTTTGTTTTAATAGTTTAACATCAGTTTCAAATGATATTAGTTGTAGTAAATCTTTGTCTGATGAAATAATTGTTGCATCAAATTCAGGATCAGCTTCTGTTAAAGCTGTTATTGTACCAATAATGTCATCAGCTTCGTAGTTATCTATTGCTAAGTGCTTAATCCCCATGGCTTCTAAAATATCTCTTGCTTTAGGTAATTGTTCTAATAAATCAGCTGGTGTTTCTCCACGTCCAGCTTTATAATTAGGATATTTTACATGACGAAAAGTTTTACCAATATCAAAAGCAACTGCTATATAAGTTGGTTTTTCTTCTTCAATTATTTTGTTAATCATATTAACAAAACCATATAAAGCATTAGTTGCTTCTCCTTTACTATTTTTCATTAAATTACCAGTATATGCAGTTGCATAATAACTTCTAAATACAAGATTAGTTCCATCCACTAAGATTATTTTTTTCATATGATTCACCTACTAAATTTATTATATCATAATCAAAAAGAAATCTAATACTTAGACTTCTCTACTCTATCTTTAGTTTAACCTCTGCCCTAGCCTAGCTACGGTTTCAGTTCCCACTACTCCATCACTTTTCAAATTCTCTAATTTTTGAAAAATAATAACTGAACTTTTAGTTCTTGGACCAAAAATACCATCAATTAACAGTTCTCTTCCTTCTTGATCTCTAACATTCAATTTATTAAGAATTAATTGTAAATTCTTAATATCATTACCATAAGTTCCTCTTTGGAGTTTTCTAGTTAAATAAATATTTTTTCTTAACATATCTTATTTTATTCATTATAGATAGTAATGTTATTGATTCTGTTACTAGATTAATAAAAAAACTGCCTAAGCAATTTTTTTCAGTCTTTATACGGTAGTCTCCTGTCAGAGGCATCTGGTCGGTCATCAGAGCCAGCATAACTACGTGGTCTTTTATTATAGCTATAAGGTTTTGGTAATATGGTTTCTGTCTTTGATTTTTTCTTTACATTAGCATTAATCGTTGCTAAGCTTCGTTTTCTGGAAACTCCTTCTTTTTCTTGAAGTTGTTTTAATGTACGTAATAATTTAGGGTTGCCTGCAGTTGGTGGATCAATAGTTAAGTCATCAATTAAAGTTGGATCTTTAAAATAAAGGCTTCCATTAAAAGTGTCCACTGCTATTAATTTATCTAATCCAATATTATAGAAATCCAAACCGATTTGTTCTAATTGCGCTGGTAAATCAATGGTTAATTGATTGTTATCATTACCACATAATATTTTAAAAATAGCTTCATCTAGATGTTCTTCTGGAATAATAATCGGCTTATGACCAAACATATACGGAAATTTACAAGCCGTCACTACTTTATAACTATGTTCTTCTTCCATTCCCTTAATAACATAATTAGCTTCTTTTCCTTTTTGAAAAGTCATGTTTGGATCCAGGATTCGTACCCAAAAATCCGGATCATTCCAATTTAAGGATAAATTAGGTCTATGTAAGCGCATTTTCAATAGATTATCATACTTTAAAGCATAGATGGCTAATTTATGATGTTTATTTTTAATTAAATAAAGATTAGTATTAATATCATACGGATATAAAATACAATTAGTTTTATGATAATAATCAAGCATTTTTGTTGACAAGACTCTTTGTAATGCCGCCGCTTCCCTTGAATATAATTTAATTAATCTTGGTTCTGATAGATTATTAACATTTGATTCTCCTGAAAGAACTGGATTAGCAACAATCCTCTTGTAAAATCTCAGGTTTATTAATTGGGAAAATGGTGTAAATCTTTTATTTAATTCGTTTTGTAATCCTTGATCATCCAATCCTTTGGAAATACCTTCAGTAATAAGTAAATCAATTATTTCTTTTTGTTTTTTTAAAACTGCATAACTCTGTTCTTTTTCTATACAAGTTAAAAGTTCTTTTACTTTCGGTCCAACGGTTTTAACAAATGATACATAACCAGATGTAGCCTGATCAAAACTAGTACCACCTATTTCTCCTACTGGCACATTAATTATATTGTCTAGAGTTGCTAAATCAAAAAAAGTCTTTTCAATTAGCTTAAATAATCCATCTCTTAATTTTATAGCAGATGAATCATCATATTCACAACGAAAAGAAATTGCTTGTAAAAACAACAATTCATAAAGCTCATCTGATAAATTTAGTTCCTTTAAATCACGATAAATAGCATCTGCTCTTTTTACAAATTCTTCTTCATCTCCACTGTTGATATATTTTTTATAATCATCAGGAATATATTTATTGCATACAAAAAATAAGATATTTATTTTATCTTCTGGTAAACTAGATCTCTTTAAACAATGATTCATCATCCATGAGAACTCCATCTTAGTCACCTCTTTTTTGTTTTAACAAATAGAAAAAAAGCTAATTGAAATTAATTAAGCCTTTTTCTAATTCTTCTAATGATCTTCCTAATTCTTTTTTACTTTGATATTCATGTTCAGCCATTTGTAAATGCTGATTTTGTTGCATCTCTTTACTACGAGTTGCTATGATATGAACCAAAATATATTTTGAATCAACGGTATTCAATATTTTATCTATTGATGGATAAATCATTTTATCATCTCCTGTATTATTAATATACTATATGAATTGTCAATAATATACTATTTACAATAAAATTGTACACATAGTTAACAACAAGGATGACCAGTATGGCAACAAATATTCTCTTCTGAGCAAGTAAATTGCGGAACACAACAATGATTATAGATATGACGATTAATAATTCTTGTATGGATTGGTTGAATATGAGTTACTTTATGATGGATATCTCTATGACATACTTTTTCAATTGGACATTTTACAACCGGCTGACATTCCATACCATGAATCATTTGTGGATGGCAATGTTCTCCTGGATGGAAATGATGCATTAAGTTTTGATGTCCCATTTTATGATGTTGATGAGCTTGATGATGCTCCCCAAAACTTTGATGTCCCATATCGTAACATCTCTCTTGATTATTCATTTAAAAAATACACTTCGCTTTCTAGTGTATTTTATGTATATAGATAATCTATGACCATGATAAATGTTTAGAACACTTATATATCCTTTTCTTGACACGCATCTCCACAGAAATCGCAGTATTGCTCAGAACAAACCTGATTAAAATTTTCACAAATTGGATTTGAACAAAAGTATTTATTATAATTCGTCTCATAATTTCTTATTTTTAATTCATAATTCAAAAACTCTTTTTGCTCATCTCTATCGTTACTACCTATGATATCCATAGTATTAAGATCTTTGATTTTCTTCATAACTTTAAAAAGGCATTTTCATGTTGCCATTACTCATTTGTTTCATCATTTGCTTCATATTTTCAAATTGCTTTAAGAGTTTATTTACTTCTTCAACACTTCTGCCTGAGCCTTTTGCAATTCGTTGTTTACGTGAGGCTTTCAAGACTTCTGGGTTTCTTCTTTCATGTGGTGTCATTGATAGAACAATCGCTTCGACATGGGCCATTTGTTTTGGATCAATATTAACATCACCTAGTCCCATTTTTCTTGCCCCTGGCATCATCTTTAAAATATTTTCTAAAGGCCCTAATTTTTTTATTGTTTTCATGTTTTTTAGAAAATCTTCTAAATTATATGAGCCTTTTTTCATTTTTTTAGCTAAATCTTTAGCATCATCTTCATTAATTGCTTCACTGGCTTTTTCAGCGATCGATAAGATATCTCCCATATCTAGAATACGGTCTGCCATTCGATCTGGGTGAAATTCAGTTATCCCATCTAGTTTCTCAGAATCACCAATAAATTTTATTGGGATGTTGGTTAGATGACGAACTGATAAAGCAACTCCCCCTTTTGTTGAGCCATCCATTTTTGTTAAGATAGCACCAGTTAGATTTAAGGTTTCGTTAAAGCCTTTGATAACATTAATCGCATCTTGACCCATCATTGCATCAATAACTAGAAGCGTTTCGTGAGGAGCGACAATTTCACTAATATCTTTTAATTCGGTCATTAATTCTTCATCAATATGTAGTCGTCCTGCGGTATCAATAATAATAAAGTCATTTTTATTTTCTTTAGCATATGTTAAAGCTTCTTCTACAATTAAACGAGGGTTTTCTTTACCTTTAGTAAAAACTGGGATATCTAACTGCTTCCCAATCTCACATAACTGATCAATTGCTGCTGGTCTATAGATATCACAAGCTACTAAAAGCGGTCTTTTACTATTTTTCTTACGCACTAAGTTTGCCAGTTTTCCACAAGCAGTTGTTTTACCAGATCCTTGAAGACCAACCAACATGATAATTGTGGGATTTTTAGTTACTTCTAATGGCAAGTAATCCTCACCTAAAAGTGCAATTAGTTCGTCTTTGACTAATTTTATAAATAACTCTTCTGGTTTTAAAGATTTACCAACTTCTAAACCTAAAGCTTTTTCTTTAACATTTTTTGTAAATTCTTTAACTACCTCATAGTTAACGTCAGCCTCAAGTAAAGCCATTCTTATTTCTTTAATAGCATCACTAATATTTTCTTCAGTTATTTTACCCATGCCTTTAATATTCTTAATAGCATTACTAATACGGTCACCCATATATTCAAACATAATTATTCACCTATCCCCTATTATACATGAAATTTCTCTAAAAATCTTTTAAATTTAAATTTGTTTTTTACCAAGAATTAATCTATAATATATGTATATAATAGAAACGAGGCGATTTTGATGGAACAATTAATTCCACAAGATGTAGAAATTGCAAGACTAATTGAAACGATTAATCCTAAAGATGCTTTTTCATGTTTAAGAGAAGAATATTTTGATTTTACAACTGGTGTTGAATATAAAAATACTGCTTTATTAACTAACTCTTTATTAATCAAATTAGCGGTCTTTTTAAAAGGGAAAAGTAATAGTATTGAAAAGAAGGAATTTGTTAAAAAACTTCTTAATCCAGAAGACAAGGATCAAGTTAAGTTTTGGGATGCTGCTAAACAACTATATACAACAAGAATTGTTTATTTACCAGTTGAACACGCTGATAATAATGTAGCTATTATTAAAGAGTTTATTAGAATGCCAAATGCTAAAGAGTTATACAAATCTATCTCAGACTACGCATCTATCCAAATTGGAAAAGATTATAATACTTTAAATGATGCTGCTAAAATATCTGCTGAGAAACTTTATTGGAATGCATTATTTGAAGATTCAATTAATGATAAAGGGTTGGAAAGATTAGAAGAAGAAAAAACTAGATACCGTAGGGCTCTAGCTTTACTGCCTGCTGAATTCACTAATAAATATCCTCAGTTTCCATTAGTTATTAATCCTTTAGAATATGTTTTATCAGTGTTAAAGGTTTATTCTGAAGCTTTAACAACAACAGTTGTTAATTCTTAATAATTTCGATTTTATTAACGACGATTTGATATTTATCAAATCGTTTTTCAACTTTACCAAAAACTTTTAACAAATCCCCTTTTTGAATACGATTGGCATAATCAATTCGATTAGGAAAGATACACGCATCTATTTTTCCAGTTTCATCACTAATTTCAAGAAATGCCATGGTATCATTTTTTTTAGTCTTTATTTGCTTTACTTTTTCTAAAAGAACAACCGTTGTGATTACTTTATCAAAATGAGCAGTAATATCTTTAATTTTTGTTTCGTTATACTTACTAGCTGGGTGGTTTGAAACATAAAAACCAAACAATTCTAATTCTTTATTCATTAATTCATCAGCTGGATATTCTGGTGCTTTTTCTAAAGTCGGTTTGGCAACCAAAGAACTATCTAAACCATTAATCAATTCAGCATAAATAATCCCATTATTAATATTTTGCATTAAAGTAGCTCTCGTTTCATTAAGATTATCAAAAGCCCCACCATAAATTAAATTTTCGATAGTTTTAGTATTAACACTTTTACCATAAGTTCTTGCAATAAAATCATAAAAATCTTTATATGAGTTTTTTTCTCTTGCTAAGACAATATCAGAAGCTGCTGCATCACCGATATTTTTGATAATATTTAAAGGCATTCTAATTCCTTCTGGATTAACACTATATCCTTTAAAACTCTCATTAATATCTGGTTTTAATATTTTAATATCTAAAGCTTTTGCCTCATCTAGATACTCTTTAGTTTTAGTGCTACTGCCCATATTAATGTTTAAAAGTGAAACATAAAATTCTTTAGGATATTTTACTTTTAAATACATCATTTGGTAAGCAAACATTGCATACGCTACGGCATGAGCTTTAGGAAATCCATAATTAGCAAAACGTAAGATTAAATTATAAATTTCTTCAGCTTTGGCTTTTGTATAGCGGTTCTGAGTTGCCCTTTGAATAAATCTTTCTTTTTCTTTGAGAATAACTTCTTCTTTTTTCTTAGAAATAGCTTTTCGAATAATATCAGCCTCTGCAATTGTATACCCTGCTACAATATTAAAAATTTGCATAATTTGCTCTTGATAAACAATAATACCAAAAGTCTCTGCTAAAACGGTTTCTAATTCAGGAACTAAATAGTCAATTTTCTCTTGACCTTTTCTTCGAGCAATAAAAGAATCAATATTTTGCATTGGTCCTGGACGAAACAGTGCTAAAGCAACTACAATATCACTAAAAGAATTAGGTTTTAATTTTCTTAAAAAGTTCTTCATACCAGTTGATTCAAACTGAAAGATACCAATTGTATTAACATTGGTAAAACTCTTAATAACTTCTGGAAGGTTTAAATCTATTTCTTTAATATTTAAATCTTCTGGGATCATTTTAATAATATCAGCGATTGTAGTTAAATCCCGAATTGCTAAAAAATCCATTTTTAATAACCCTAATTCTTCTAGATAATACATTGTATAACCAGTTAAATAAGTGTCTGCTGATTTAATAATCGGTATGATATTATCTAATCTGGTATTTGCAATAACCACTCCTGCTGCATGAGTACTAATATGTTTTTTTAGTCCCTCTAGTTTCATTGCATCATAATATAAATGTTTTATTTTTGAATTAGCGTTTAAAATTCTAGTAACTTCTGGAGTAAGATTTTCTTTTAATGTTTTATGAGCATCAATATGCTTTAACAGTCCTTCAATTTCCATTTTTAAAATCTTAGCTACCGAAATTAGTACTTGTTTAGCTGCTAATGTCCCATAAGTAACAATACCTAAAGTATTTAGTTCTCCATATCTTTGTTTAACATGTTCAATCACTAAATGTCTTTGTTCAGCATCAAAATCAATATCAATATCTGGCAAGCTGATTCTCTCTGGATTTAAGAATCTTTCAAATAACAGACCATATTCTAAGGGATCAACTGAGGTTATACCTAAACTGTAGGTAACAAGCGAGCCTGCTGCCGATCCTCTCCCAGGACCCACTAAAATATTACTATTGATAGCAAATTTAATGTAATCATAAACAATTAAAAAATAATCAACATAGCCCATTTCTTTAATGGTTTGAAGTTCAAACAATAATCGTTTTTTATATTTTTCAGGAATTTCTCCATTTAATCTTTTATTTAAGCCTTTGACTGACAGAGCCTCTAGATACTTATAACTATCTTCAATTTTCTCATCAAAATGAGGAATTAAACTTTCATATTTTTCAGGCGTTATATTAATTAAATTAGTTAAGTTACTCATATCGCTAGTTTTTAAATAAAATTCATGGAAATCTAACTGTTCATAACTATCAATATCTAGACCATCTTTAATCATATTTAAATAATTAATATATTTAGTATCTTTTTGTTCAATCGATAAAACAATATTAAATGGGACAATATTTTCTGTAATAAGAGCTGCATTTTGTTTTTCTAAATCATTAGTGTATCCAATAAAGGTGTCTAAGCATATTTTAGAAACTTCTTTATAAACTCCTCTTGATTGATAAGGAATTAGAACAATTAAATCAGCAATATATTTCGTTAGTTCTAAAATATTTAGTTCATTATCAAGTAAATAAGTACTTAACTTAAATAAGCCTTTCATTCCCTGGTTATCTTTAGCATATAATATTATTCCAGCATTATTTAGATTTACTTCTAAACCAATTACTGGTTTAATACTATTTGTAAAACAGGCCTTTAAAAACTCAGCTGAACCACTTAAATTATCATCAATAATTCCTAAAGTATCTATTTTTTCGTTCTTAGCATATGAAAGAAGTTCTGATATTTGGATCATACTTGTTAAAAGAGAGTAATCAGTTTTAATACCAATGCATTCTTTCATAGCCACCACCTAGTTTTATTATATAATACAAATCTTTGTTTGACAAACTATAATCATTGACAAAAAGTTAATGTTTATGGTAAACTCATTAAGAATTCTTATTAAGGAGGAAGAGAAAATGGCAAAAAAAGTTACAGCAAAAAAGCCTTTATCAGGAAATAACAGATCACATGCCTTAAACGCTACTAAAAGAACCCAAAAACCAAATTTACAAACAGTAACAGTAGATGGAATAAAAGTTAGACTCACTGCTAGAGAAGCAAAAACAATCAAAAAAGATACAACTAAAAAAGAAAATTAAAATACGAATTAAATTCGTATTTTTTTATTGGAAATTAGGTACTTCATCAAAATTAGATGCTACTGGAATTGACGATACTGTTTCCTGACTTTCTCGATACCAAATTTTTTGGATATCAACATTGGTTGATTGTGGCATTGGATCAGGTAAATCTAATTTTGCTAATAAAGGAACTTTAAATGCAACTCCAAACACAATTGCTATTCCTGGTCCTAAGCTTTTTAGTTTTTCAATTGTTTCCATTGTAACATTACTCGAAATACTACTAATAATGTCTAAATCTTCTGGGTGATACATTCTAAAACTAATAAAGTTTGAACATTGTGATAAAGCCGTTGTTGATAATTCGCTCGGTCTTTGAGTAATTAACCCTAGCAAGACCCCGTATTTTCGTCCTTCTTTGGTAATTCGATCGAAGATATTATATCCCAATATATTAATATCATTATCGTTTTGAACATAACGATGCGCTTCTTCTAAGATAATATGAATTGGGTAACTACCCCTTGTCTCTAAAGCTGTTGTAAAATCAAAAAACATTTTTGTATAAATCTTTGTCAAAACTTTCGCAAATCTTTCGTCAATATAATTTAAATTAAAGTTGATAATTTGTCTTTGACTTCCATTTGGTGGGTTAAATAATTCACGAACAAACTGAGCTTTACTAATTCTTTGTTCTCCGGGACTAAAGAACTTCTTGTTTTCTGAGTTAATGATTTGTTGTAACCTAATTTTTAGCTGATTATAATCATCATAAATTCTTTCTGATTTTAAAATACCCTCACTAATTAAAGCAAATTCAAAAGCATAAAATAAATCATCTAGGTCATATACAATTGAGGTATCAACTAAAACTTTAGTTAAATCTAATCTTTGGTATTTTTCTAAATAATCAATAACATACTGAATTGCATTCATTTTACCTTGTTCATCAATATTCATACATTGACGTATTGTCCTAGTATATCCTGGTTGAACAATTTTTGCCTCTAAGCTTAGTTCATCCGTATTATATCTAGATAATACCGCAACAATTTGATCTCTTATCTGAGTACTATTTCTTCCTGATGATAGGATATCTAATAAACTTTGAGCAATAATATCATTTTTATAGGTTTGCATTGTTTCATCTGGTGACTTAAAAATATAAACTAGTTTTAAAGCTTTTTCAATAACTGGTAACTGACTCCCATTAGTAACCCCTAAAAGAAGTGCTAAATCGTCAACTTCTAAGAAATAAGCAGGAATGTTTAAAACATCACCCTCTGATAGATCTAATTTAGTAGTAAAATTTTTATAACCTAAATTTGGTAAACGATTAATTGGATCTAAAGCACTATTATATTCTCCATAAACATCAAATAAAACCATTCTTGCATTCTTTGGTAATGCTGAATCATTATGATAGAAAATATTTTGAATTATTTTAGCAACCCCACAAGACTTTCCTGAACCAGTATTTCCTAAAATAGCAAAATGATTTGAAAAAAAGTTGTTAATATCAGCACTAACATTAAAGCCCTCGTAAATATGTGATTTACCTAAATAAAGACTGCTAGCATCGCCAACATCTTGACTACCAATAAATAATTCGACTTCAGATTTATAAATTAATCTTGGTGTACTATTAAAATTAGGCTTCCTTAAAACACCTGATTTAAAAATATCACTTCTTATTTCACCAACTAGCATTACTTTAATTTCGCTGTCATTAATACTAATTATTTCACCGACTACTTTGCGGTCTGCTTCAGGAAAAATTACATGATAATTAATGTAATTAGCTTCTAGATTTTGGGCGATGTTTTCAATTGAAACAATACTCTCTTCTATACCAATAATTTTACCAAACATAACAATCACTCTATTCTAATAATTATCATAACATAAAATACTAAAAAGTGATAGATTTCTCTCAATTAATTTTAGCTAAAAATAAAAAGAGGTTGACCCTCTTAATACATCCAAATCGTACCTAAGATAATTGCTAATATAACAAATAACACAACAACGATAAAAGCATAGTTTTTAATTACACTATCTGGATGATATTTATTTAACTCATGTTCCATCTTCTTTTCCCCTTACTATATAATGACTCCTACGATTATAATTAACAATATGAATAGTACTAATACAAATGCAGCACCAGCTCCGTGACGCCCTTTATGGCAGTGATTGTTCATATTCTCCCTCCTTTTCATTATCCATTTTATTGTATGGAAATAGCGCATATTGTGTTCTTGTATTTTAAAAAAAAGGCTGATATAATAGTTGAAGACACATGGAGGGTATTTATGAAAAAGAAAATTTTATTGTTATTAGTGGTCCTAGTTTTTATTTCTGGTTGTCGTAGAATTCCAGAATTAGCTGATGGAGGTCAAGCGGTTGTTTCATTTGACCGAGAAGAACTAGCTATCAGTGCTGATGACTTATACAGAGAGTTAGTTGAAAGATTTGGTTTAGAGATTTTAATTGATATGATTGACAGACAAATCTTAGAACACAAGTTCCCAGATGAGCTTGATAATGCTGCTGAGTCAGCTAGAAATCAATTAAACGGCTTTAAAACCTGGTTTATGGATGAAGATGGACGTTTTGATGAAGCAACAATGATTAGACAAATTAGAGATTGGTATAATGTTAGTACTTTAGAAGAATTTGAAAGATGGTTAGAACTAGATTTCTTACGTAGCTTAGCGATTAGAGACTTTGCTAAAGCTCAAATAACTGACCGCGATATCGAATATCATTATGAAAATGTTGTTGAAGGCGATATTGAAGCTTCACATATCTTAATTGCTGTTAACGCTCCAACTAATCCAACAGCTGAACAAAGACGTGAAGCTGAAGCTGCTGCAAGAGCAGAAGCATTAGATTTAATTAGACAATTAAATGAAGGTGCTGACTTCGCTGAACTAGCAAGAGAACACTCAACTGATCGCGCAAGCGCTGTTGATGGTGGTGAATTAGGCTGGATTACTCAAGGAAGAATGGTTGAAGAATTTGAAAGAGCTGCTTGGGCTTTAGAATTAAATCGTCACTCTATTGAACCAGTTCAATCACAATTTGGTTTTCACATTATTTTAAAAACTGGTCAAAGAGAAAAACCAAGTTTAGAATCAGTTAGAGATAATATTATCGAAACTTTAGCATTACAATTAGTTCAAGGTGATCCAACAATGACTATTAATGCCTTAATTGACTTAAGAGAGTCATATGGATTTAGAATTGAAGACTCAAGATTACGTGCTGAATATTCAACTTTTATTAGTAATCAATTAATTCAAGCAAGAGGTTTAGAACAATAAAAAACTGGAAATCCAGTTTTTTATTTTGCTTTCTTTTTTGATTTTGTTAGTTTTTTAGAGAGATTTTTTAGCATAATATATTTATTTAACTCACCACGTTTAATCAATATTGCACGATGAATAAAAAACAATGTAAACAGTAATAGAAAACCATCTATCACATTACCCCAATTTAAAACATTTGCATAAGCATGAAAAGTAATTGACACTACGGCAAAGACTAAACCAATTATTGCTAATATAAAGATTCTATTAGCCTTCCTATATAGTTCTGTATCTCCTTTAGCTAAAAACTCATCTCTAATGTTTTTCATTTCCTCTTTTGATAAATCATTAATATTCATCATTAATCACCACACTTATTTCATCAATATTATAACCTTTTTTATACAATTTGTCTCTAATAAATAGTTTAAGTTTTTTATTATCATATTTTTTTTGATATTTCTTAAGTAATATTTCATAATCTTTCTTGATCAAATTTTGATCATTAAGCTTAATATCCTCCAGATAATGCATAAACATTTCTTTAGAATATCCTAAATTAATTAAATAGTTTTTAATATTCATTTTAATTGTCACTGTATTATATTTTCGATTTAGTTTAAGTTTTTTTTCAATTAATAATTTTATTTTATCATTAAAATCTTTTTCAATACTAATTTCATTTTCAGAGAATCCTAGTTTAATTAGATTATGTTTAATCTTTTCTGGACCATGATAAGTTAAATTTAATTGATCATTAATATAGCTAGTAATAAATTTTTGATTATTTAAATAGCCTTCTTTTTCGAGTTTTTTAATAGTCTCATTAATAATCTTTTGATTATACTCAGCTTTATCCAAATATTTTTCTATTTCTAGTCTTGAACGCATCTTTCGATTTAGGTATCTCAGTGCTAAATAATAAGCTGCTAACTGATCATTATATTTGGTGATTTGTTCAAGTTCATTATTCGTAATATTTTTTTTTAATAATAATGAATATTTAATTATTGTATCATCATAAAATTTTAGAATGGTTCCATTATCCAAATCTAATTCATATAAATTATCTTTAATTTTTCGATATTTAATTATTTCCATATAAATTTATTATAACAAAAAAGTAACGCTCTAGCATTACTTTGTTTTTGTTTTAGAAGCTCCTTTTTTCTTTTTAGGTTGCTCTTCTACTTCAGGTTCAATAACTTGGTGTTCTTCTTCTACTTTAGGTGCTGTTTTAGTTTCTAAAGCTTTTTTTAACTTTGATTTATCACTTGCTAGTAGACAAATGATTAATAATTGAACAACAATTAAAGCAATACCTAGGCTAAAGATAATTAATTGAATATTATCCATTGATTGGTTATCAGCCATTTCTTCATGAGCTGCTTCATCAAAAAGGCTTAGGGTTGAATTAATGTGATCATAATGATAAAGATTAGTTTCACCTGTTAAAATATTTGTTCCTTTGACAATAAAGAATTGATTATTTTCTCTAGTTTGCATAGCCCTAATATTTTGACCGTTAATATCTAAATCAACTAAAATCATCCTTGATAATGCCTCTTCAATATTCTCTAAGATAATAAATGAAGTATCTGAGAGAATTGTGATAAAAGGTCCTTTTACTACACCATCTTCAAAGCGATGAAAAGTAAAGTTTCCACCTTCATCTCGAATATAAACTAAATTAATACCTAAAAATTCATTGTATAAACCTTCTATTTCTTCGTTATCAATTGTTAAGGTTACTCTTTCAAAATGTGGAGGGATATCTTCTGGTAGTCTTCTTAGTACGTTTAGATGCTCTCCATCAACGGTTACTTCAATTGGGGCTCTTTCTGGAACAAAGACATTTATTACAAAAGTTCTAGTTGAACCATTTTCAGCTGTCACAGTTACTTCAAGGCGATTATCTCCTTCTTCAACAGATCTTTCACCAGTTCCTGAGACTCTGGCAGTTCGATCTGCTACTGTTGCATTAATTGTTACACTTGTTGCACCGGGTGCTACTTCTACATTGTATTCTAGAACATTTGATGCAAAAGTCGGCGATAAATCAAAGCCTTCAACAGCTAGGGCAGTTAAGTTATTATTCGTTGATCTCGGGGTTACCGCAGTTACGGTAACATTACGACTTCCTGAAACAGAACGAGTTACTAAATTTTGATCATCAACAGTACCACTAAGAGTAAAATTTATCGTTCCTGTTGATGTTGCTCTACAGGTAAATGTGAATGTTCTTGAGCCATTTCGACCAGTTCCTGTGTCACCAACTTCTTGTCTTGTACAGCCAGCTGTACTACCTGAACTTGATACGGTAATATTCCATGAGGCTGCATTCGAAATTGTCACAGTTGCAGTAACATTCTGACCGTTTTCAATAGTTGTTCTATTTACAGTTAGATTAGCTGATGGAGCAGCATACACAAGTGTGCTACTAATGAAGAATGCTACTAAAAACGTTATTATAAATTTAATTTTTTTCATTTATATACTCCTTTTTATTGTGAAATTGTTCTTTGACCTAATAGATGTTGTCTTATTGCTAAAATATCTACTGAGCCAATTGTTCCACTTCTTGTAGTATCAGCAGCTTGAGCAAACGGACCATTTAAGATACGAATACCTAGTAAATGTTGTCTTATTGCTAAAATATCTACTGAGCCAATCGTTCCTGTTCCTGTAACATCACCAAAAATTACAGCACTTAAAACGATTGTATCTGTACCATCAGTAATAGTTAAACGGTTTCCTGTAGCAATTGGTGAATCGTTACCGATTAATTGGCCATTTGCATTGGTTACGGCAACAGTTAAGTGAGGTAAACGGTTATTTATTTGTGTTGGTGTCATTCCAATAGTCATACCAGATAAGTTTCCACCATTTAAACGAAATCCACTACTTGTTAAATCATTAACAATATTACTACTTAAACCCGGTTGCCCTGTACTTCCATCTAATGCACAAGGAACTTCAGGAGCACAGCCAGACGCCCATACTAATCCTCTTAAAACCGGATTTGACGAACTACTGAAAGCACCAATATTATAGAAATTAAATAATCCTTCATAAGTTATTCCTCGGTATGTAAACCTTAATCCTCTGGCTGCTATTGGTATTGTTTGAATACCATTTTCTATTCGCCAGCTACCTAATTCGTTTCGTGAAAGGCTAGCAATATGAACTGGGTTAATATTTGCAACTCTAGCTGCTTCAAGGAAGATACTTGCAAAAGTACGGTTGCCATCCAAAACTGATCGACCAGCCATAAAGGTTGGATTTAAAACAGTTTGAACATGAGCCTCTGTAAAATGATCTGAGAAAGTTAAGATTTGGAATTGTAAGATATGTCTTTCATCTAAGAAGTTTCTCGGATCTAAGAAATATGCCGTGGCATTTAAAGTTGGTAAAAACCATCCTGGTTCAGTTGAAGTACAATTTCCGTTATCATTAACTTGGCATAAACGAGTATCAGTTGAGTCAATTGCTCCAACATTTCTTTGCCTTGCAACAGAAGTATTCCAATCAAGGCCGGTTTGCATAATTTGAAATTGCCAATTTGGTCTTAATAAATGTAAGCATCCTAAGTAGTTAACATAGCTTTGAGGAAAACCTTGAGCTCGTAAACTATCTTCAAATGCTACATTTCGATTTGAACAAACTCCTGTATTCGTTCTTGTTTCATTAAATAAATTTGTTTCTGCTGGCATTCCATTAAAAACTGGAATTGAGAATCTTAATGGTAAATTTAATAATCCAGCATTATTATAAGCTGTATGTGACATACGCGATTCATTACGTGGTGCTCTTATGTTTGTCATATATTGATGATTATGAACCGGATGGTGAGCATTAGGATTAACATTAAATTTCTGTAAATATGAAGTAAATTGTCCACGATTAATATAGCTGGCTGCAAGCCACCTTGCACCTCCAATAATTGATTCTCCTGGTGTCATCCATGGACGACCCCATTGATCTGGCGGGGTTGGATCTACGCCAATAATTCTCAAAAAATCACGACAAATAAATCCTTCTTGGCTGCTATTCGGCAATATAACTCTATTCCACCCTGCATCACATCCTTGACCAGGGACAGTATTAACATTAACTACGGTTAACGTCGTATTTGCATTTACCTCTCTTAGAATAGAATGATTTGTTCCGGCACCACTTCGAATACGAACTCCGTTCCCGGTAACTACACCTTGAGTCCCAGAATTAGCAGAGCTTGTTGGTATAATAAAAAATGTCATTAAGACAATTAAAGCAATAAAGTATTTGATAACTAGTTTTTTATTCATATTTTCACCACCTAAATATTACATAGATATTATAGCATATTTTGTCGATTAATTGGCCATAGTTGTCATTGATAGACATCTGCTTAACAAAAAAAGAATCCGTTTTGGATTCTATAATTTTTCGATGACTGCTGCGTTTTTTTCAACACATCTGACTAAGTCTTCTGGGTTATATTTTTCTAAAATTGCATCAAATCGTTCTGGATTTAATAAGAACATATGAGCATACCCACTAAATACATCTTTAATATTATTAATACCAAATTTATTTAGAATGTAATAATTTGCTGTTGATATCTTAGGAAAAACAGTTAAACCTTTAATTGTGTCTGCTGGTAGTGTACTTAGCATACTAGCAATTTCTTCATCATTAAAGCCTAAGTTTTTAACATATTCTAAGTTAGTTTCAACTACTTCTGAAATACCCTTTATTACTAAATCTGTAATGTTTGCTTCTTTAATATTCGGTCCATAACTTTCGATTATACTACCTAGTGCTTCTATATTTACTAGAGGTAATGCGCCTAACACTAAACCAATATTACTAATTGTTTGATCTGCTAATAATAATTTAGTAATAACACCATTTAAGTTTTCTGGATTAGCATTTAATATTAGTAATGCATCATATATTTGAGCTATATCAATGTTATTATCTCTTAAAATTCCTAAAACTCTTTTCGCATTATCAAAATCAGTTATTTGAGTGTTTGCAATAATGTCAGCTGGAATACGTGTTATATCTAAGTTATTTTCTTGTAAGAATTTTGTTAAATCATTCTCTACTACCTCATTAGCAATCGGTTCTGCTTGAACTTCAATAGTTTGTTCTTGAATAACTGGTTCGTTGATTATTTCTTCAGAGACTATTGGCTCTACGATTTCATTGTTTTCAAAAGAAACTTCTTCAGTTATTTCTGGTGTTTGCTCTTCGAATCCATTACTAAAATGATCTATGATAGCCGGATGTTCTTCGGTTGCCTCTTCAGCATTAAAGCCATTACTAAACATATCTACCGATTCTGAATTAAAAATACTTTCTTCGGCTGGCGTTTCATTATTAAACTCAAAATTGGTTTCTTCTTCTTCACTTATCGCAAACTCAGGTTCAATTGTAAAATCTGTATCTAATGAGAAATCATTTTCTGGTTCTACTTCCAGATTAATACTTTCTGGCTCAGTAATCATAAAGTCATCATTAACTACAGGCTCTGCTTCTGTTGCAAAATCATTTTCTGCTTCAAAACGATAATCATTTGTTGGAGTTCCAAAAGTACCATAAAAATCAGCCATATTAATTTCTGGAGCACTATCTTCCTCATTTTCATCTTCTTTTGTAAGTTCAAAACCAGTATAGATTGGTTCTGGATTATATTCATAAGATAAAATTGGTCCTTCTTCTTCAAAAACCATATTTGAAGTTTCAATGACTTTTTCTTCTTCAATCTCAGGTTCTATAAAGAAGCCTTCTAATGAATTAGGATGCTCAGTAGCGTAAGCAATAATTTTGCCAATAGACACATTATAGAAATCAGAAATTGTTGTTACAGTTTCTAACTTTTTCTCTTTAGTTACTTTGTCTTTTTTTAGACTTGCTAATAATTCTTTAGTGCTACGCCCTTTTTCAGTTAATTCTTTAATTTTTTTCTTATGCTTAGTTATTTTCGATTTTTTTTCTGCTATTTGAGCATTAATCTCACGCTTAGCTGTTTCAACAACTGCTGCATATTCTTTTTTACCAAAGCGCTCTTTTAGTTCAGCTAAATCAGTTTCTAAAGTATTAACTTGTTCTTCTAAATCTTTAATATTTTGCTTATTGGTTTCAACTTCTGTTTTATAAAGTCTTACTTCTTCATTTTTTTCAGCTATTTTCGTTTCAACCTCTGCAAGAATGCCTCCGTTGACATCTTTCATCTCTGCTAAACCGTCGATAATCTCTTGTAAATTACTATTAATATCCTTAATCATAGTATCCATATCTAGCACTCCCTTATTCTACCCTACATTATAACAAATGGATATAGCTTTGTAAACCGAAATTCACAATATAAAATGATTATTCATATAATAAAAAAGAACTGAGGAGGGAAAATGAAAAAAAGTTTATTATGGGGAATTTTATCCCTTTTATTTTTATTAACAATTAGCTTATTTTTAATTTTTAACAACACTGATGAAGATTCTGATTTAAGAGTTATTAGGGTTGCTGAAGTTGCTCATAGTATTTTCTATGCACCTTTTTATGTAGCAATTGAAAACGGATATTTTGCTGATGTTAATATTGAAATTGATTTAATACTTACACCAGGAGCTAATAACGTTACAGCAGCGGTTCTTTCAGGTGATGTTCAAATCGGCTTTTGTGGCCCGGAAGCATCAATTTATCTTTTTAACGAAGGTGTTAGAGATCAGGTTATAACTTTTGCAGGGCTAACAAAAAGAGATGGACAATTTATTGTTTCTAGAAGGCCAATTGAAAACTTTCAAATGAGTGATTTAGAAGGAAGAACAGTCATTGCTGGACGAGCAGGCGGAATGCCAATTATCAATTTTATAACCGCAATTAATAATACCGGTGTTAGAAATGTCATTATTGATGACACTGTAGATTTTGCTAATTTAGCAAGTGCCTTTCTAGCCGGTAATGGAGATTTTGTCAATTTATTTGAACCAGCTGCAACAAGGTTAGAAAATGAAGGATTAGGCTTTGTAGTCGGAAGTATTGGTATGTATGCCGGCGAAGTTCCATATACAGCTTTCAATGCTCGTAGAAGTTTTATTGAAGCTAATCCAGATTTAATCAATGATTTTAGAACGGCTATTAACCGCGGTTTAGATTTTGTTCACAATAATGATGCTGAAGCTATTGCTAAAGCAATACAACCTCAATTTATTGATACATCATTAGCTGATTTAATTATTATTGTGCAACGTCATATTGATGCTGATTCATGGCTTAGAACAACTTATATTAGTGAAGCTAGCTTTAACAACTTAGAAGACATGATGATGGAAGCCGGATTACTTAATGCTCGCGTTCCATTTCAGGAATTAGTCGATAATGGATAAAATATTAAGTATTGAAGATTTAGAAAAAAGATATCATACTACTAATGGAGAAATATTCGCGATTAAGAATATTTCTCTTAATGTTTATCCAGGCGAAATATTAGGTATTGTTGGCTCTAGTGGTTGTGGAAAATCAACATTATTAAATATTTTAGCGGACTTAGACAAACCAACTAGTGGTAAAATTAGTAATGATGATCTTGAATTTAGTTATATGCTTCAATCAGATGCCTTATTACCATGGTTAACGGTCATTGATAATGCTTGCTTAGGTTTAGAACTAAAAAAACAAAAAAACATTGAAAATATTAACCATGTTCGTAAGCTTTTAATTGATTTTGGTTTAGAAAGCTTTTTAAATAGTTATCCTAGTAGTCTATCTGGCGGAATGAAACAAAGAGTTGCATTAGTTAGAACTCTTGCAACCAAGCCAGACATCATCCTTTTAGATGAGCCTTTATCCGCACTTGATTATGTTACTAGATTAACCATTACCGATGATGTTTTTCGCTTAATAAAGACTTCTAATGTTACTGCAATTCTTATTTCACACGACATTGCTGAAGTTGTTTCTCTTTGTGATCGGATTGTTGTCTTATCAAAAAGACCAACGGAGATAAAAAACATTTATGAGATAAAGCTAGAAGCCCCTAACTTACCGTCAATAAACCGTAAGGATAAAAACTTTATTAAATATTACGAAAAGATTTGGAGGGATTTAGATAAAGAGCAGCAGTGAACAAATAAGATTTCTAAAACAAGTTAAAAGAAAAAAATTATTCATCATTTCTATGCAAGTCCTAATCACCGTTAGTTTCTTTAGTTTGTGGGAATTATTTAGTTATTTTGAGATTATTAATAGTTTTATTTTCTCTAGTCCATCAAGAATTATTAGAACTATCTATGATTTACATATCAGTGGAAATTTGTGGCATCATATTTGGATAACTTTAAAAGCAATATTAATATCTTTTACAATCGGTTCTTTAATTGGTTTTGCTTTAGCTGTCCTTTTTTATACGTTACCAACTTTAAAGAAAATATTTGACCCTTTTTTAACTGTTTTCAATAGTTTGCCAAAAATATCTCTAGGACCTTTATTAATCATTTGGCTTGGTGCTAATATGCAAACAATTATCGTCATGAGTTTATTAATTAATACGATTGTAACTTTAATAACCATCTATAACGGTCTAATTAATACTGATCCATATAAAATAAAGCTTTTTAAAACTTTTAAGGCTTCTAACTACCAAACCCTAACTAAGTTAGTCATTCCGCATAATAAAGAAGCTATTATTACTAGTTTAAAGTTAAATATATCAATGAGCTTAATTGGCGTTATTATGGGTGAATTTTTAGCTAGTAGAGCTGGTATTGGACATCTAATTTTATATGGTACTCATGTCTTTAATTTAACGTTGGTTATGACTGGTATCATTCTAATTATGATTATCTCGTTCATTTTATATCAAGCAATAACTTTTTTGGAAAACAAAACGAAATAAAGAACAATTGTTCTTTGTTTTTCTTGACATTATTCATAGATAATTATAAAATATTATTTAAATGGAGGTCTATATGAATATAAAAGAAATAATGTTAAAGAGAGAAACTTTATACAGTGAATTTGCATGCTTTGATAAAGAATCAATTCGTTTAGAAATGCACGAAGATGATATTAGGCCAAATTTCTTTAGAGATATTGACCGTATTATCCACACACCATCTTATACAAGATATATGGATAAAACACAGGTTTTTACACTACAACAAAATGATCATATTTCTAAAAGAATGACTCATGTTCAGCTAGTTAGTAAAATTGGTAGAACGATTGGTCGCGCTTTATCTTTAAATGAAGATTTAATTGAAGCAATTGCTCTAGGCCATGATTTGGGTCATGTTCCTTTTGGTCATGAAGGTGAATATATTCTCAATGATATTAGCCTAAAAAACAATGAAGGCCCTTTCATGCATAATGTTCAAAGTGTTAGGACCCTTATGAATTTAGAGAATAAAAATATTTCAGTCCAAGTTCTTGATGGTATTTTATGCCATAATGGCGAGTTTGTCATGAACGAATATTATCCAAAACAAAAAACTGTTGATGACTTCTTACATGATTACGAAACATGCTATAAAGACGAAGCGCATGGTAAAAAACTAGTTCCAATGACTTTAGAGGGCTGTGTCGTAAGAATTAGTGATATCATTGGTTATATTGGTCGGGATATTGAAGATGCTGCTCGTTTAGGTGTTTTTAATACAAAAAATCTTCCTCAAAAAATTACTGATGTTGTTGGTAGTTCAAACAAAACAATTGTTAACAATATTATCTTAGATATTATTGAAAATAGTTTAGGTAAACCATATATTAAACTAAGTGATAAAATGTATAATGCCATTCTTAGCTTAAAGAAATTTAATTATCAAAATATTTATTATAAAGCAAACACTAAAGAAGACTTAATCTACTATTCAAAAATGTTTAATACCTTATTTGATAAGTTAATGGAAATTTTAAAAAAAGAAGATCGCAAACAAAATATTTATCTCAATTTTTTAGGTGCTCGAGGTGATGATTATATTAAGAACAATACTAATGCACGAAAAGTTATTGATTATATTGCCGGTATGACTGATGAATATTTTATGAATGAATATAATGATTTAAAAAATTTAAAATGACTTTGGGTTAACAAAGTCATTTTTATAAAGTTAATATTAATTTTTTAACATCTGTAGCATTCTTTTGAACTAAACATTGTTTCCCAAAAGTATCAATTTCTAACTTATTTAATTCTGAAAGATAAATCAATTCTTTTTCTTGGTTAAAAGTTTCTACTATATGTTCCATTGATCCATATTTGATGCTCAATTCATCATAAAATTTCTTTACTTCACTTATATTATAATGAGCTGATGTTAAAATCAGTAAGTCATATAAGTCTTTATATCTTTGAAGTTCCGGATATTCTATTAATTCTAAGTATGAGTATAGTTTCATTGCTAAAAATAAATTTAAATCCATGCCTAGTAATTCTACTGGTTTATCATCAAATGATGGCTTGAGTACGCATTTATTATGAGGCGGCCTTTCTTCAATAAATATTTCAAGGTTTATCAATTCTTCAAAACTATTCATCCGCCTTAAAAGGACTAGTTTTTTAAATTCAAAATGATTTAATTCATCAATAATATGAAAAGATTTTGCATTTTGTTCAACCATTGATAAGAAAGAATTATATACTTCGTTATTTGGCATTGATAAATCTAAATCTTCGGGTAATCTACCAAACTGACTATTATAAAAAAGATTATTAAAACTACCGGTAATAATAATATCACTTGAATTTCCAATTAGTTTTAATAATTCTTTCATTGCAAGATACTTTTTTAAATTACTCATCATTAAACACCAGGGAATATATTACTTATTTTTTGTTTAAAAGTAAAGAAAAAGAAGCTATTTAGCTTCTTCTTGGGCTCTTGTTTCTCTGATAACCGTTATTTTAATTGTTCCAGGATATTGCATTTGAGCTTCAATTTTTTCTTTCATTTCACGAGCTATCTTGAATGATTTTATATCATCAATTTCATCAGGTTTAACAATAACTCTGACTTCTCTACCAGCTTGCATTGCAAATGTTTTTTCAACACCTTCAAAACTATTACCTAAGCTTTCAAGCTCTTCTAAACGCTTAATATAGTTTTCCATCGAATCATTTCTAGCCCCTGGTCTTGCTGCTGATAAAGTATCAGCAATTGATATTAAAACTGAAATAATGCTTGTTGCTTCATGATCACCATGATGTGAATGAATTGCGTTTTGAACAATTTCGTTTTCACCATATTTTTTTGCGAGTTCTAAACCAATTTCAATGTGACTTCCTTCAACTTCATTATCGACAGCTTTGCCAATGTCATGAATAAGTCCTGCTCTTTTTGCCATTGCAACGTTTTCACCTAATTCAGCAGCCATAATACCTGCTAAATGAGCTACTTCTTTTGAATGTTGTAAAGCGTTTTGTCCATAACTGGTTCTAAAGTTTAATCGACCAATTAGATTGACTAATTCTGGATCCACTTTCGATAAACCTAATTCATAGATTGCTTCACCACCAATTTCCATAACTCTAGTAGCCATATCACGGCATACCTTATCATAAATTTCTTCAATACGAGTTGGATGGATACGCCCATCTTTAATTAAAGTTTCAATAGTTAGTTTCGCAATTTCTCTACGGTATGGATCAAATGAAGAAATAACAATCGCTTCCGGAGTATCATCAATAATTAAATCAACACCTGTTACTGCTTCAATTGTTCGAATATTTCTTCCTTCACGACCAATTAAACGGCCCTTCATTTCATCACTTGGTAAAGTAATTGTGCTAACTGTGTTAATAGTCGTTACATCATTAGCATACTTTTCCATTGATCCAACTAGTAAGTTCTTCGCTTTTTTATCAACTTCTAATTTTGCTTCTGCTTCTTTTTCTTTAATAAAAGATGCTATTTCAGTAGCCATCGTTGCTTCTACTCTTTGCATAATTTGATTATGTGCATCTTCTTTTGAAAATTTTGCAACTTTTTCTAAAGTTTCCATTTCTTGTTTTAAAAGTTCATCCATTTTTAATTCTTTTTCTTGAATTTGTTTTTGTAAAGCACTTAAATTATTGTCTTTTTGTTCTAAAAGATTATCTCTATTTTGTAATAATTCCTCACGTTTATCTAAAGATTGTTCTCTTTGTAAAAGTCGTTCTTCACTACTTTGAATTTCTGACTTTTTCTCCTTAATTTCTTTTTCAGTTTCTTGTTTTAACTTAAACTGTTCTTCTTTTAGTTCGACAATGCTATCGCGTTTATGCTTTTCAGCTTCTCTTTTAGCATCACTAATAATTTTTTCTGCTTTCCTTCCAGATCCGGCACCACTGTAGATAATTATTGCCCAAATGGTTCCGCCACCTAAGATTAAACCAATAAAAAGAGTTAAAATGGAAGTTGTGTTAAATTCTAACATTTTTTTATTCCTCCATCTTTTAACATGTAGTATCACCTACTCTTTCATTATAAAGTTATTTATGATTAATTGCAAGTTATTGTTAGAAGTAAAAAAGAAGCTTTTACGCTTCTTTTGTTTCCTTTTTTTTAGTTGTTATACCTAGTTTTTCTTTAATTAATTTTTCTATTTCTTCGGCGATTTTCGGATTATCTGAGAGATATTGCTTAACATTTTCACGACCTTGACCGATTTTTTCTCCTTTATAACTAAACCATGCACCTGATTTATCAATAATCCCAAATTGTGAACCTAAGTCAACAATTTCTCCAGTCTTACTAACACCTTCACCATACATAATGTCAACACTGGCAGTTTTAAATGGTGGAGCTACTTTATTTTTAACCACTTTAATATTCATTTTATTACCAGCTATATTATCACCATTTTTAATTTGTTCACCACGTCTAACATCTAATCTAATTGTTGAATAAAATTTTAGTGCCCTGCCACCTGGTGTGGTTTCTGGGTTACCAAACATAACCCCAACTTTTTCGCGTAGCTGATTTATAAAAATTACTGATGTTTTTGTTTTATTAATTGTCCCTGATAATTTTCTTAAAGCTTGGGACATTAAACGAGCTTGTAATCCAACATGTGAATCACCCATTTCACCTTCAATTTCAGCTTGTGGCACTAACGCTGCTACTGAGTCAATAACAATAATATTAACTGCTTCACTACGCACTAAGGCTTCACAAATCTCTAAAGCTTGCTCTCCGGTATCTGGTTGACTTAATAATAAATCATTAATATTAACACCTAATTTTTGGCTATAAACAGGATCTAGAGCATGTTCAGCGTCAATGAAAGCTGCTCTTCCTCCAGTTTTTTGTACTTCTGCTATTGCGTGTAAAGCAATGGTTGTTTTACCACTAGATTCAGGTCCATATATTTCAATAATTCGACCTTTTGGGTAACCACCAATTCCTAAAGCAATATCTAAACCAAGTGATCCTGTTTGAGTTACATCTATTTCCATGTTCTCTTTGCCACCAAGTTTCATAATAGCGCCTTTTCCGAATTGTTTTTCAATATCCGCAAGCACTTGTTCTAATGCTTTGTCTTTACTTTTATCATCTGATTTCAAGTATTATTCACCAATCTTTCCTCATATGTTAATTCTATAATACTTCTTTTTCTTTGTCAACATAAATCCGAACAATCGTTTGCAAAAATCAAAAATCTGTAAAGTTCGATTACTTTGTTCCGAAAATACGGTCTCCAGCATCTCCTAATCCCGGAACAATATAACCTATTTCGTTTAATCCTCTATCTAATGCAGCACTATATATTTGAACATCTGGATGATCAGTTTGAACTCTTTTAATTCCTTCTCGAGTTGCTACAATACATAAGAAAATAATCTTTTTAGCACCATTCTTTTTTAATTCTGTTATTGAGCTAGCTGCTGATCCCCCAGTTGCTAACATTGGATCTAGCAAAAACACAGTTCTGTTTTCAATATTTGATGGAACTTTAAAATAATATGAAACCGGTTCTAATGTTTCTTCATTACGATACATACCAATATGACCTATTTTAGCATTGGGTAAAATACGTAGAACTCCATCAACGAGACCAATTCCAGCTCTTAATATTGGAACAAAGGCATATTCATTTTCATTAATTACTTCTCCCTTAGTTTCTTCCATCGGCGTAACAACTTTAACTTCAGTTGTTTTAGCGTCTCTCATTGCCTCATATGTCATTAGCATAGCCAATTCATTCATTAACTCTCTAAACTCTTTTGTTCCTGTTTTAACGTCTCTTAAAATTGACATTTTATGATTAATCAATGGATGCTTAACAATTATTTCTTTCATTTCTTAAATCCTCCTACTGGCTTATTTCAAGCAAGTTTTAAAAAAGACACTAAAAATATTTAGCGCCTTATCTTTATAAAAATAAAATTTTAAATTCAGATGTTTTATTCACTTGAAATCACCTGAAATAATCATAACAATTTACGAATTTATTTGCAAGTTTTTATTTAAATCATAAAAGGTATTTAATGAAAAAGAATGAATCTGAGATTCATTCTTTAATAATATTTATTTTTCAAAAAGAAATTCTTTATTAGCTTGATAATATTGAACACCTGAGAATACAGATAGAATTGTTGCAATAAAGATTAAATAATTTCCTAAAGCAAACCCTTCACCAATTAATGATGTTGGGATGTTATAGAATAGAACCATTACTACGCCAACCATCATAAAGATTGTTTTTATCTTTGCCCAAAAGGATGCTGGAACAACATTTCCTTTGCTTCCTGCTACCATTTTAATTGAATCAGTAAAGACATCTCTTGAAATTATTATTACAGGAATAATAACTGGTAAAAAGCCATCAAATGCTAAAACAATTAATACACCATTAACTAACACTTTATCAGCAATAGCATCCATTGTTTTACCAAAATCAGTTACCATATTATATTTTCGAGCATACCAGCCATCTAAACCATCAGTTATACAAGCAATGGCGAATAAAACTCCACATACAATATATTTTAAATCAACCAAGATTCTACCACCAATCAGGTATGTTGGCCAAGTAAAGCCTATTTCATGAAAGGGAAAGACTAATATTATTAAAACAATTACTGCCAGAAAAATCCTGACCATTGTAATTTTATTTGGTAAATTCATAGAACCTCCTTGAGTTTAATTAGTTATTTGCCAAATACTCCATAGAATAAGTAAGCTCAACAGAATTGTTGAAATTAAAACAATTACAAAGGCTTTTTTATCTTCTGGAACTGGGGCTGCTTTTGTATAAGGTGAAGCTACTCTTTCGATTTTTGATTCTTCCGCTTCTTTTTCTTTAGCTGCTTTAGCTATTTCGTCCATTGGAATCTTCGAAGTTATTTCAAATAAATATTCGTTGAATTCATCAATTACTTCTTCTGGATCTAGACCTAAATATTTTGCATAGTCACTGATATATTCTTTAAGTAAAAATATATCTTTGAAAGCACCAATATTGCCTTCTTCGATTTGCTTAAGTATCAGTAATGGAATTTCTAAATCTTTACTTACCTCTTCAAGGCTGACACCAGAAGCTTCTCTAGTACTCTGCAAGATTTCACTTATTTCTGACAAGTACGCCACTCCTTTTATTAATTAAAAAAATAATATTCTTATAAGCCATATTCTGTACCTACTTACGTAGGCGGCAAACATTTATCTAATCTTTCGATTCCTTTCTCAGCTTCGTTTTGCTTTGAAAAGCTCCCCTACCAAAATTTGGGTTTCTCGCTCGCGGGGTTTACCACGTTCCACTAGTTCCGTTTCCAGAACTACTCGTCTCTTTGGCACTTTTATAGCTAATTTAACCCTTTAAGGTTATTTCGCAGCCGTTAGTAAAAACTACCTAAGGTTATTTTTTCCCTTAGCACGAACACTACACCCATCACAGAGTGTGCGAGTATGGACTTTCCTCTACGTAATTATACGCAGCGTTTACCAAAATATTATTCTCTACCATAAACTATTTTTTCAAGTTTGCTAATTCTCTTTAATAGATCTAAATTACTTGATGATACTCCTTGACTATCGTCACTAGTTTGTAGTTGCATTTTTAATGCACGATATTCAGCTTGTAATTTCTTATTATCTTCGAATAAGTTAACTTTATCATGTTCAAGTTTTTTGATTGTCTGTAAGAACTCAGTATAGTCTCTAATTACCATATCAAGAAATTCGTCGACTTCTTTCATACGATATCCTCGAGCATCAATTTTAAACTCTCTTTCAAGTATTTCTTGTGGAGTTAAAAATAACTTTTCCTTCATATTATAACCAACCTTCTTACTTAATATATTGTATTATTATTCGGTCATATTGTCAAGTGGCGAGGCTGTTTTATCAAGCTCTGAATTCAGCTGAATTACACTAAGTTTTAGACTTATATAGTCTATTTTTTCTAAAAGTACATTGTAAATATCATTCACATTTAAAAATCCTCTCTGATTTTAGCATATCTATTTATACTAAGAAAAGAAAGGATTTCGTCAAATGATCCCAAAATATCTTAAAATTGCATCACTCATTGCATTAGCAATCATCTCATGATTTTGGACAATCCAAGCAGCATCTTGCTCATGATCGTGGAAAGCAACTTCAACTAAAATACCAAATGGTACCATTAGCTCATTAACTTCTCCTAATGCACCATTAGCAAATCTAACACCTCGATTAGCAATTGGGTCATCACTCCAGTAAATTCCCATTAAACTATTTTGAATATGACTAGCTAAACTGAACGTTCGGCTAGTTTGTTCATTAATCCACGTTTCAACTCCATGTGCACGACCACTCGGACTGGCATTTGAGTGGATGGCGAAGTGAAGATCAGCACCATGGAATCTTGATTCACTTGTCCAAGTATTAATATTAGCTCGAGGGTTATTTCTCAAAACTCTTACTCCATTTGCTCTTAGTCTTGCTTCCATATAATCTGCAATGACGTTAGCCTCACGCATTTCATTCGTAAATCCTGTTGATTGAACACCAAAATTACGCGATTGATTTGAGGGACTTAAATAAACTGTATATTGACGTTTTGTCCCAACATTGATTGGAAATTCACCAATTACACTGTTATTAAATAAAGGCTCCATTACAACAGTTCTTAAGTGGACATTTTCAGTTATAACAAATGGTTCTTCATATCTAATACCATAAACAGTTGGATCGGTTCCATCTAATGTAAAGAAAATATTTCCTGTTGCATTTGGGTGATTTAATTCAATTTCAGTACCAGCTCTAACATATCTATGGTGAACATTCATATAAACGGGCATTAAAGTACGTCGATCATTCATAGAAAATATCACTTCTGCTCTTTTAGTATGTTGGTCATAGTCACGATATGAAGCTGTTAAAACAAGACGATATTCCCTAGCCATTTCAAATATTTCATGTGACAAAACAACTCGGTTACGTCTAATAGTTGTTTCTCTAACTAATCTTCTACCATCATAAATACGAATTGAATATTCAGTAGCATTTTCTCCACCTTCAAACATTAAGGTAATGTCATTAAAATCAAGAGTCGTTCCAGCTATTGGGGCTGTTATGGTAAGATCACTTATTGGACTAATATTATTGAATAAAGTTATTTGGTGAATTGAAATATCACCGTCAAAGATTTGGATATTAAACGATTGATTAGTTTCAGTAAAAAGGCTATGTTCAATAACAAATTCATTTTCAGTTAATCTAGTCTCTAAGAGCACTGAGTTATTTGCTGAAATCTTAAGATAATAATCTTTTTTAGTTAGATTTCCATAAATAGATAAAACATAATCTTCTTCATCAATTAATAGTAGACTATTTTCATTACTAAATGTTGGTTCAGTATATCTAAAATTAAAAGGATTATTGACGCCTCTTTGGTTTCCTAAAACATCAAAAGCATAAATCATAATAATATATTCCATATCATATTGAAGCATTGGTAAATTGATTGTATTAGTTGTTTCTTCAACTGTTTTAGCAAAAACCTGAGTATTATTAATATTATAAACAACAATGTCGTAATGAGTAGCTGCCCTAACTCGTTGATGTCTTATTTCAAAAGTTGTTGAAACATTTTCAACACTAATAATACTAAAATTGGTTAAGATTTGGTCACCACGTAAGATAATCACTGAAACTACAATGGTTGTTGCTATAAAGGTTAATAGTACTGCTATAGCAGCTATGATGTATCGCTTCATATTTACCCTACTCTCAGTTTTAATTATATAATATCTGGCCAAGAAAAAAAAGGCATACGCCTTAAATTCTATCAAAAACTGATTTTTTACTAATTAGTTTAAACGATATACCAGCCAGAGCTAACATACCAATTAGAACTAATGGAAATAATACTTCATTAGTCTCAGGATCAACTGGTTCTTGAACTAAACATTCTGCTGGTGCATCCTCACATCCAGGTGTTCCAACTGGTGTTCCTGGAGGACAATCTTCAGGACAGTCTGGAATTGGAGGGTTAGTTTCAAGACATGCAATATATCTTTTATGAACTTGAACAACTGGTCTCACTAAGAATTGAGGAATTTGATTCCCTGGAATTGGGTTACCGTTATCATCTAAAGTTGTAACTCTTGCAGGTTGTAAACTAGCATGAGCAGTATTTCCTGTTGTATTATACGTAACAACCATCATATTAACAACATCATCAATTTCTCCAGCAGCACACTGATCATTTAAACAAATCATTGTCCAAAAATTAGTCTCATGTGGTGGTCTCGTGCTGTTTCCCGGAAGAATTGTTAAAATAGAGGTTGCTGGGGCAGCATTAATTTGTACTGGTCCAGTAACTGGTGCTGTTGCATTAGGAAGGACTCCTAAATGATGTAAGTCTTCTTTGTTAAGTAATCTCGGAAGATAATCAGGTCGAATATTAGTCCATGGCCTAGTAATAGATCCCATGTCTACATTCCCTCCTGTTGATGGTAAGGTTCCTAATAGCGGTTCAATTAAAGAACCAGCAATTGTTCCCTGAGCGAAGTTATAAATGCTTCCTCCGCCTGCCCACCAAGCTGTACTACTAATAGCACCTAAGTCCATTACTGTTACATATTCATCTTGTGCAGAGCTTGGTTGAACAACAACCATTCTACGCGTACGGCTCCAGTCATTTCCTGATACCATAACACTTACAACATCTCCAGGTTTAAACTCAGCTGTAACATCTGATGCATTGAAAGCATATACGTTCATAAAAGGTGTAATCACCAAACTTATTATTAAAAGTATTGCTATTAATTTTTTCATAACAAAATACACTTCCTATTCTACTCTTTAGTTTTGTTACATTAAGAATAGCATAAAAAATTGCTTTAAACAATATATTTCTACTAAATTTGACAAAACTAAGGTTCATGCTTAGTTTACCCGTATTAAGTTAATATCATACTGATAATTTACGATTTCAAAAGAAAAACTGAATTTTTATTCAGTTTTATCTTTTTTTAATCTGCTAAACAAACCTTTTTTCTCTTTTACTTCTTTTGGTTTACTAACTTTCTTTTCTGATTTTGTTGCTTCTGTTTTAATTTCTTTTGGTTCTTCTTTTTTCTCTGGTTTAGGGAGTGCTTCCTTACGAGATAAGTTCAATCTTCCACGATTATCAAAGCCCTGAGCTTTAACAATAATCTCATCGCCAACTTTAACTATATCACTTGGTTTTTCAACACGATCATAGCTTAATTGACTTACATGGCAAAGACCTTCACAACCCTCCCACAATTGGCAGAAACATCCAAAGTCTTCTACTTTAACAACTTTTGCTGTATAGATTTCTCCTGGAATGACTTCTTTAATAACATTTTCAATCATTTCGATTGTTTTATCAATTACTGCATAATCGGTATGGTAGATAATAACTCTTCCATCATCTTCTAAATCTACTTTAACTGCATCTTTATCACTTACTGATGTTACATTACTTGCTTCTAAAATGATTTTTGTAATCATTTCGCCACCACGACCAATAACATCTTTAATTTTTTCTGGATTAATCATCATCATTTTTATTTTTGGCGCATACGGGCTTAATTCTTTACGAGGTTCTTCAATAACACCTGCCATCATTTCAAGAATTTCTAGTCTTCCTTGTTTTGCTTGAGCTAAAGCTTCCTTCAAAATTGCTTTGGTTACGCCTTTAATTTTAATATCCATTTGTAGTGCGGTAATTCCATCTTTTGTACCAGCAACTTTAAAGTCCATATCTCCCATATGATCTTCAATACCTGCAATATCACTTAATACAGAATATTTTTTACCTTTAGTAATTAGACCCATTGCAATTCCTGCTACTGGTGCTTTAATTGGAACCCCTGCTGCCATTAAGCTTAAACACCCCGCACAAATAGTTGCTTGTGATGATGAACCATTAGATTCTAAAGTTTCACCAACAATTCTAATTGTATATGGGAAATCTTCTTCACTAGGTAAAACTTGTAATAAAGCTTTTTCTCCTAACGCACCATGACCAACTTCTCTTCGACCAGGCGCTCCATATCTTCCTGTTTCACCAACACTAAATTGTGGAAAGTTATAATGAAGCATAAATCTTTTGGTGTCTTCAATTCCTAAACCATCTAAAATTTGATGCTCACCAATTGCCCCTAAAGTCGTTACTGCTAAACTCTGAGTTTGACCTCTTGTGAAAACAGCAGAACCATGTGTCCTTGGTAATAAATCAATAAATGCTGATAAATCTCTGATTTCGTCTAATTCACGGCCATCAGGTCTAGTTTTATTCTCAGTAATTAAATCTCTGACTGCTGATGCTTCAACATCATTAACGATTCTTTTTACATATTTCGTAATTGCTTCTTCTTCTGGGTATTTTTCAGTAAAAGTTGCGATTGCTTCCTCTTTTACTTCTTCAATTCTTGCATAGCTAGTTAATTTATCTTTAATTTGAACTGCTTCTGACATATCTGCTTCAGTTGCTTTAGTTACTTCTTTGATTAATTCCTCAGGAATTAAATCCAGTTTTACTTCGATTTTTTCTTCACCAACTGCAGCTATAATTTCTTCTTGGAATTCACATAACTCTTTAATATATTTATGACCAAACATTAAAGCTTCCAGCATATCTGCTTCACTTACTTCTTTAGCTCCTGCCTCAATCATATTTATATCATCTTTTGTTCCAGCAACGGTAACTAACATTTCTGATGTTTCCAATTGCTCTCCGGTTGGATTAATAATAAATTCTTTACCAATCTTTCCGACTATAACTCCAGCAATTGGTCCATCAAAGGGAATCTCTGAAATCCCTAATGCAAGTGAGGAACCAAACATAGCCGTTACTTCTGGTGCGTTATCAGGATCAACTGAAAGCACCGTGTTAATTACTTGAACTTCATTTCTAAAATTATCATCAAACATTGGTCTAATTGGTCTATCAATTAAACGACCAGCCAGTGTAGCATTTTCACTTGGGCGTGCTTCTCTTTTAATAAAACCACCTGGAATTTTTCCTACTGAATATAATTTTTCGTTATAAATTACTTGTAATGGAAAAAAATCAGACGTCATCGGTGTTTTCCCCATTACAGCGGCTGTTAATACAACTGTATCACCATATCTGACTAATACTGCTCCATCTGATTGTTTTGCTAATTCTCCGGTCTCAACAATTAAATCTCTACCTAAGAAATCTAATTTAAATTCTTTTTTCTTCATTTTCTATATTCTCTCCTACCAATAAAAAAAGACACCAAAAATAGATGTGCCTTATTTTCTTAAATTTAATTTACTAATTACTTCACGATAACTTACAACGTCAGTTTCTTTTAAATAATCTAGTAAGCTTCTTCTCTTACCAACTTTCATTAAAAGTCCGCGTTTACTGTGAAAATCATGAATATGAGATTTTAAATGCTCAGTTAATTCATTTATTTCTTCTGTCAGAATTGCAATTTGCACTTCTGTACTACCAGTATCGCCTTTAGCTTTGCCAAATTCTTTTACTAATTCAGCTTTTCTTTCTTTTGTTAAAGCCATTTTGTATTCCTCCTCTATTTACTATCCGTCTAATCCTCGTATAAATCCGGAAGTTGATCTAAACCAAGATAAAACTTCCTTTAGATTATATTATAAAACTCGTTAAAATGCAATAAAATAGGCTGTTTTTTATGTAAAGTAAGCATTTTTTATACATTCGGTCTTTTCTTAGTATTTTTATGGAAAGTTCTACTGAATCTTTCATAAAATAAAATTTGATTTTTTCCCCAACTTGAAATAAAATCAATGGCTAAACTTAAAATAATAATTACATAAATTATTGCAAAAATACCATTATGATAAGTGATATCAATTAAAAAACGTAATATCGAAAAAACCAATAACATTAAACATAATATTGCATAGCGAGAAATAATTGCTTTATTCGCATTATTTCTTGAGCTAACTAATTTTAAATTAACTATCCTTTGACCAATGGTTACCTTAAATATACTTTGTACTAATATAAAATATGCAATCAAAGAAAAGGGTAATACTAAAATCCCAAACAAATTATTTTCTGCTCCCGTTATATAATAAATTAGATTAATAATTGGTAAGGTATATAACCAAACAATAACATAATCAATAATAAAAGCTACTCCTCTTCGCATATAACCAACCTTCTCACTTTTAATTAGGCTCTTTTCATCTAATTTTTCTTTTGTAGGCAAAAATAATAACCAATGTTTATATATATAAAACCCAGCTAAGCCTCCTGAGGTATTTAAAATCAAATCATCTACATCAAATAATCGGTATGGTCTAGCATATAATCCATATAAAGCGGTTAACTGAGTTAATTCAAAGAATAATGATAATAGGAATGAAAATAACAAAACTTTTTTCCAACTCATTTTAAAATAATAAGCTAAATAGATTCCAAAAGGTATTGTTAAAAATAAATTAAAAACAGGTTGAATAAAAACATTTTCAGCCAGAGCTGTTAGATAACTTCCAACATGCAATAAATTTAAGCTAGTTTGAGTAATAAAAGCGTAAACAAATTGAAATGGCATTAGATTCATATACTGAGTAATGCTTCCATAAGTTCCTAATGTATTTGGATCAGGTAATGGTAATATAATTAAGTAGTACGCTACTAACATATACAGCATAAATGAAAAGAAAATAAGACTTCTATATATAGATACAGATCCATACTTTCGATATTGCCAAATTATATTTGGTAAGACTAAAAATCCGGCTACCGCTAAAAATGTTATTATTGCCGCTTCAATTGGGAAAAGATATACTTGCATATCACCACTCCTCTATTCTTATATTTAGTTGGGAAATTTAATACTACAATTTGGGAAAAGCCGGTTCGCAGCCCCGGCACCAAATTGCAGTTCTCCCTTCTGATAACAATTTATCATTTTAATTTGATTAGTACTATCACTTGGTGGTAGCATTGTGTCGAATTAAAGTAGACATTTTAATTATACTATACTATTTTCATAAAAAAGAGAAGATTACACTCTTCTCTATCTATGTTAACACTGCTGCAGTGTAGTATATCTTATGGTGAAAATGTCATAATGGTGTAATCATTTCGCCTAAAAATATATTTTATACTACCACTTGTGGCTGTGTTAAAATATCTAATATTTAATGCTTCTAAATTTTCTATTGTTTCTGGGTGAGGGTGATTAAAACGATTATTTCGTCCACTAGAAATAATTGCATCAATCACTTCTGCTTGTTCTAAAAAATTAAAATCACTACTAGTTCTTGACCCATGATGTCCTATATGTAAAATATCAATTCTAATCGGATGTTCTCTTATAAATCTAAGTTCTTGACTCCGATAAGCATCACCAGTAAAAAGAATTGTTTTGTTGTTGATAGAAAATAATGCAAAGATACTACTTTCATTTTCACTTGGACCAATCAAATGATTAAATATTTTAAAATTAAAACTTGAGCTATATTCGTCAACAACTCTAGGAGCTACTCTTAATATCTCCTCTTCCAATTCATTTATTTCATTATTATTAATCATTACTTTTCTAACTCTCATATTTTGAATAATATGAGGTGCATCTAGAGCATGATCAGCATGGCCGTGTGTTATTAGCATTAAATCGATTTTGCTAATTCCTCTACTTCTCATGAAAGTCATTATATTATTACTTACTCGAAAATTATGATTGCCACCTGTATCAATTAAAATAACTTCTCGATTATTAAAAATAAGTGTTGAATCCCCTTGTCCAACATCAAAGAAAATAACATAAGTATTCGGATCTAGGTAATATTTTAATTTGAAACTAAAGATTAATAGAATAGTTATTATTAAATAGATTTTATTGTTAGAATAAATATAAATAATTAATAAAACATAATAAAGAAGATACAAAACCAGGGGGACTTTAGGAATATTTACTCTAAACATATCGATATTGCTAATGAATAAATTAATCGTTTCGGTTAAATTTATAAACATATACAACAACGGCTCTAAAAATCTAAACATTAAAGTAAATAACGATAAAGGATAAATAATTAAACTTATTAAAGGACCAAAAATTAAATTATTAATAATTGCTAAAAAATTAATTTCAAAAAAATAAAAGACCGTTATTGGTACACTAAATAAAAAAGCATAAAAACTGACTAATAGTAAATTATAAAAATATCTTTTATTATCGTTTTTACTAGAGATTATTAAACCAAAAGTAACGACTGCTGAATATTGAAAGCCAATATCAAAAATTATAAGTGGATTATAAAATATTAGAACAGAACAAGTTAAAATTAAGATATTTTTTGTTTTAATATGTAAATCAAAGAATTTATTCAAGTAAATTAATATAGCAAAGATTAAAGCCCGGTGAATACTAGCTGCATAATTTAATAAAGAAACATAAAAGATTAAAAATAAAATAATTATTAATGATTTTATTTTTATTTTTTTAAGCCCTAGCATCAATAAAAAGGTTATTAAATTAAGGTGCATTCCACTAATTGCAAATAAATGGCTAACACCATTAGCTCGATAAGCTGCTTGCATTTCATCATCTAATCCGGTTCTGTCACCAAGAATAAATGCACCTAAATAGTCACCGACATGATTAAAATTTGCAATTCGTTCATTAAGCCAGTTTCTAATCATCAATATTATACTAGTATTATTTTCCAACAATGTTAGATTGTCTACTCTCATTAAAAAATAAATTTGGCGATTAAATAAATGTCTTCGATAATTAAATGTATTAGGAATAGTATTATTAATAGGTTTATGCAATTCTCCTTCTAATCTAATCTGCATTCCTAATTCAAGATTAAGATTCTCGTTAGTAAAATAGGTTGCTCTAATTTTTTCTTCAGCATCTATTATAAGAATATAGCGATTTTCTCTTTTGACTAAACTAACTATTTTACCTTCAATATAAGATTCTTCTCCCGAATAAATAGATTCATAACCAATGATATTAATCCTAAAAAATACCATTAACAAAGATAAAGCCAGAATGATTAAATAAGGAGAATTATATTGTAATAAAATCCTTAATCTGAGCAAATATTACTTCTCCAATACCGTTGACCTTTAAAATATCTTCAATAGTTATAAACGGAGTTGCCTCTCTAAAAGCAATGATTCGCTCAGCAATAGCTTCTCCAATTCCGCGAAGAGTTATTAGTTCTGACAAGTTTGCTGTATTTATATTAACAATATTAATTTTTTGAGTTGTCGTTGTTGTTGTTTTTGGAATAGTAGTAGTTACAACTGTTGTCGTACTTATTCTAGGAGGACAAATAATTGGCTGGCAGTCACAAATAGACTCTATTTGATGACGATTCTTGATGTGAGGAATATATATTACCATCTCATCAGTTATTCCCCTTGCTAAGTTAATAAATTCTGTGTCTGCATAAATAGTAAATCCTCCAGCCATATTAACAATATCATTAATTGTTCCATGGGTAGCACCATAAACACCAGGATTTTCAACTTCACCTTTAATATCAACCATTATTATATTTAAAAATAAAGCTAAACTGATCAAACAGTAATCCTTTCTTTAATATTATTAAATACTGATTCACCAATTCCCGATACCATCATAATATCTTCAATTCGATTAAATGGCCCATTTTGTCTTCTAAATTCAATAATGGCCAAGGCTCTACTTTCTCCAATTCCGCTTAAAGTTATTAAGTCTGCTACAGTCGCCTGGTTAAGGTTAATCATCCCATCATTATTTGGTGGATAGCAATTATTTATATTTAAAACTGTATTCTCGCAGATTGTTGAACAATTAATACTATGATTCCCTTCGTTAATTTGCTCGTCAGTAAAAATATAGATTACCATTTCACTTATCAACATTTGAGCAAGATTAATATTACTTGTTGTTCCTTCTTCAGTTAATCCACCGGCTTTTTCAATCGCGTCAATAACTCTTTGTCCATGCTCAAATTGATATACTCCTGGCGATAAAACAGCTCCTTTAATATCTACATAAAAGTTTTCTAGAACCTCTATTTCCTTAATATCCTCTGACTCATCAATATATGAGTTATCTAATAAAGTATAGCTAATAAAAACTAAAGCTATAAAAGCTATTAATCCTACCGTAATAAAATAAACCTTATACTTTTCTAAAAAATACATTAAACCTCCCTATCTATTTCTTTAAATATAATCATTTCCTTTTTCATCTTCACTCCTATATATATTGCAAGTTAAGTTATTTAAATTTTATCTTAGTTGTTTTTTGCACATAGTCCACTCGTGGCGGATTAATTACATAACCTTTTAATAAATATTCCTTTAAAACGCTGGTTGCCCATTTTCTAAATGCGATACCTCTTTTACTATTAACCCTGTATCCAACTGAAATTATCATATTTAAATTATAAAACTTTGTATTATATTCCTTACCATCATTAGCAGTTTTCCGGAATTCCCGGACAACTAAAACCTCTTCTAATTCCCCACATTTGACAACATCTCCTTCTATTGCTATATAACATCTCCTTCTATTGCTATATATTGTAAAAGAGGTTGAATTTTCCTTTTTTTATAACAAACTTTAATTTTTTACATAAAAAAACATCTGATTTATAGATGTTTTTATTTATTTATTAATTAAATGAGCTGAATCCGTTTAACATTACTTCTAATTCTTGCTCGTTTCCATCAACAATTGTGAACATTACAACTACCATACGATTTTCAATTTGTCTTAGTAAGGTTTTTTGTGACATTTCCATGCCAAACATTGAACTAGTTACAGTAAAGTATGTATATGTTTCACCAGCAAATTCCATTGTATTTGGTTCGGTAAACTCAGCGTCGGGAAAGATTGTTCCAAATTGTTCAATTGAAGCTTCAATATATGCTTCCATGGTGATGTTTCTTGATAATAGCCTTTCAACAATTATTTGAGCACTATTACCGCTTGATAAATTAGTCGCTACCATTTCATAAACAATCATTGATTGAGCAAAATCAGCTAGGCCATCTTCTCCTAAAACATATTCCATCGACATGCCCATTAGTTCTTCCATCTCATCATCATCAAGTAAAACAAACCCTTGTGGTGCATTAAATCTTAGATTTAAGAAAGCACTTTCGAAACGATCATTATTCGCTGTTCCTCTCGTATATCTTTCTGAACTATTGTTGTTATTGTTTTCTGGTGTATCATCTTCATCTCGATTACAACCAACTAGCATTGTTGCAACTAAAATAAGTGCTAATACCATAATAAAGTTTTGATATTTTTTCATTTTTTTACTTCCTTTCTTTAATTAATTATAGCATATAGCAGAAATGAAAAAAAGAAAAACTATTTTTCTTCTCTTGGTTTTAAGACCATTACAGTAATTAAATATTTATCTATTTTATCAGCAACTTTACTAGCTAAAGACGCATTTAATTTATTATAGTAATCATATATATTGGTGATATATTCATCAAAATTTAAAATATCATCTTGGATATCACTATTAACTAATTCAATTTCATCAAAACTCATAATTAAATTACTAATTCCATTTCTAGTTTTTCTTTGTACTTCTTCTTCACTTATTTTAAGATCCTTAAATTTTTCTTTAATTCGAGTAATAAAATAATCGGGATATTCAGTAGAACCCATAAAAGTAATGATTGCATAATCATCGGTTAATATTAAATGATTACTAATACCTCCAGTAACGATTCCATTGCTGATTAATTCTTCTCTCAAAAGCGAAGTGCTTCCAAAATTAATTCTTAAGATTAAATTAATATATAATCTTAGTTCTAAATCATTTAATTTTAAAGTTTTAAAATTAGTTCGAGGGATTTTAAATCCTAAGGTGACTTTATGTTTTTCAACAGGCATTTCTTTTTCTTGATATTTTTCTTTAACTTTAAATGGTTCTTTTTCATGTTTTATAAGTGGCGGTTCATAATCTTCAAAGTCAAAATCTTTTAAGGTTTCATTAGTAATTGCTAATGCTTCTTCTGGTTTAAAATTACCAGTGATAATTAAAAACATGTTTTTCGGATGATAAAATGCTTCATAAGCAGTTTCAACATCTTCTAAGGTGATCTGTGCTACATCATCTGTAGTTCCACTTACCATATATTGATAGTTGTCTTTAACAAACAAATTTCGATATAAGCCATAAACTAATTCAGTATTTGGATTATCACCTATTTGTTTTATTTCTTCTGTAATAACACCTTTTTCATTATTGACCATTTCTTTGGTAAAATAAGGTGTATATACATACGTTAATAAATAAGATAAGTTTTCTTTAAACTTATTGTTAGCTAAAACTTCATAACATGTTACATCAAAAGAAGTAAAGGCATTAATTGATGAACCAATTTTCGTGTAATAATCAAAAGCAGATTTTCCATCTGGCATATTAAAAACAAGGTGTTCTAAAAAATGAGCAATTCCTTTTGGTTGTTCATAATTTTTTTTCTTAAACTCGAAATCAGTATGTAATGAACCAAACTTAGTACTTAGAGTAATATAAAAGTTTTTAACTTTATTATTCGGTAAAAGATAAACTTCTAAACCGTTTGATAGTTTTTTGTGATAAACCACTTCTCCAGTTTTTTTTATTTCTTTTTTCTTCATGACTCTTCCCCACCTTCAAGGGCATATATCGTACTAATACTTATTTTCTTACTTAATCTCTCTAGATCTTGAATTGTGACTTTTTTAAACTCAGTTATCCTAGTTTCGTAATCATCTAAGTCACTTATATTTTGAAAGAAATAATTATCAACAATACGTCCAATATTATCCATTCCCATTGTTAAGGCTGATATCATTGACTCTTTAGCTGCTGATAATTCTTCATCAGTAATTTGACGACTCATTTCCTTAATCGTTTCTTTAATGAGTTTAATGGCTTTTTCTTTAGCATTAATATCAACACTGGTGCTAATAACAATTAATCCATCATATTTACGATAAACCGAACCAACATTATAACAAAGAGAATGCTCATTGCGTAGCTTTTTATATAGCTTAGTTTCTAATGAGCCACCACCTAAAATCATGTTAAAAAGATTAGCTACATATTTTTGTTCAAAGGTAGTTAGCTTATTTAAAGCTAGAATTAAGACAATATTTGTATGAACAAATAAAAACTTTTCGTATAATACAATTGGTTTTCTTTTTTCATTTTTAACATATAATTCAAATTGATGATTTTTAATGATTTTAAAATCAGCATATTCATTTATCATTTCAGCGACTTTGTCCATATCTAAATCACCAATGATATAGATATCAATATAATCATGTTTTAAGATTTTCTCATAATATTGATATAAACTACTAGCAGTTATTTCATCCAAAGCATTTAATTGACCAATATTATCATAACTTGATGGTGTATCTTCTCCAAGGGTTTTTAGGGCTGATATCATTGCATATTTTCGAGCATTTTCTTTAACTGCTTTAATCTCTGATGCGAGTCTTTCTTTAATTAAATCTAATGTCTTAGTATCAAATTCTTTATTTTCAGCTAGAGGATTAAAAATCATATCAAAAGGTAAATATAATGTTTCTTGTAAAATCTTAGTATCAGTATATTTTGGGTTAATAAAGTCTAAACAGATATTAGTTATTGCTCCATTACCAACTTTACTAGTTGCTGAATATAAAAAAGCATTATATAAATCTTCTTGTCTTAATAAAAAATCTCTTCTAGTTGGATAAGTTTTATTGCTTTCAGTTAACACGTCAAAGAGGACATTCCTAATAGTAACATCCTCTTTGACTGCATTATTTCGAAAAATAATTTCCATATGGCATAATTTAAATTTATCAGTTTTAATCGTATGGAGATTATAGGCCCCCATTTTATATTCTTTATAAACCACTTGTTGTCACCTCGCTTTAAATATTATGCGCCGCTTTTGTTTTTTTTATAATGCTAAAGTACTTTCTAAAGCAATAATAAACATTTCTTCAAAGCTTGTTTCTCTTTCTTCACTAGATAGTTCTTCTTTTGTTACTAATGAGTCGGATACAGTTAAAAGACATGCTGCTTTTTTTCCTAAAAAGTGAGCATAGTGAAATAAAGCATATGATTCCATCTCTACTGCAAGTGCACCATGGTTTTTAACAAGCTCTTCAATGTTATCATTTTCGTTA